>Ga0154413_1105_pt3 | contig 10667 bp, 10 predicted proteins | sample RifGroB2_FD_115917 | JGI IMG/M metagenome (GOLD analysis project Ga0154413, IMG submission 115917) | Bacteroidetes bacterium GWB2_41_8 | reverse complement strand
ACCGCAATATAAACCAGCCGATTTTCCGTAGTTACGCCTGAATTTTATTCCCTTAATACATTGATTTTGAATACTAAGCTGTTCTATCAATTCCCACGAGCCATCGGTACTGCCATCGTCAACCAAAATAACTTCGTAGCTAAAGTTATTGGCTTGCATCACCCGATCGATCCAGGAGCTTAATTCAGGGAGGGAATCTACTTCATTAAATAAGGGTACAACTACAGAAATATCCATCGGTTTTATTCTTCATTTTTAACTTCTTCCATCGCATCTTCAAAAGCATCTTCGCTAGGCTGCTTTTTTACAAAGATTGAACTGACCAAAGATATAATTGTTCCCATAAATACGGTGCTTAATAATCCAACGATCGACAACCAGGCTGGAGTCATCATTTTTGCCGACATTTCCATCGTTTTCTCAATCATATCTTCGCTCAATCCTTGTTGCAGGTATGCCTCTTCCTGTGCAGCTTTTATCTGATCAATCAGGCTCGGATCGATCTTAAAAATGATAATACTGTAAAGCGCTGAAATAATTCCGCTAAACAACATTACAGCAACACCAAAACCAACAGACTGGCCATAACTTATTGTCCCGTTCAATTCGTTGTTACGGTAATAAATCTGTGCAGGAACAATACAAACAGCATAAAGGATAATGGGGATGAACGCCAGACTCTTATTTTGTGACTGTCCGAATACATAAATAACAACAGAATAAAGTGTCAGAAAAATACCGACATAAAGGCCATACATCATTGCTGATTTCCAAAAGGTAGATTTTTGTTCCATGTTTTTTTTCGATTAGTGATAAACAAATATATTTTATTTTATTGATAGCGCAGTTATTCCAGCTCATTTTAGGGTCAAAAAAAAGAAAGTTCATTTTTTTTCATTCAATAGTTAATTGACCGCTAACTGGTTAGTTTGGCTTGGTCAAAAAAAATTACAGCAGGACTGTGATTTCATTTGCGGGTAAGTCATTTTTTTCTACTTTTGTCGCCGGGTAAGTCCTGTACGACTAGCTCCTGTTGAATTCCCCCAGGGTCGGAAGGCAGCAAGGGTAAACGGTTGAGCGGTGCGATGCAGATAGCTTACCCACTTTTTTTGACTTTTTTTGCCGAATTAGCTCAGTTGGCCAGAGCACGTGATTTGTAATCTCGGGGTCCACAGTTCGAATCTGTGATTCGGCTCATTTAAATAATAAGTTCTGAAAATATTGATTGGGGAGATACCAAAGTGGCCAACTGGGGCAGACTGTAACTCTGCTGGCGTACGCCTTCGTAGGTTCGAATCCTGCTCTCCCCACAATAAAATTATGAATGATGAATTATAAATGATGAATTTTCATCGGCAATAATAAATCATAAGTAATAAATAAAAGCGGGAGTAGCTCAGTCGATAGAGCATTAGCCTTCCAAGCTAAGGGTCGCGAGTTTGAATCTCGTCTCCCGCTCGTAAAAAAAGCATCAGGAAACTGGTGCTTTTTTGTTTTTATAAACTCTTATGTAACTACTTTTTAGACCTATGCTGTTTCGTCCCAAAATAGGCTAAAGCCTTGTTCTGCGATTTCGTGCGGACGATTATCACTATCTATTTCCTCTTTCTATAAATATTTCGCTCCTCTGGAGCCCTAACCAATCGGGCGTTTTGCCTGGTTAGGGCGAATAAGTGCCAGAGGCACGAAATATTTGTAGAACAAAGATAAGTTCCAAAGACTGGAGTGCCATACCTGCCCAACAAGCAATGTCAGGCGGGGAATCTCGTCTCCCGCTCGAAAAAAAAAGCATCAGGAAACTGGTGCTTTTTTTTTAAAAAATTACAATTCAAAAAACAGTATTTATCCAGGTTCAAATATTGGATGAATAGTATTTGTTCCATTTTCAACTCACAATTCTATTTTTTACGATACTTTATTCGATCTCACAATACAACAACAACCAACATACTCCTTAATAACAACACTTTAAACAAACAAAAATTGAAATAAATTCCTACTTTGTTATATTAGCACGTAAAAACCAACAACAGATTCAGAAAGAAAATACCACTTAAAATGTCAAGATAGTATTACATTTTATTCGAATAGTATTAAGCAATCGGCTGAATTTAGTCTTATTTTGTTAGACTGATTATTAATTGAATACGGTAATATAAACTCAAAAAAACAAATACGATGAAATCAGGTTTCAAAAAGAAGATTCACAAATTATTCGACAAGCATGAAGAGTTGCTTTCCGCCAGAAATAAAAAGGTTAAGAATGGTAACGGGATTTTCGACCGCTACAAAAATCCGGTTTTAACTGCCGCACATACCCCTATTATCTGGAGATACGATCTGGATGAGAAAACCAATCCTTACCTGATGGAACGCATCGGGATGAATGCTACCATGAATTCGGGAGCAATGAAATGGAACGGCAAATACATTCTGGTTGTGCGTGTTGAAGGTGTCGATCGTAAATCGTTTTTCGCCATTGCCGAAAGCCCCAACGGAGTTGATAATTTCCGTTTTTGGGATTATCCGGTTACCATTCCTGAAACTGAAATTCCGGATACCAATGTTTACGACATGCGTTTAACCGCTCACGAAGATGGCTGGATTTACGGTGTTTTCTGCTCCGAGCGCAAAGACCCGAATGCAGCCCCGGGCGATTTATCGTCGGCAGTGGCTGCAGCCGGAATTGTTCGGACCAAAGACCTACTGACATGGGAACGTCTCCCGGATCTGAAGACAAAAAGCCAGCAACGAAACGTGGTTTTGCACAACGAATTCGTTGACGGAAAATATGCTTTATATACCCGTCCGCAAGATGGGTTTATTGATGCCGGAAGTGGCGGAGGCATTGGCTGGGCGCTAATTGACGATATGACCAATGCCGAGGTGAAAGAGGAAAAAATCATCAATTTCCGCTACTATCACACCATTAAAGAAGTAAAAAACGGAGAAGGACCTCATCCTATTAAGACAGACAAAGGCTGGTTACATCTGGCTCACGGTGTGCGTGGTTGCGCTGCGGGATTGCGCTACGTGATTTATTTATACATGACCGATTTACAAGATCCGTCGAAACTGATTGCTGAACCTGCCGGCCACCTGATGGGACCAATTGGTGAAGAACGTATTGGCGACGTATCGAATGTATTGTTTACCAATGGCTGGATCGCTGATGAAGACGGAACAGTATTTCTGTATTACGCTTCGTCGGATACACGTATGCACGTTGCGACATCGACTATCGATAAACTTGTAGATTATTGCCTGAATTCTCCGGCCGACGGCTACCGTTCTGCGGCTTCAGTAGAAACCCTGAAAAAACAGATTGAGAAAAATCTGGAAATACTCAGAAAAAAATAGTTCCAAGCAAACTAACTTTCCCAAAGTTTTATACTATTTATAAGACTTTGGGGAAGTTGAAAAAACCAACTAAAAACTTATACTATGACTATTGAAAAAATTGGACTGAAAGAGAAAATCGGATACGGTTTTGGTGATGCCGCTTCTTCGATGTTCTGGAAGATTTTCGGAATGTATTCTTTGTTTTTCTATACCGACGTCCTTGGAATTACAGCAGCGGCAGCCGGAACTATGTTTCTTATTGCACGTTTGTGGGACTCATTTTTCGACGTTTTCGTGGGGATAATCAGCGACCGCACGAAAAGCCGCTATGGAAAATATCGTCCCTATTTGCTGTGGTTTGCAATTCCATTTGCAGTAATGGGAGCAATAACTTTCTTTGCTCCTGATTTCGGCGAAACCGGAAAGTTGGTTTATGCATACATTACCTACTCACTGATGATGATCGTGTATTCGATGATCAATGTACCTTATGCGTCATTACTGGGAGCCATTTCTTCAGATCCTACTGAACGAAATTCGCTTTCTTCCTACCGCATGTCATTTGCGTTCATTGGCAGTTTTGTAACATTTATGTTGTTGCAACCTCTGATTGACTTTTTCTCCAAAACATTCGGTACCGTTGACCTTACAAAAACAACCCAAGCTGCTGAATCTTCAATAAGCACTTCTCCGATTGGATGGGTCATGGGCGTTGGCGCAATAGGAATAATCTGTATTGTTCTGTTTTTGTTGTGTTTCAGCTGGACAAAAGAACGTGTAACCCAAATTGAGAGCGAAGAAAATGCTTCAATTAAGCAGGATTTAAAAAATTTACTTCACAATGCTCCATGGTGGATTTTAGTTGCCACCGGTCTGGCTGCTCTCCTTTTTAATGCTATCCGCGACAGTGTTGCCATCTACTTTTTCAGAGATTACGTGAAGGTAAACTATCGGATGGCAGGTACAGGCTGGGATATGACAACGATTTACTTCCTTGTTGGTCAGGCTGCAAATTTAATTGGCGTAATGGCTGCACCTTCCATTTCTGCAAAATACGGGAAGAAAAGAACCTATATGATTGCCATGCTAATAGCCGGAATTTTAAGCACAGCTTTCTATTTTATACCGAACGATATTACCTGGATTTTGATTTTTCAGTTCTTGATTTCTGTTTTTGCAGGATATGTGCTGCCCTTGCTTTGGTCGATGTTCGCCGATATTGTCGATCATCAGGAACTAATAACAGGGCGACGTGCCACAGGATTGATTTTCTCATCTTCTTCCATGTCGCAGAAACTAGGCTGGGCTTTGGGAGCGGCACTAAGCGGATGGATTCTTGCCATATTCAAATATGCTCCTGAAGCAGCCGAACAAAGTGCACAGACCCTTTTTGGCGAACATATCATGATTAGTTTGATGCCTGCTGTGTGTTGTGCTCTGGCTTTTCTAGGCATGATGTTCTATCCGCTTTCCGATAAGAAAGTAAAGGAGATTTCGGAACAACTCAATCTGAAAAGAAACAGATAAAACAGAAGGGCTTTTGCTCAATTGCTTCCACCGCAGATTACCCCCGATCCACACAGATTAAAATACTGAGGTTGTATTTCAATCTGCGTGGATCTTTGGTACTAATTAACACTAAATTAAAATAGTAAAAAAGAACTTTGGCAAAGTTGACTTAATTAAAAGACGATAAAATAAAACATGCGGCTGGAAATTATTTTAAAACTTTGCCAAAGTTTTGTATAAGACGAAACGATGAACTCAAATATCTTAGAACTAAAACAACAACTCCGTGAGGAGTTAACAAATAATATCCTTCCATACTGGTCAGAAAAAATGATCGACCAAAAGAATGGTGGTTTTTATGGAAGAATAGACGGATACGACCAGTTAATTCCAAACGCCGACAAAGGCGGAATCCTGAATGCCCGGATTTTGTGGACCTTTTCTTCTGCCTATCTTCAGGAGAAGAATCCGCTTTACCTCGAAATGGCTAACCGTGCAAAGGATTTTATCCTGAATAATTTTTTCGACCCTGAATTCGGCGGAACTTACTGGACAATCTCATTCGACGGAAAACCGGTTGATACCAAAAAGCAAATCTATTCGCAGGCATTTTTTCTTTACGCTTTTTCGGAGCATTACCGTGCTTCGGGCGACGAATCGAGTTTACAAACGGCTATCGAACTTTTCAGGATAATTGAAAAACGTAGCTTCGATAATGAATTGAACGGTTATTTTGAAGCCTACAGCCGCGACTGGAAACTACTGGAAGACCTTCGTTTGAGCGAGAAAGATGCGAACGAAAAGAAAACGATGAACACGCATTTACACATTCTGGAAGCTTACACCAATCTTTACCGGGTTTGGAAAGATCCTGAACTGGCAAAACAACTTCGAAACCTGATCCTGATTTTTACTAAAAAGATCGTGAACCGGAATACCGGCCATCTGAATTTGTTCTTTGATGAAAACTGGAATTCGAAAGTTGACATTGTTTCGTATGGACACGATATTGAGGCATCGTGGTTAATCGACGAAGCTGCCAGAGTTTTAGGAGATAAGGAATTACTGGCCGGAGTTCAGAAAATATGCATTGAAATAGCTAAAGCTGCCTGCGAGGGTTTACAGTCTGACGGAAGTCTGGCTTATGAATTGGATAAAGATCATTTAGATAAAGATCGCCATTGGTGGGTTCAGGCTGAAGCAGTTGTTGGGTTTTTCAATGCATTCGAATTAACCGCAAATACAGAATGGTTGGAAAAAACAATGAATTGCTGGAATTTCATCAGGAATAACATTGTTGACACTGACAATGGCGAATGGTTTTGGAGTATTTCTGATGATGGAATAGCCAACAGAAATGAAGACAAGGCCGGTTTCTGGAAATGCCCCTATCACAACAGCCGGATGTGCCTTGAAGTGATGGCCAGACAGTGATAGGCAAGAGTTACGGATTACAGATCATTCGCAACGCTTACAATCCCAGTTCGTCGCTGATTGCCTGCATTGCAACAAGCGAAAGTTCAGCAAAATCCTGAATCGGAATACCAATCAGCTCGCATTCCAGAATATTATCGCGATTTACTGAGGCTGCAAAAGCTTTTTCTTTCATTCGTTTTGTAATCGATTTTGTTTTTACTGAAGCAAGTTTTTTATCAGGATAAACCAATGCGGTGGCCATTATGAGGCCGGTTATGGTTTCACCGGCGGCCAAAGCATGTTGAAAAACGGTGGTTCGGGCTTTTCCGGTCGCCATTTCGTTGTGCATCACAATCGCATCAATTGCCTCTGCGGAAAGCATTCCATCGAGCATTCCGGCCGAATATGGCCCATGCCGCATCGGATCGCCGCTCGTAATTTCCACATCAATATCATGCAGCAAACCTGCCATCCCCCACTCTTCCTCATCCTTGTCAAGTTTTAGTGCAATTGCCCGCAAAACAGCCTCGCTGGCAAGGCAATGTTTAATCATATTTGCATTCTTAATGTGCTGATTCAAAAAATCAATGGCTTTTTCGCGTGAAATCATGGCAGTAGTTCTATTTTTGTTGCTGCAAATTAGCAAAAAACAAATCAAAAAAGATGGCATTCGAAATTGAACGTAAATTTCTGGTTGACACCAACAAATGGGCTGCGACCGATTATGGAACCAAACTCATTCAGGCTTATTTGGGGCTCGATCCGTTGCCGGTTATACGCATCCGGATAGCGGGAGAAAAAGCTGTTTTAACCATCAAAGGGCCTTCGAGAACCATTTCGCGACCCGAATTTGAATACGCAATACCAGTTGAAGATGCTTATGAAATGTTAAAACTGGCAATTTCGGAACCTGTAGAAAAAACCAGACACAAAATTCAGCATGAAGGATTCGTTTGGGAAGTGGATGTGTTTTCAGGAAAAAACAATGGTTTGGTAATGGCCGAAATAGAATTACAATCTGAAAATCAGGATTTCGAGCGCCCCGACTGGATTCTGGAAGAAGTTTCGGGAGACGGACGTTTCTACAATTCATACCTTTCGGAACACCCTTTTCAGGAATGGAAAGATGCCATGGCCTGATTTTTGAAAGGCCGGACACAACATGAATTCTAAAAAATCGTTTACAGATTAGCCAAAACCAATTAAAATGCAATTAAAAAATCTCTTAACAGGATTATTTATCCTGATCAGTCTTTCGATACTTGCCCAGCCAAATTCCTTTTCCCGAAAAAATAAAAACGCCAGTCCAACAGCCGATTCGGTTAAACTGAGTATCGATTACCTTAAGCGACACCTTCAGCAGAATGATGTCTGGCAATCGGAAAATCCTGAAATTATGCGCCTTGTAAAAGGATTGGTAAGTTTTGCTGAAAACGAACACATCGACAGCATTCTTGTCAGACTCGACCGGTTTCAGGAACAAAAAAATGCCCGGTATATTAATCGCCAGCCAAAATATGTGAGCGATTCGCTCCTGGTACCGGGTTATCTGCCATACCCAACCATTCAGGAAAAACTTAAACAATTGGATCGCGCCATCTGGAATGGTGTGGATATGAATTCAATCCCTTTGCCCGAAGAACTGCGTGCCGGAACAAACAGCAAAATGCAGCAAATTGCTGCTGGCGACGAAAAAGCCATTTTGCAGCGTACCGGAATTTCATTGCCCGATAGCCTGGTAAATGTACATGCCATTCCTGATTCGATGATACACACCGCCAACGATTTTAACCGGATCAGAAACCGCGACCAGATAAGAACCCGTTTGCTCGAAGAAGCGCGTGTTGAATACAATAAAAAGATACAGAAAACCAACCTCGATTCGGCAATTACGGCTTACAGAAAATATGCGGTTCGTGTGTTTTCCGATTCGCTGCAAAACAACCTGCGCGACTCGCTGCAATTGAAAAACAGGCAAATTATAACGCAATACAACGATTCAATTGTAAGGTCGGTAAACGATTCAATCAACCGGTTTGTTCAGACTTTGCAGAAGTACGCCCTCAACGATTCGGTCAGCATTTCGATACATAGTTTAACAGGAAAACCAGCGCAGGTTTGGTTAAGAAACAACCAGCGATCGGCAAATCGCTTTTACATTAAAAACGAACAGAACGACTCGCTCGCAATAAGGCTGATGAACCTCGACAAATATTCGCTCGGTATTGCCATCGACGATGACGTGACTTTCAACCGGATTGCCCAGAAACAAAGGCGCGACTTTGTATTCGAATCAGCTCCTGAACAGAAACTAACCAAAATGCAGAAAAGATACCAGATTCTGACACCCTGGGATTTGGGAGGAAACGGCACTTTCGGTTTCACACAAACCTACCTTAACAATTGGAAAGCCGGTGGAAAAAGCGCCTTTTCGTTCCTGATGGTGCTTAAGGGTTATGCAAATTATTCGAACGAGAAACTGAAATGGGAAAATACTGCTGAATTGCGCAACGGCTGGATCAGGCAGGGAGGCGACGTAAACCAGACACAGAAAAACGACGATAAACTCGAATTGATTTCAAGACTTGGGGTCAGCGCGTTTAAGAAATGGTTTTACAGCAGCGAAATTGACTTTGTGACACAATTCTTTAACGGATACAATTATCCAAACAAAACAACGCCTATTTCAAGTTATATGGCACCTGCCAAAACCTTGATCAAATTAGGTCTCGACTATAAACCGAACAAAAATTTCTCACTGTTTCTTTCGCCTATTACGGCAAAATATGTTTTCGTTCGCGATACAGCATTAATCGATCAAACCAGGTTTGGAGTTCCTTCCGACAGCCGAAGCTTTTGGGAACCCGGTTTTAACGCCGATCTCCGTTACAAAATGGATATCACTCCTCGAATCAGTTATGAAACCAAATACAAAATGTTCTTTAATTATCAGGAACCATTTAAAAAAGTGGACGTTAACTGGGAAAATACCGTTGTTGCCCAACTTACCGACCGTATAAACATGACCTTTATGCTCTATATGCTTTATGACGACAATGTGACTTTCCCCACCGGAAAATTTGATGCTTCAGGGGCCGAAATATATAAAGCAAAATGGCAAACCCGCGAACTGATGACCGTTGGTTTCTCGTACAAAATAAACAAGCGGATATACAAGCAAAAGAAGATTGGTTGATAATTAGGTTATATTTGACCCGAATTCAAGAAAAAAAATTTTAAAATCGCAATCAATGAAAACATACAAAAAATATTTCAAGATAACAGCCGCACCTGCCGATGTGTACAATGCGCTCACCAACAAAACGATGCTTGAAATATGGACCGGCGAAGATGCGGTGATGGAAGAAGTTGCCGGATCCGAATTTTCATTGTGGGAAGAAAGTATTTGCGGCATTAACCTCGAATTCGAAAAAGACCACAAAATTGTGCAGGAATGGTTTTTCGGAGAAGAAGACGAAGATAAAAAGTCAATCGTAACCATAAAACTTCATCCTGAAAAGAAAGGAACCATCATGGAAGTGAATCAAACCAACATTCCGGATGAAGCATACAGAAATATAGCTGAAGGTTGGGAAGAAGATTATTATCGGGGCTTGAACGAGCTATTTGAAGAATAGGAAAGTTTTATTCTTCATTGTACTTTTTCCTGAAAAACGACATCTGATTCCGAATGAACTTATAAAATCATTTAAGCCCTTCATTTCCGGTATCGGCAGCATATTTCCAATTTCCTTGTGTATCTTTTTCCCAGACAGTCAAATAGGTTCCATGCGAAGTGTCCTGAGCTGCAATCAAGGTCCACAAACCATAGGTAAAGCCTAATTCTCCACTTTTGGCAATTGTGGCGCTTTCAGGTTTCCAGGTCAAAACCAAACCTGAATCACTTTTCCCTGTATAACTTTCAATAAGGCTTTGTTTTCCGACAATCGGCAACCGGTTGGGCTTCAGCAACACCACACTGTCGTGGGAAAATTCGATGAAAGCCTTCTGAATACCATTTTTTGCTGAATAATCAGAAAAAGCAATGTCGGCATCAATCAGGACTTGCGGATCAGCAACCGGTTTATTTTCGGCACACGAAAACAATGAGAAAATGATGCAAAGGAGAAAAAATGATTTTTTCATCTGTTTATAAATTGTTTTTTAATTGCCAGATGCCCGCCTGACAAGCCTTTTAGCGGGCAGGAAACTCGCCATTATAATCATCCCTCTGTGAGTGAGATTTTCTCTCATGGCTCGTTTCATGGTGTAATTTTTAATATCCAATAACCAATTTTCAATATTGAATATCCAATTAAAAATGTGGATACTGCCTCAACGCCAGCAAACCTGAAATTTGAAATCTGGAAATCAGTGAGATCCCAGCGAAATTAGCAAAA
>Ga0154413_1043_pt4 | contig 10704 bp, 7 predicted proteins | sample RifGroB2_FD_115917 | JGI IMG/M metagenome (GOLD analysis project Ga0154413, IMG submission 115917) | Bacteroidetes bacterium GWB2_41_8 | reverse complement strand
TTACCGGACCACAAACCCTTGTTTTTGTCTATCGCGAATCAGAAGTGCCTGCCACCGACAAAGAAACACTTGATATGGCAGCATCGGCCGATGTTGTGCTGGTTTTTGTGGGTACCGATCAAAGCACCGGACGCGAAGAATCCGACAGGTTCTCGATTACACTGCCCGGAAATCAAAACGAGCTGATTAAAGCTGTGGCTGCTGTAAACCCCAATACAATTGTAGTAATGCAAACAATGGGTATGGTTGAAGTGGAGCAATTTAAAAACAACCAGAACATTCCCGGAATTATTTGGACAGGATACAATGGTCAGGCACAAGGCACTGCAATGGCAAAAATATTGTTTGGCGACGTTAATCCCGGTGGAAAGCTGAATGTAACCTGGCATAAATCGGTGAAAGACCTTCCTGAATTTAACGATTATACACTGCGCGGCGATGGAACAAACGGCCGTACTTACTGGTACTATAACAAAGATGTTTCGTATGAATTCGGATTTGGTTTGTCATATACCACTTTTGAATACAGCAACTTCAGCATTAATAAAACGAGCATTACGCCTACCGATAAAATCACTGTAAATGTTGATGTTAAGAATACAGGAAGTGTTGATGGCGACGAAGTTGTACAGATTTATGTCAAAACTCCCGACAGCCCGGCTTCTCTTCAGCGACCAATAAAACGATTAAAAGGTTTTAAAAGGGTTACCATTCCAAAAGGACAGGTAAAAACTGTTTCAATTGAATTGAATTGCGAAGATCTTTGGTTCTGGGATGCTGAAAAAGGAAATACCACATTCGATCAGGGTAAATATATCTTCGAAATCGGGGCTTCTTCAAAAGACATCAAAGGTAGGGTAGAGGCGACCATGAAAGGTGCTTATAAACCTGTGCTGACAACGGTTGTTGCCGATGCTGATCAGGTGGTTTTGAGGCCGGGCAATACGGTTCAAACCAGCGTTACTGCTGCATTGTCCGACGATAGTTTTTATGACATCAAAAAGGCAAAAGTTACCTATAAAAGCAATAATCCATCGGTGGTGAGTGTTGACGAAAACGGCAAAGTAACTGCCACAGGCGTTGGTGCGGCATCGGTATTTGCTTCTGTAACTGTTGATGGGAAGACGGTTTCGAACAGTTATCCGCTAAAAGTAATGCCAGATCTTACCCCAAAATCAATAAGTGTAAACGGAAAAAGCGTTGTTGGTTTTGATAAGAACATTAAGGCATACAGTTACCACCTGAAAGATAATTCGAAAGTTCCGGTGGTGGCAGCTTCGGCTTTGGGCGGCGATGATATTACGGTTGATATTGAGCAGGCCAAAGGAATTCCCGGAACTGCTGTGGTTAAATTTATCGACAACATTACGCTTGAAAAGAACATTTTCTATCTGAATTTCGACGTTAAATCGCTTAGCGACGAATTTGACGGATCGGTTGGTAGTCAATGGAAATGGATAAGGGAAAATCAGGCTGCTTACAACCTTACAAAAAAATCGGGTGCGCTGACAATCACCAGCGAGGTGGGCGACGTTTCGGAAGGCACCAACAATGCCAGGAACGTGTTGTTGCAAAGTGCCAACAACGATTGGACCATCGAAACAAAACTGGTTGGATCGAGGGTTCCTTCTCAACCTGAAAATGCGGGGATACTTGTTTACGAAAACGACAACTACTTTGTAAAATTGGTGCTAAGAGCTGTTACCAAAACAAGCAGGGGCAACAGCGACAGAACCGCGCCCGAAACTCAACCCGGCACCATCGATCTGATTATCGAAGAAAATGGTATTGCCAAGTCAATCGCTTCATTCAACCTCCGAAACGAAATTACGGGCGACAAGACATTGATTTTGAAACTGGAGAAAATGGGCAGCAATTATACCGCTTTCTATTCGCTTGACGGGACTAATTTTGAAAAGCTGGGAACAGCAAGTATCTTATTAAAAGACATTAAGGCTGGTTTGATCGTGTGCGATGGAACAATAATCCAGGGCATGAAAAGCACCTTCTGGTTCAATTCAGATACCACAAAACCGAATACAGCTTTTGACGTTTCGTTTGATTATTTCAGAATAATAAATAGTGGATTAAAGTAATTTGAATAACTATATAACCTAAATAGATGAATTATGTATAAAAACGTGTTTGCATTAATCCTGTTTCTTACTTTTTCAGGTTCGTTGTGTCTGGCGCAACAGCAAAATGTTATTGAAGACTTCAAACCTTCCGCCGTCAATCAGGAAGGAAAGCAATTCCCACAGGTAAATTCTGAAGGAAGGGTTCGCGTTCAGATTTCAGCACCGGAAGCACTTAAAGTTCAGCTGGATATTGGCGCAGTAAAGTATGATTTAGTCAAGGATGAAAAAGGTGTCTGGACTGGAGAGTCTGCCCCGCAGGACGAAGGGTTTCACTATTACCAGCTGAATATCGACGGGGCATCGGTTCCCGATCCCAACAGCCTGTATTTCTATGGAGCCAGTCGTTGGGGCAGCGGTATTGAAATTCCGGCGAAAGACCAGGATTTCTATGCAGTAAAAAATGTACCTCATGGTCAGGTTCGTGAGCAGATTTATTTCTCGAAAACCAACAACACTACTCGCCGTTGTTTTATTTACACTCCTCCCGGATACGATAAGGATACAAAAACACGCTACCCTGTGCTGTACCTGCAACACGGAGGCGGTGAAAACGAAACCGGATGGTCTGCCCAGGGCAAAGCTGGTTTAATCATGGATAACCTGATTGCCGAAGGCAAAGCCAAACCTTTTATTATTGTAATGGATAATGGTAGTTGGACGATGGCAAGACCTCCGGCAGGTGAACGCCCTGCCGCCGGAACATGGCCACCACAAGGCTGGGCCGATGGTTTTATGAACACCTTGCTGAAAGATATTATTCCGATGATCGATGCCAACTTTCGTACTTTGGCCGATCAAAAGAACCGTGCAATGGCAGGACTTTCAATGGGCGGAATGCAAACCCGTGTAATCACCCTGGCCAATCCCGATGTATTCTCGCACGTGGGTATGTTTAGCGGTGGCAGTATTAGCACCGAGGATGTTGAAAAAGCGCCCGGCTTTAAGGAAAAAGTAAAATTGCTGTTCGTTAGCTATGGCAGCCGCGAAATTGAAAACCCCAGAAGAGGTTTTGGTGGCGATCCAAAGGAAAATACCGATAAACTGAAAGCATTGGGAATGAACACACATTTCTATGTTTCACCACAAACAGCTCACGAATGGCAGAGTTGGAGACGTAGTTTATACCAGTTTGCACCACTTTTATTCAATAAATAAATTTGAAACATTGCTTTTTTTGAGCCTCCCCTTTTGGGAGAGGTTTGGAGGGGGCTTAAATATCAAAAACCTATGAAAAAGTATTCAATTGTATTAGTTCTGTTACTTCTTTTATCCGGTTCGCTTTGTTTTGCGCAGACAAGCATTGTCGAAGATTTCAAACCATCGCCGGTAAACCAGCCTGGGCGCGAGTATCCACAAGTGAATTCAGAGGGTCGGGTGCGGACTCAAATTTTGGCGCCTGATGCAAAATATGTCCAACTCGATATTGGTGGTAAAAAATACGATTTGGTAAAAGATGAAAAAGGTCTTTGGACGGGAGAATCTGCACCCCAGGACGTTGGTTTTCACTACTACCAGCTGAACATCGACGGCGCATCGGTTCCCGATCCCGGCAGCCTTTTCTTTTTTGGAGCTTGTCGCTACGGAAGCGGAATTGAGGTTCCTTCCAACGATCAGGACATCTTTGCATTTAAAAATATTTCGCATGGTCATGTTGATGAAATTCTTTTTCCTTCAGCAAGCACCAGCACTTCAAGACGGGCTTTTGTTTATACACCTCCCGGTTACGATAAAGAAACTTCGAAACGCTACCCTGTGTTGTATCTGCAACATGGTTATTGCGAAAATGAAACTTCATGGCCTATTCAGGGACGTGCCAACCTTATTATGGACAACCTGATTGCCGAGGGAAAAGCCAAACCATTTATTATTGTTATGACTTATGGAATGACCAACGAAATCAAATTTGGAGGCTTACGCGATTTTGACATCAAACCATTCCAGACTGTGCTGGTTGATGAACTGATTCCTTACATCGATTCAAATTACCGCACTTTGGCCGACCAGCCAAATCGTGCAATGGCCGGACTTTCGATGGGCGGATTTGAAACAAAGCTGGTTACCTTAAACAAGCCTGAAGTGTTTTCATATTATGGCTTGTTTAGCGGAGGTGTTTATGCTCCTGATGATATCAAAGATAAATCGAAGGTGAAACTTATCTTTTTAAGCTGCGGAAGCAAAGAGCGCCCCGATGGTGTTAAGAATTCAGCAGAAGCATTGAAGGGCGCGGGTATAAATGCTGTTTCATATATTTCTGAAGGAACAGCCCACGAATTCCATACCTGGCGCCGCAGCTTGCACCAGCTTGCTCAACTTTTGTTTAAATAAAAAAGAATTAAAATAATGTCGCATTTTTTATTCTGACTTACCCCCCAACTTCCGTAAACGTCCGTTCCCCCCTCTCTTTTTGAGAGAGGGGGAAGATCATCGCAGATGATCCGGGGGTGAGTAAATAAATCCGACAATAAATTCAACTCATTACTTAATAGGCGAATGTTTAAATTTTCCCTGGGGAAAGAAGGTCGGTAGAAAAGTTTATTAACAGACAGTTTTGTCCGTAGAGGACAAAAGCAAGCTCATCTGAATTTATCTGCCGACCTTATCTTCCGAAAGGAGCCAGAAATCAAACTATAAACAGTTACTGCGAATAAATAAAAATGCTATCCATGAAATTTAAAAATAAAGCGGTCTTTTTTGCGGCATTATTTACATGCACTATTTCTATCGCACAGACACACAAGTCTTTGGAAGATTTCAAACCTTCATCAGTAAATCAACCCGGAAAAGCATTCCCGCAGGTGAACTCAGAAGGCAGGGTTCGTGCAAGCATTTTAGCCACAGATGCGAAAAAGGTTCAGCTTGACATTGGCGGCGTAAAATACGACATGGTGAAGGATGACAAAGGCGTTTGGACTGGCGAGTCAGCACCGCAGGACGAAGGGTTCCACTATTACCAATTGAATATCGACGGGGCTTCAGTTCCAGATCCCGGAACGAAATACTTTTACGGCGCTGGCCGTTGGGGAAGTGGCATTGAAATTCCGGCGGTGGATCAGGATTTTTACGCGTTGAAGGATGTTCCTCACGGTTTGGTGAGCGAGAATATCTATTTCTCAAAAATAACCAATTCATTCCGGCGATGCTTTGTATATACTCCGGCTGGCTATGAAAAAGATGCCAAAACCCGCTACCCGGTGCTTTATCTTCAGCACGGAAGTTTTGAAGATGAAACAGGCTGGCCAACACAGGGAAACGCAAACCTGATACTTGATAATTTAATTGCTGCTCAAAAAGCAGTTCCTATGATTATCGTGATGGACAACGGCTATGCTTACAAACCGCAAACTGGAGAAAGTGCAGGTCGTCCGGTCTCTGTTTTCGAGGAGGTTATGATACAGGAAATCATTCCAATGATTGACGCAAAATTCCGCACCATTGCTGATCGTGAACACCGTGCCATTGCAGGTTTATCGATGGGCGCCAACCAAACCATGCGCATCATCATGAACAATCTTGACAAATTCGCTTCTTACGGCGGATTTAGTGGTACCTCCAATTACCCAAGTTCTATGGAAATTGATCCAACAACTTTTCTTGATGGAAAATTCAATGATGGTGCTGCATTCAACAAGCAGATCAAGGTTTTCTGGCTGGGTTTGGGGACCAAAGAGCCCAATCCTTTTCCGGGTTCAGTTGGCGCATTTCGAAAAATGCTGGAAAAACAGGGCATAAAATACACCTACTACGAATCGCCCGGAACCGCCCACGAGTGGTTGACCTGGCGCAGATCGTTGAATCAATATGCACAGTTATTGTTCAAATAGAGAATCTAGTTTCGATAAATCGATTTTCAACCTACAACTAACAAACACAATGAATAACAGGACAATATCATTTCGCTGGTTGGTCGTTTTTCTTGTAATGTTCCCTTCAGTTTTATGGGCACAGCAGGCCAACGTCAACCTCGATTTCAACCCACAAAAGAACACCGAAGGACTGATTCCTTTCAGTGCTCCGATAAATTCGCCCGAGGTACACAACGACCATACCGTTACATTTCGGGTGAAAGCGCCCAACGCAACGAAAGTAGAGTTACCGTCAGGGGCTATTCATACCTCGCTTGGCCTGGGACGGGAGCCTCTTCAATTTACGAAAGGCGACGATGGGATATGGACTTTGACCATTGGCCCGCTTATTCCGGATATGTATGCTTATAATTTGTTGATCGATGGCGTGCAAGTTGCCGACCCAAGCAATACTTACGCTGCTTTTACGGCCATGCCTCCTTACAGCCAGCTGGTTGTGCATGGCGACGGCCCTGCTTATTACGATGCGCAAAATGTGCCTCACGGAAATGTGACCCGGCATGTTTACCATTCGGAAGTTACGAAAGGTGAACGTGAATTGTATGTTTACACACCTCCAGACTATAATCCGAAGAAAAAATATCCGGTTCTGTATTTGGTGGGTGGCAGTGGCGAGCTTCCTTCGAATTGGGTATATGATGGCAGGGTAAATTTCATCATGGACAACCTGTTGTCCGAAGGAAAAGCTGCTCCAATGATTATTGCCATTCCAAACAACCAGGTTGTCCACCGCAATCATCCAAAACATACTGAACTGACTTTCGATATTTTCGAAAAAGAACTTCGCGAACACGTCGTTCCCCTGGTAGATAAAAGCTATAGCACCATTCAAACGCCCAAAGGACGGGCTATTTCGGGTTTGTCGATGGGAGGCCGTCACAGCATGTTCGTTGGTTTCAGCTCGCTCGACTTGTTTGCCAATTTTGGCATCCTTAGCGCAGGCGATAACAACCCCGAAGTTTCGCTAAAAGATTTCCTGAACGATCCTAAAGTCGGCCAAAAAGTTGATTATCTGTTTGTGGGGCAGGGCACAAAAGAAGCCCAAAGTTTCTTTAATCAGCGCTGTCAGGCATTGCACGATGCACTAAGCAACCATAAAATTGAACACGAATATTATATTGGCGGACACGGTGGCCACGATTGGGGTACCTGGCGTCATCTTTTATATTACAGATTTTTACCAAATCTTTGGAGAAAGAATTAAAATAAAACAACATGAGACAAACCAACTTCCTGCTTATTGCAATGCTTGCCCTTTCTCTGGGAGCTTGTTCAAAACTTCAACCCGGACAGGTTCAGGTTGAAGGCGGAATTATTCAGGGAACCGTAACCGAAGATTTATGCATTTACAAAGGCATTCCCTTTGCCGCGCCACCAGTGGGCGATTTGCGCTGGAAAGCCCCGCAGCCTGTTGAGAATTGGGAAGGCGTTAAGCAAACCACAGAGTATGCGCCAGCCCCATTTCAGGGCGGAAACCCACCTTCAGGAAAAAGTGAAGATTGTTTGTACCTGAATATTTGGACTCCTGCAAAATCGGCCAACGAAAAAATTCCTGTTTTGGTTTGGATTTATGGCGGCGGCTTTAGTTTTGGTTCTACTTCCGAACCGGTTCACAATGGTGAACACCTTGCCCGCAAAGGAGTTGTGCTGGTGAGCATTGCTTATCGCGTTGGGCAGCTTGGCTTTTTAGCCCATCCTGAATTGAGCGCCGAGAATCCCAATAAAGTTTCAGGAAATTACGGTCTTCTCGACCAGATTGCTGGTTTACAATGGATTCAGAAAAATATTGCCGCTTTTGGTGGCGACCCAAATAAAGTAACCATTTTCGGAGAATCGGCTGGTGGAATCTCGGTAAGCATTTTGTGCGCTTCTCCACTCACAAACGGATTAATTCACGGAGCTATTTCTCAAAGTGGAGGTTCGTTCGGGCCAACGCGTTCCACAACTTTTCCTGGTGAAAACATGAAAACGCTTCAGCAGGCAGAACAGGCCGGAATTGAATATGCCCAAAAAGTGGGAGCTGCTTCTATTGCCGATTTGCGCAAAATTGAAGTCGACAAACTTCCGATGGGCATGGGAATGGGTGGTGCATGGCCAATTGTTGACGGCTTTGTGATTCCCGACGATCAGCACAAACTATATGAAACCGGAAATTACAACGATGTGCCTGTACTTATAGGCTACAATTCCGACGAAGGCTTGAGCTTTTCGCCTGGTCGTACGCCCGAAGAGTTTGTTGAAAACGTTAAAAGGCGCTTTGGTTCCTATGCCGATTCGTTGTTGCAGGCTTACCCGCTTGCCGATAATGAAGTGAAGCGTTCGGCCCGCAATCTGATGCGCGATGCTGCCTTTGGATGGCACACATGGAGCTGGGCAAGTCTTCAGGCCAAAACCGGAAAGTCGAAGGTTTTTTTGTATTATTTCGATCAACATCCTGAACGACCCGAAGGATCGCCACAAGCCGACCACGGAACGCCACACGGCGTAGATGTTCCCTATGTGTTTATGAACCTCGACCCGGCAAATCCGAATACAACAAAATCCGATTTGGAAATCTCCCAAATTATGGGCACTTACTGGACCAACTTCGCCAAATATGGCCATCCGAATAGCGACGAGGTTCTTGAATGGCCTGTTTTTAACAATGAAAATCCACAGGTGATGTATCTCGGGCCAACCCCGCATATTGGTTCAGTTCCAGATGAAGAATCGCTGAAAATACTGGATTCCTATTTCGAATGGCGAAGAACTCCTGAAGGTGCAGAGTGGGCCAAATAAATCAAGATAAAAGATGAAGAAGTTAATTTTAAATACCAGCCTGTTGGCCGTTTTGTCGTTGTTTTGCGGTACAATTCAAGCACAGGAAAAACTTTACAAAAACGAATTTCCGATATCGGATGTGACCTTGCTCGACGGGCCGTTTAAACATGCCCGCGACCTGAATATTGAAGTACTCCTGAAATACGATGTTGACCGTTTGCTGGCGCCTTACCGCAAGGAAGCCGGACTGCCCGAAAAAGCCAAATGCTATCCCAATTGGGACGGACTCGACGGGCATGTTGGAGGCCATTACCTTTCGGCAATGGCAATAAACTATGCCGCCACCGGAAATGCAGAATTCAAAAGACGTATGGATTATATGGTTTCTGAACTTAAAGCTTGTCAGGATGCCAATACCCGTAAATACCCTGATTGGGGTGTTGGGTATGTCGGAGGAATTCCAAACAGCGCCGGTTTGTGGTCGAAGATTAATGCCGGAGAAGTTGGGGCAATATGGGGTGCCTGGGCTCCTTATTACAATATCCACAAAATGTATGCAGGACTTAGAGATGCCTGGTTGTATGCAGGTAATGAGGATGCAAAGAATGTTTTCCTGAAGTTTTGCGATTGGGGAATAACAATAACTCAAGGCTTGTCGGACGCTAAGATGGAAGAATTGCTTGGGAATGAATATGGTGGTATGAACGAAACTTTTGCCGATGCCTATCAGATTTCGGGCGACAAAAAATACCTGACTGCTGCCAAACGGTTTTCACATAAACAGTTCCTCGAACCCATGTCGCAAAATATCGATAACCTCGACAACAAACATGCAAACACGCAAATACCCAAATTCATCGGATTTGCACGAATTGCAGAACTCGATGGAGATAAAAAATACGAACAGGCAGGCCGCTTCTCGTGGGAAACCATCACGTCAAACCGTTCACTGGCTTTTGGGGGAAACAGCCGCAGGGAGCATTTCCCGGGTGTGGCATCGTGCAGCGATTATATTAACGATGTTGACGGGCCGGAATCGTGCAACTCGTACAACATGTTGAAGCTGACCGAAGATTTGTTCCGTATGCAACCATCCGCTCGATATGCAGATTATTATGAGCGTACTGTGTTCAATCACATACTTTCAACTCAACATCCTGAACATGGCGGATATGTATATTTTACATCTGCACGTCCGCGTCATTACCGGGTTTACTCGGCTCCAAACGAAGCCATGTGGTGTTGCGTTGGAACAGGCATGGAAAACCATGGCAAATACAACCAGTTTATCTACACACATTCAGGCGATTCCCTGTATTTAAACTTGTTTATTGCTTCAGAACTCAACTGGAAAAATAAAAATGTATCAATCAGGCAGGAGACAAATTTTCCTTACGGAGAACATACAAAACTGACAGTAACAAAAGGTTCTTCGGATTTTAAGTTGATGGTCAGGTATCCTGAATGGGTAAAAGAAGGTGCATTGAGAATTTCGGTCAACGGAAAAGCAATAACTTATTCTGCCCTTCCTTCTTCGTATATCTGTATCGACAGAAAATGGAAAAAAGGCGATGTGGTTGAAGTGAAATTGCCAATGCACAACACCATTGAGCGTTTGCCCAATGTTCCTGATTACATAGCATTTATGCACGGCCCCATATTGCTGGGCGCTAAATCCGGAGCTGAAGATTTAAAGGGGCTGATTGCCGACGATGGACGTTGGGGACAATATCCTGGCGGAAAATTGTTGCCCGTTGACCAGGCTCCCATTCTGATTGAAGATGATATTCAGAATATTGCAGGCAAATTGGTTCCGGTGAAAGGTGAACCATTGAACTTTGCGCTCAAAGTAAAAATGGAAAATCCAATTGATGTGAAACTGGAACCTTTTGCAAATATTCACGATTCGAGGTACATGATTTACTGGCTGGCGCTCACAAACA
>Ga0154413_1086_pt1 | contig 10708 bp, 7 predicted proteins | sample RifGroB2_FD_115917 | JGI IMG/M metagenome (GOLD analysis project Ga0154413, IMG submission 115917) | Bacteroidetes bacterium GWB2_41_8 | reverse complement strand
GCCAAACAATGGCAATTCCCGGTTATTGTTGATAATATGATGAATCTCGAAATGTTGTTCTGGGCATCAAAAGAAACCGGCGATCCGAAGTACCGCAATGTCGCAATTGCACATGCCAACACCACACTTGCCAACCATTTCCGCGAGAATATGAGCTCGTACCATGTGATTGATTACGATACAATTACAGGGCAGGCAATTGCCAAACAAACGCATCAGGGATTGAAAGATGATTCATCGTGGGCAAGAGGACAGGCCTGGGGCTTGTATGGTTTTGTTGTTTGTTTCCGCGAAACAGGCGATACCAAATATCTGGACGCGGCAAAGAAAATTGCTGCTTTTATTCAGCAAAACCTTCCCGAAGATTTGGTTCCTTACTGGGATTACAACGACCCTGCCATTCCAAACACTTACCGTGATGCATCTGCTGCTGCAATTACATCTTCAGCATTGTATATTTTGAGCACAATTACTGATGAGGGCAAAGAAGAATATGCAGCTTTGGCCGAAAAAATACTGGCAAGTTTAAGTTCTCCGGAGTATTTGGCCGAAGTGGGCCAAAATGGTGGTTTCCTTATTAAACATTGCGTGGGAAATATGCCTAAAAATTCGGAAGTTGATACGCCAATAAACTATGCCGACTATTATTATCTGGAAGCATTGAAATTTAAATTCAAACAATAAATATTTACGATATGGCTATAATTTATGAAGAACGCTACGCTTCGCATCCCGGGGATGCGAAGAAGTACGATACAGCGCAATTGCGCGAAAACTTCCTGATCGAAAAAGTGATGGAAGACGATAAAATCCGTCTGGTTTATTCGCATTACGACCGTTACATTGCCGGAGGTGCAGTGCCTGCCAGCGCACCACTTGAGCTTACAGCTATTGAACCTTTGAAAGCTCCCTTTTTCTGCGATCGCCGCGAACTCGGAATTATCAATGTTGGGGCAAAAGGTTCGGTAATTGTTGATGGAACCGAGTATGAGCTTGATTTTAAGGAAGCGCTTTACATCGGAAAAGGTGCAAAACAGATTACATTTAAATCTGATAGCGCAACTGCTTCGGCCCGTTTTTACCTGAACTCGACTCCCGCACACAAGGAATTGCCAACACGCCGGATTACCCTGAAAGACGCCAATGTGTTGCAAATGGGATCGCAGCAAACATCCAACGAGCGTCAGATCAATCAGCTGTTAATTAGTAAAGTGATTGAAACCTGCCAGCTCCAGATGGGAATGACAGAATTGCGTCCCGGAAGTGTTTGGAATACCATGCCTGCACATACACACAGCCGCCGCATGGAAGTTTATTTCTACTTCAATGTTCCTGAAGGTCAGGCAGTCTGTCATTTTATGGGGCAGCCACAGGAAACCCGTCATTTATGGATGGGCAACGAGCAGGCAGTAATTTCGCCCAACTGGTCGATTCATTCGGCGGCCGGAACCAGCAATTATATTTTCATTTGGGGAATGGCAGGCGAAAACATGGATTATACCGATATGGATGTGGTACAACCAGATCAATTGAGATAAAATATTTAAAAATTAACGAATATGAACGATTTATTTGATTTGACCGGAAAAGTTGCCCTCATTACCGGAGGAACTCACGGTATTGGCATGGCCATTGGCAAAGTTCTTGGAAATGCAGGCGCTAAAGTTTGTGTAAACGACCTGAGCCAGGAAAGACTTGATGCCTGCAAGCTGGAATACAAAGCTGCCGGAATTGACGTTTTTACGCTGGTTTTTGACGTAACCAACGAAGCAGATGTTGACAAAGGTATTTCGCATATCGAAAAAGAACTGGGTAGTGTAGATATTTTGGTTAACAATGCCGGAATCATCAAGCGTATCCCGATTCTGGATATGCCGATTGCCGATTTCAAGCAGGTAATTGATGTTGATTTGGTTGCCCCGCTGATCGTTTCAAAACGTGTGGCTCCCAACATGATTGCCAAGCGTAGCGGCAAAATTATCAATATGTGTTCGATGATGAGCGTTTACGGACGCAACTCGGTTTCGGCTTATGCTTCGGCAAAAGGCGGATTGAAACTTTTAACTGCCAATATGTGCTGCGAGTGGGCAAAATACAATCTTCAGATTAACGGCATTGGTCCGGGTTACATTGTAACTGCACAAACAGGCCCGATTCGCGAAAATGGTCACCCATTCAACGATCTGGTAATGACCCGCACACCGGCTGGCCGTTGGGGTGAACCCGAAGATGTGGCCAATGCTGCGTTGTTCCTGGCATCGAAAGCAAGTAATTTTGTAAACGGTCACGTATTATACGTTGACGGCGGTATTTTGGCAAACTTTGGTTATGTAAAAGGTGAAAACGATTTACCCGAATGAGAAATTTACTTGTAATTATATCTGTGCTTCTAGTTGGAATTACTTCTTGCACAAAAAAGAATATGCTCGTGCTTACCAATCCGCTGGCCGTTGACCGTACCGATGAAACAATCATCATGAACCGTGCTGATGTGGAAGCAAAATTTGGAACTGTTCCTGAAGGTTTTGCTCCGATCCTGAAATTAAACGGACAAAACATTCCTTCGCAGGCCGACGATTTGAATGCCGATGGCAAATGGGATGAGCTGGTTTTTACCGTAAATTTTAAAGCTTCAGAAACGATTAGCCTTGAAGTTGAAAACGTTGCTGTGACTGCCTATCCTGAATTTGAGAAACGCACCAATGTTCGTCTGGGAATACATCAGGCAGATGATACTTATCTTGAAGTAGATCAGTACATGGCGCCATCGTGTAAAGACAGTTTCAAAATTATTGCGCAGGGCGAAAGCGTTAGCTGGGAAAACGATAAAATGGGATTCCGGAATTATTTCGATTGCCGCAATGTGAAAGATTTGTTTGGCAAGTTGCAGCCGGGTTTGGTCATCGATAAAATTCATACTTCTGAAATTCCTGATTACCACAAGCTTTCTGACTGGGGAATGGATGTTCTTCACTGCGGAAGTTCAACAGGTTCGGGAGGTTTGGCCATTTTGGAAGGAGATTCGCTTTACCGTTTGGGTTCGACTGATACTTATGAATATCAGAAAGTGATCGAAGGTCCTGTCCGCTCGGTATTCGACCTGAAATATACCGGTTGGAATGTTGCCGGACAAAACCTTTCGGCGGTCGAACGGATTTCAATTTATCCCGGGAAATACTGGTTTCAGTCGGATGTGACTGTTTCAGGCTTTTCAGGAGAAAAACAGATTGTGACCGGAATTGTAACCAGCTTGTTGAAAAATGAACCGGTTGATTTTTCAGCCAATGCAGATTACCGGTCAATCGCGACACTCGATAAACAATCGCTGAATAACGATGAATTGGGAATGGCAGTGTTGCTGAAAAGCAACGAAGTAACCAAAGTTGCCCGCACTACCGACATCGATTTTTTTAGTCTCGGCTACAAAACGGTCGATGAAAAGAAATTCAGCAACGTGATTTCGCAAACCTATTATGTCGCCCAGAAAATAAATGCAGATGCGCCTGCGCGTCATTATTTCTTTGCTGTTTGGGGTCTGGAAAACGAAAAATGGAAAAATATGGATGACTTTAAAGCTTATATTTCTTCGGAAGCCGAATTGCTAAGCCATCCGATTTCCTGGTAGAATTACTGTTTTTGAAAGATTGTAATTTTTTAATGGTTTAAAAATCAACAGAATGACTGCTGATTTTTAAACCATTTTTGTTTTATTAATTGGTTTGTCCGAAACACAATAATTACATTATTTTTGAACCACACTAACTGGAATTATTTTCGATGCTGATTCATTTCTTTTTTAATGAACCTGCATTTTAAAAACTATACCGATGAAAAAAACTAAACCTAATCTGCTGGTCGCGTTTGCAGTGCTGCTTTTTATGATGGGTTGTCAGAAAAAGGTGGACAATCTTGTTCAATTTGTAAACCCGCTAATCGGAACAGGAGCATCCACCGGGCCGAGTGGAATTAAACACAACCATAATACTGAAGCTCTTGGGCAGGTAACACCGGCGGTTTGCACCCCTTTTGCCATGACACAATGGGTACCGCAAACACGCGAAAGCGAACAGAAATGTGTCGCACCTTATTATTACCGTGATACCGAAATTCAAGGATTCAGGGGATCTCACTGGCTGGGCGGATCGTGCGTTCAGGATTACGGAAGTTTTACGATCATGCCAATGACTGGTTATCTGCGTACATTTCCGACCGATCGCAGTTCAAAGTTTTTCCACGAGAATGAAACCTCAAGTCCAGCATATTACTCCACGATGCTTCAGAAATACATGACTTTCGTTGAAATGACCGGAACTGCGCGCTCCGGGTTTTTTAAGTTCTCGTTTCTTCGCGGAGAAAAGGCCACAATTTTGGTTACGCCAAATAGCGATGAAGGCGAAGGTTTTATAAAGGTTGATACTGCCAAAAGAGAAATTTACGGCTACAATCCGGTTCATCGCATTTATCAGGGCTGGGGCCAGGCTGCCGGATTTAGCGGATATTTTGTAGTTCGGTTCGATAAGCCAATCGACAACTTTGGATGTTATTTCCAAATGGAAGACCTGAAAAATCAGGTTGAAATATCCGGGAAACCTGATATTGGAGCTTATGTGTCCTTCAGTATAAAAACAGGTGATGTTGTGCTTGCAAAAGCAGGAACTTCGTTTACAAGCATCGAAGCAGCCCGTGCAAATCTCGATGCAGAAATTTCGGACTGGGATTTTGAGAAAACCAGAATGGAAACTGAACAAATCTGGAATGAAACATTATCGGCCATTAAAATAACAGAAGGGAAACCGGAAGATCATACCAAGTTTTACACAGCACTTTATCATTCGTTGCTGTTTCCCCGTACTTTTAGTGATGTTGATGGTTCATATCCTGAATTTGACGGAAATAAAACCATCAGTAAAATAGATGCCGGCCATGTTTATTATGACGATTTTTCGTTGTGGGATACTTATCGTGCGCAACTTCCGCTGGTTAGGCTTGTGGCTCCGGATAAGTATGAGGATATGATGAAGTCGTTGGTTTTAAAGGCAGAACAGGGCGACTGGCTGCCAATTTTCCCGATGTGGAACAGTTACACTTCAGCAATGATAGGCGACCATGCCAACACCGCATTGGGCGATGCTTACCTGAATGGTTTTGATATTGACATTGACAAGGCATATCCTTACATGCGAAAGAATGCCTTTGAAATTTCGGAAGGTGATGATTATAAAAACGGGAAGGGGCGCCGGGCCATGAAATCGTATCTTGAATATTGCTATATACCGCTTGAAGATAGCGTGAAAGAAGCATTTCACCAGAATGAACAGGTTTCGCGTACGCTTGAATACTCAATGACCGATTTTGTGTTATCCAAAGTTGCTGCGAAATACGGAAAAAAAGAAGATGCTGAAATTCTGACAAAACGAGGCAAGAACTATTCGCTGGTTTTTGATGGTATAACCCAAAGCATGCTTGGACGGTATTCTGACGGATCATGGTATAAAGATTATAATCCGATTGCACGTGCGCCGTATCTTACTGAAGGTACACCAATGCACCATTTATGGGGTGTACCGCACGATATTGATGGTTTATTCGACTTGATCGGCAGTAAAGAACAGGTACGTGAAAAGCTTGATGAACTTTTTGATACCGGCGAATATTGGCATTCGAACGAGCCTTGCCATCATATTGCCTACCTGTATAACTATTTAGGTCTTCCTGCCGAAACACAAAAACGGGTTAAAAATATTTTGAATTCCGAATATACTGCTTTCTACGGAGGTATTCCGGGGAACGACGATTCAGGCCAAACTTCGGCATGGTATGTTTTTTCAGCGATGGGCTTTTACCCGGTATCGCCCGGGAGTGGTGAATATCAGCTTTCTTCTCCCATTTTCTCAACAGTTGAACTAAACCTTAACCCAAAATATTATCCGGGTAAAAAGTTTAAAATATCAGTCGGAAAAGCGGAAACCGATAGTATTTATAATCATGTTGAATTGAATGGCAGTAAATGCGATTTTGTAATAAAGCATGAGGAGATCAAATCGGGAGGAAAATTGGTGTTCTCGAACAAAAATTAAAACAAAACAGACAGATCAATACTATTCGCGACTTTTTTTGCACCATTCATAAAAACTGACGTCAGCCAATATTGCCATCAATTTGCTAAAATAGAGCAGTTTGATGGCAATATTAGGTTTTGAAGAAGCCCTAAAAAATCTACTAGTCGGCTGTTGATATTCTTTAACACCCTTTATTATTAACATTTTTTTACATTTTTAGATTACTTTGGTCTCGTTAATTTTAATCACGCAAGACTCGAATTAACGCACGCAAACACAAACAAGATCGAAAAACTGGCTACATGGTAGGTGCGGGTTATCTGCATTATCAGTACCCGGCATATTATGTAAGTCATCTTTCCGTAATTAGCCAAGGCTTTTTCGTTTGTTTTTGCTTGTTTTTTTGTTTGATCAATTTTTGATATTCTCATTTGAATCATCACAAACAAGATAAAAATGAATTATTCATCACAACAGAAATGCCTATGTAAATTTAATTTTTAGCGAACCTGAAAGTCATTCTCATTTTTGACTTTGAAAATTAAGTTATTACTAATCACGTAATTATTACAAATTAAACATTAAAACTTATGAAAAAAAGTAAATCAAAAGGTATCTTGCGAATAGCAGCACTGCTGTTTTTTTCGTGCTTTTTTGCCTTTACCTCGTTTGCGCAGCAAAAAACGCTATCCGGTACTGTCGTTGGCGAAGATGGAGCATCCATACCGGGTGTTACAGTAGTTGTTTCCGGCACCACTGTTGGAACAATTACCGACATGGAAGGAAAGTTTTCATTTTTAGCGCCAGCTGATTCGAAAATTCTTGTGGCTTCATACATTGGTATGAAAACACAGAATATAACAATCGCAAATCAAACTACCTTTAAAATTGTTTTGGAATCTGATGTAATTGGTGTTGACGAAGTAGTAGTTGTAGGTTACGGAACACAACAGAAAAAGTCGGTAACCGGAGCTGTTTCAACAGTAGGTTCGGAGGATATTAAAGCCATTCCGACAGCAAATGCTGCCGCACGTCTTCAAGGCCGTGTAGCAGGGGTAACTGTTGTAAACGACAACTCTCCTGGAGGAGATGCAACTGTTCGCGTTCGTGGTTTTGGTACTATCAACAACAACTCTCCGTTGTATATTATTGATGGCGTTCCTACTGAAGGTGGGTTGAGCAGAATGAATCCAAATGACATTGAATCAATGACAGTTCTGAAAGATGCTTCATCTTCGGCAATTTATGGAGCCCGTGCGGCCAACGGTGTAATTATTATTACGACCAACCGTGGTAAAAAAGGTTCTGCCAAGTTAACTTTCGATGCCCGTTATGGAATACAACGTACGACAAACTCACTCGATTTGTTGAACACTCAGCAATACGGTGACTTGGTGTGGCTGGAATTTCAGAATGACAAATTTTTGAATCCAAATTCTCCTCCTGCAGCGCCTTGGCAAGGTCAGTATAAATTTGATGCCAACGGTAAAGTAACAATTCCTGATTATATTTTACCAAAAGCAGCTATGGAAGGTAATCCACTTGCAAATCCAGCTTTATATGATGCAAGAGATGATGATGGAACTCCATTTTATTTGATTACCAAAGCAAATAAACAAGGTACTGATTGGTACGATGAGATTTTTGAACCGGCACCAATTAAAGAATATAATACCTCAATTTCAGGCGGTACTGACAATAGCAATTATGCATTCAGTTTGGGTTATCTTGGTCAGGAAGGTGTTGTAATTCATTCCGGATTCGAAAGATTCTCAATGCATGCAAATTCAGATGCTAAATTAACCGACTGGCTTTCTTTAGGACAGTCATTAGGAGTAGCATACACCAAACGTACGGGTGGAGTTGGTACTAATAACGACGAAGGCAATGTTGTTTCACAGGCATACCGTATGCAGCCAATCGTTCCTGTTTATGATATCGCAGGTAATTTCGCCGGAACAAAAGGTGAAAATTTAGGTAATGGCGCCAATCCGGTTGCTATTGCTACCCGTAATAAAGACAATTGGGGAATGGATCTTCGTGTTTTGGGAAATGCCTATGCACAGATCGATTTGTCTAAAGATCTTTCGTTCAAGTCTTTACTAGGTGTTGATCTGAACAACGGACGTTGGAAAACATTTACTATTCGTGATATTGAATTTTTTGAAGCAAAATCAACCAACAGGTTAGATGAAGGAAATTCATATACCATGCAATGGAACTGGGCCAACACCTTGAATTTCAAAAAAATATTTAATAGCGTGCATTCAGTTGATGTTTTGGTTGGATCGGAGTCAATTGATAATATTTATGAAGAATTTACAGCAGGTAGAGCTTCTTATTTTTCAGAAGACATTGATTACAGGTATTTGAATGTAGGAACTGCCAGTCTTGCAAACGGTGGTTATGCTACTCAATGGAAAAGTTTCTCCTATTTCGGAAGAGCAAACTACAACTATATGGGCAAATATCTTTTTGAAGGAGTAATTCGTCGTGATGCTTCTTCACGTTTCCATGCTGATAACCGTTGGGGAACTTTCCCTGCTGCTTCAGTTGGCTGGAGACTTTCTGAAGAAAGTTTTATGGACGGCTCAAAAAGCTGGTTGGATGATATGAAAGTTCGCTTTGGATGGGGACAGAATGGTAACGACCGTGTTAATAACTACAATTATTGGAGTACTTTAACCACCGGACTAAGCCAGTCGTATTATCCAATGACAGGCGATGATACTGCATTAAGCTCTGGTTTCTATACCAACAGGTTGGGTAATAAAAATGCCAAATGGGAAACCACAACTGCCTTAAACTTTGGTTTGGATTTGACAATGCTTGACAATAAACTGGAAGCAAACATTGACCTCTTTAACCGCAAAACATCCGATATGCTTTATGCCGTTCAGCTACCCCACGTTTATGGTAATGCTCAGCGTCCTTCAGTAAATATTGGTGAAATGGAAAATAAAGGTATCGATCTGATGCTTACTTATCATGGCGAAATTTCTAACGATTTCACCTATACCATCCGTGCAAATGCTTCTCATTACAAAAACGAAGTAATTAAACTGAACGATAACGAAAAAGAAGTACTTTGGGGTGAAACCGAACGTGGTAATATTTATACCATTTCAAAAGCAGGTGCACCAATTTCTTCATTTTACGGATACGAAGTATTGGGTTATTTCAATACATGGGAAGAAGCCAATGCTTATCCTAAATTTGGAACTTACAATGCTCCCGGACGTTATAAATACAAAGATCAGCTGACCATTGATACAAATGATGATGGAGTTCCGGATAAAGCTGATGGAGTAATTACTCCTGATGACCGCGTAATTATTGGCAGCCCGCATCCTGATTTGACTTATGGTTTGAATATTGATGCCCAGTATAAAAATTTCGATGTAACCATGTTCTTCCAGGGATCTTATGGTAACGACCTGATCAATTATGTAAGCCGTTGGACTGATTATTATCAGTTTACAGGTAACCGTAGTCCAGAGCGTTTAAATGAATCATGGACAGAAGCAAGATACAAAAGTGGTGCTAAAATTACCCTTCCAATTGCTGAAACACACGATACCAACAGTCAGTTACCAAACAGTAGCTTTGTTGAAAGCGGATCATATTTCAGGATGAAAAACCTGCAGATTGGTTATACATTGCCAAAAGATGTCGTTTCAAGAATGAAAGTCAACAGTTTAAGATTGTATGTTCAGGCCAGTAACCTGTTTACAATTACATCTTACAGTGGATTGGATCCTGAAATTCGCAGCACCAACGACCAGCACAATGGTTTGGATCAGGGTATTTATCCTACCTCACAAACAATCATGTTTGGTCTTAACCTGTCTTTATAATTTTGTTTCAACATTTAAACCAATTTAAGATGAAAAAAATAGTAATATTCAGCTTGGTGGTATTAACGGCGTTCATGTTTTCGTGCTCCGAGGAGTGGTTAGATACTAAACCGAAAGCAGCCAATTCCATTAATACTTTTTACAGTGAAACAGGCGTAAATGCCTTGTTAACTGGTGCATACTCAATGCTCGACGGGCACTACAATAATGATTGGGGCTTTAACCAGTGGGGTGGTTCTGTAACCAACTGGGTTTGGGGTTCTGTTGCAGCCGATGATGCTTACAAAGGCTCTGACCCTTCTGATCAGCAAACAATCAATGATATTGAGCAATTCAATGTTTCGCCTTCGAACGAGTATTGCGATTCAAAATGGCGTTTCATGTACGAAGGTGTTTCGCGTTGTAACGAAATACTGAAAGTAACCAGTGCAGTAACTGCAGAGCAGGTTAGCGCTGATAAAAAAGCATGGTTTGAAGCTCAGACCAAAGTGCTTCGCGCTCATTATTACTTTGAACTGACCCGTGTTTTCGGAAAAGTGCCCTATATCGACGAAAATACACAGGCTCCTGAAACTGTGAAAAACGACAAATTCCTTTTTGCCGAAATTGAAGCAGATTTGAAAGCCGCCATTCCAAGTCTTAAGACTCGCGAAACTGACAAGGCAAGGATTACCAGCTGGGCAGCAAAAGCATATCTAGCCAAAGTTTATTTGTTTCAGAAAAAATATGCTGAAGCAAAACCTTTGTTGGTGGATATTATTACCAATGGTGGTTTTTCACTCATGCCTAATT
>Ga0154413_1036_pt12 | contig 10736 bp, 11 predicted proteins | sample RifGroB2_FD_115917 | JGI IMG/M metagenome (GOLD analysis project Ga0154413, IMG submission 115917) | Bacteroidetes bacterium GWB2_41_8 | reverse complement strand
GTCTGGTTCTGAAATGAGTTGGCTCACCAAATTGCTTTGTTTTAAATACTCGACAGTTCCATCTGTTGATCCGCCATCAATCACAACAAATTCGATATTTGGATACGTTTGCTGCCCGATACTACTGATCACATCGGGAAGGTGTTGGAGGCTATTATAGGTGGCGGTGATAATGGAGATTTTCATATTTCGATAGAATACTCTTTTTTTAAGTATTCTTTTATTTTGATCATGTCAGTTCCGCATGCTTTTTTGATTTCGTATATTTTAGCATCTACCAAAGTGCGATACCACCAACCTTGCAAGAAATTCCAAAGGAAACTTTCTTTGCCTTCCACGAAACCCAACTTGAAAATATAGCGATAAATGAAATAAGCGAACGATCGCCAGAACAATGGTTGTTTGGCATACCGATATTTCTTTTTCCTTTTTGCATCAGCCTGTTCACTTAATTTGATTTCGTTGGTTGCATTACCCAATAAACCGAATTCCACATCCAGCAAATCTATAGCCTCACGGATAGAATAGCCGTTGTGTTTAGTTATCCACCAGGACAATGTGTTTAAATTGTGATCAACAAAATCGTGATCAAAATCGATTGTTTTTCCATCCAGTAATTGAATGTGTTCATCCATCCAGCGTTGTTCACAAATAGCTTTTTGATACTTGAATAAACGAAGCAAATTTACGGGATACGTTCCCTTTTTTACCCATTTATCAAGAAAAATATGCCTGCGTTTGAACACAATTCCTGTGATATCTTCTGGTAATGTGTTGAGTTTTTGTTTTATTTCTAATACAAGTTCAGGTGTTAAATATTCATCTGCGTCTAGGCGCAATACCCATTTTGTTTTAATCGGTAGATTTTCTAAACCCCAATTGAATTGTTTTGCGTAATTGTTTTCCCATTTATTTTGAAAAACCCGAGCCCCCATTTGCTTTGCAATAGGAATTGTTTGATCGCTTGAAAAACTATCTACAAGGTAAATATCTTGAGTTAAATCGCTGATATTTTTAATGCACCGCGAAATGTGAAGTTCTTCATTATATGTAAGTATAATAACACTAATATCGGACATTTAAATAAGTATAAAATGATACATTTTCATCCTGTTGTCTATAATTTCAATTCAGAATAGGCTTTTGATTTATTTTCGACGTTCATAAGTAGGACAAAGTACCCCTTCAAAATCAGAATTGGCACCGAAAATAATATAGCTAATAATAGTACTATGTTTCGATTAAATTTAAATATGAAAAGAGCTCCATCATTATTATCGATTGAAAACAAAGTCTGGTTTCTCATTATTATTTAACATCCAGTCATAGACCTGTTTCATCATAAACCCAGTATGTTCAATCGAATATTTATCTAATATTAACTGTCTACCATTTTGTCCTAGCTTATGTCGTGCAGAGTCTGTCATAAGTAAAGCTTCGGTTAGGGACGAAATTAGGGGTTCTGTACCAATATTAATCCACCATCCACATTCGTTAGAGTTTAATTCCTCCCATGGTGTACCTTTTGTCGTAATAACTGGAACTCCAGATGATAATGCTTCAGCTACTACAATCCCGAAATTTTCACTATGGGAGGGAAGAACAAATAAATCGGATTCTTGATATAGCTTTATTTTAGCGGTACCATAAACAGGTTCAATAATTTTTATGCTTTCAACTATGTCATTTTTTTGAATAAGTTGTTTCATGCTCTCCAAGTATGAATCTTCATTAACTCCAACAATTTGAACTTCCCAATCTGGAAATTTCTTATAGATGGATGCCCATGCTTCGATTAGAAAGTTTATTCCTTTTTTCTTATGGATTCGTGAAAGGAATAAAATTCTTTTTTTTGTATTTAATTTTGGTCTATCAGAAGGTTTGTAAATGTCTGTATTTATGCCATTCGGAATTATTGCTACAGGATTCTCCAAGCCCAATTTTCTTATGCTCATTAATTCATTACTTGCAGTGGCATGTAAGCAATTGGCTAATTTTAAATCTTTTAATTGAAATAATTTCAAAAAAATATTCTTTTGAATACTTTTTTGTTCTAAAGACCATTCTTCTAGCATACCTCTTGGAGTAATGACATATGGTTTACCCCGTTCTCTCGCAATTTTCGCCATTTGATGGGTTGGTAGTTGCCATATACCATGTCCATGAAAAATGTCCGTTTCAATTTTTTGAAGTTCTCGACCAAGATCAATTGAATACGAAATTTTTCTTGGTGGCATAAAATGGAACAGTTTAGTCTTTACATTGGAGCTTAAATTTGGGAGGTTTGGTGTTTGGGATTCTATTGATAAGAGCGTAGTATCAATATTATTTTTTGCTAACGATTCACATAAATGCGGAACGCTACGAGACGGGCCTCCGTAAATTTTGTCCAATGAAGAGATAACATGAGTAACTTTCATTTTTTATAGTATAATTAAAAATTGAATTTTCAAATTATGAATTAAAAGAAAATTGTATTTTTTTTTGTTGTTAACAATGAAGCATATGTCTAATAAGATTTGTATTTTTTCTTTTTATAAAAATCTAATATTCCTCTAGAATATGCTTTTATATTACTTTTCAAATTCCTATTGGCAATAATTATTTTAAGCTGCAGTATTATTAAGCATATTGATGATATTCCGAACTGAAATTTTGTTAGAGGTAAATCGCTCAAAAAATATAATCCATTTCTTACATTATAATACCAATAGTATGGTTTTAAAGACTTTTTATCTGCCTTTCTCAATATTCCCAGGTTGGGATCCTCAATTTCACAAATTTTTATTTGATTTAATCTTGCCTTGTAGCAAAAATGCTGTTCTTCAAAATACATAAAATATGATTCCGGTAGGAGACCAATTTTATTAATTGTATCAATGCTTATACCCAATGCGAATCCACTCAAATAGTTAAGATCTGTTTGGGGTAGAACTAAAAATTTATTTAAGAGTGTAAAAAAAAATGATCTAGTTTTTGTAGAACTAATTACATTAGTTTCTAGATTTATTTGTTTAAAACCACAAATGCCAAAATCAGAGTAGTATAATTTTTGAATTAATATTTTTATTGAGTCCGAAGTTTTTACTATCGTATCATTATTTAGAAGTAGAAATAGGTTACATCCTTTTTCTTTTGCAACTTTTATTCCTAGATTATTTCCCCCATTATACCCAGTATTTAATTCATTTTGTATATAAGTTATCTTTTGAAATTCTTTAGCTAATCTTTGTCCGGATTGATCTGGAGAGGCATTGTCTACCAAAAAAATTTCATGATTTGGCATATCACCAAGATTCTCAATTGAATTTATACAGAGCTTTGTGTCAGTGAAATTATTATAATTGAGAACGATAATTCCGAGCTTTGGAGCCATAAGTATTAACAGTTAAGATTAGAATAAAAATAAATGGGAGAAAAATAAATATGAGATTGTTTATTTGTCCTAAAGTATATACTGGATCAAGTTCCAAATTAAGGCATACTAATGAAAATTGGGTGTATATTAAACCTGACAAAGGTGTAGTTTTTAGCATTTTTGGTAGCTTGTTTCTGAAAAAACTGGTTATTATTCCGAGAACATAAGAAAAGCATACACCTCCGATAATACCGAAATAGATATAGCCAAACACATTATGACGGCTATTTGATCCTCCGATAATTGAAGTATTATTCACATATTGATAGATTGCCGTTCCTAGGGGAGGAGGGATTTCTGATGGAGATAATATTCTTGAAAAGCCCCAGAAATCTTTAAACAATGCTATGTAGCCGGGTTCAGGTATTTTTAATGCATCGATTATGTTGTTCGGATAAGCAAAAACAAATATGTCCCCAGAGATTGATATTCTTTTATAAAATATTTCTAAGGAAGCTAATTTATTTCCATTATATTTTAATATAGGAAGAATTAATATAATAAAGGCTGAGATAAATCCTAGAAACATCAAGTAATATAAGACCCTTTTTGTTGATTTTGACATAGTTTTGTTGGTATGAAAATACATAACAAAATATGTAAAAACAAAAACAATTAAGAGAATCGCACTTTTGCTTCCAGAAAGTGTGCCTGTAATGAAAAGCAAAATTATTACCAATATATGTTTATTTGAAATTTTCTTATTTAAAGAGTTATCAACATGTATTCGGTATATCAAGCAATAGATAATTGATGGATACATAACATTGATAATACGACCCAAAATGCCAATTCCACCGCCAGATTGATAGGTTTCCAGTCTGTTTTCGAGTAATAGTGGAATACCCTGAAAGTAGTATGTTATGGAAATTGAAAGTATATATAGAAGAATTGACGAATGAAATATGAGATTTATCATTACACTTTTTGAATCTATTTTGAATACTTCTTTAGGACCTTTATAAGGTTTAAAAGTAATAAACCCCAATATGAAAAAAAATTGAGATATAATAAAGTATAAAAAATGTTTAATTGCAATCAGGTCTAAAAGATACATAAAAAATACTAATGCAATGCCACTGGTTGAATATATGAAATTTACAAATAGATGATCAGTTGGAATAACTCTGATATATTTCCTATATATTGCAAAATATGAAATAGTTAGGAGAATAAAAAATGCGGTAACGTATAATATTTGATTAGGGATAAAATAATCCCTGTAAAATTCAGCTATTGGCATATTTTTCTTATTAGGTTTCCACAACCATATCTTGTTTTTAAATAAATATAATATAAAATACCAAAATTAGTTTTGATAATTAAAGGTTTGTCAGCGTAAAATATTTCATCCCTATTTAACCCACTCATTCCCTTTTTTATATCTTCATAATAGGTAATAAGTATTGGAATGTATTTATAAGTGAAATCTTTATTGCCAAAAAGTTGAATATTAAGATTATAGTCAGCAAGAATTTTGTATTTCGTATTGTACCTATTTTTTGAAAATACGATTGACGGATAAAGGATACATTGATGATTGATATTCTTTGTACATAGTTTTAGTTTATCAAATTTTCCATCATAAAGCTTATTCTCGCTTGGCCGATATGAATTTCCATAATAAATAACATTATCGTATTTTAAGTATTTCTTTGCATTTCTTAATGAATTTGGTATTAGCATATCATCGGATCCAAGGAATAATATCCAATTGCCGGTGATATGGTTTAGTGATTTATTCATTGCATCATAACATCCTTCATCTTTCTCCGAGAATATGTAAATCCTTATGTTGTTATCATTTTTCAATTTTGCCTGGTAGGATGATACTATTGTGATTGTTTCATCTGTCGACATATTATCCATTATAATTATTTCAATTTTGTTTTCTTTTTGTGAGATAATACTCTCTAGAACATTACCAATTACATTAGCACTATTAAAGGTTGGTATTATGATTGAGAATTTAATTGCAATTTCTTCCATACTTTTTTTAGTATATAAATTAAGGAATATTTTGTGTCTATTAAATCCGTAAGATTTCTTAGATGCTTTAGATTTATTGATTTTAATAGAATATCAGATTTTTTTATCGACAATAGCTCCGGTTTATAGTTTAATATGAAACTGATCTTGCAAATTTCATAACTGTATAAAATTTCTAATCTATTAGTTTCTGATATGGAGTTTGTATGCATTCTGTAAAATGAGAGAATCTCATTGTGACACCTTATGTTATTATATTTTTGTGCAGTAAGAAGGAAAAAGAACAAGTCTGTACCGGCGCCGCTTTTTAAAAAGTCATATTTTAGTTCTTTAATTTCAGTTGATTCTGTATAGGCAGTCATAAGGTCTATTGTTCTAAAAATTGCATTGCCTGGCGATACTGGAAATTGCTGTTTATTGTCGAACAATATGTTGTTGAAGTAAATATTTTTATCTATAACCGTATTGACTTGAAAGAAGCTTCTTTTAACTATAGCTTCACTGTCGAACAATAAGAAGCCAGTCATCACGAATGCAGTATTATCGTCAAATTTCGTTATTGTTTTCTCTATAAAATTTTTATCTATTGTGTCATCAGACCATAGTATTTTTGAATACTTGCCTTTTGCTTTATCTAGGCAACGTTTCCAGTTTCTAACTGGACCAATATTTTCATTGTTTTTAAAAATACGTATTCGCCTGTCTTGTTCAGCATAATATTTTAACAAATCCCATGTTCCATCAGTACTGCAATTGTCAACAATTATTATTTCAATATTCTTATATGTTTGGTTTATGGCTGATTCAATTGTTTCGCCCACTAAACTAACTCGGTTGTAAACCGGGATTAAGATACTTACTAATTCGAGTTCCATGTTTTTAATAGTTTGTATGATTGAATTGGACCCGCTATTGCAAAAAATGATAAAGATATAGCCATTGAAAGTACAACACCTTCACTTCCCATTTTATAGTGTTTAACCAGTAAAAATGCGATGGGTATATGAAGTATTGCTGCTGCAATTGATGTAAATATCTGAATTCTAATCTTACTAACGCCATTTAAGAAGAATGCATATATGTTGTTCCAGATACTTATTAGAGTATATAATGCAAATATCCATACCATGATAGGTTGAATGATTATTTGCCCAGATGTCCAAATAGATACTATTTCTTTTGCTCCTAAAGCCATAAATAGAACGATGAAAACGGTCAGGAACATAAATTTATTAAGTTTCGCTATTGTCTTTTTTATCCATTCAATGTCATTGTGTGCTCGTGCTTGCGTAAACGCCGACCATAATGGAGCCATAATAATTCCCCAGAACATTGTGAGCACACTAAAATATTTAAAAACAATATTGTAAGGTGTTACTTCTGCGGGTGAGAAGAATTGGGCAATTAATATGTTACTCGTTTGGAAAATAACTAATACTGCAATTTGAATGATAAAAAATTGAATACCAAGGCCAGTTAAGTCTTTAGCCAGAGATAAATCGATAGAATTCCAAGATGGTTTTAGGTAAGAATATTTCTTTTGGTAAAAGTAAAAACTAGCAGCTAAATAGATGATTGCTGGAGTTAACATTGTAGCTATCCCAAATGTAACCAAAGATGTTTTATTTGTAAGGGTCAGTATCCAAATAATTAATAACCCAATTGCACTACCAATAACCTCAAAGATGCTCCCAATGGCCGGTAGCTGATCAGCTGTAAATATGGTGGAGATAATATTTAAAACGAATTTTAGGCCAAAAAGTGTTACCACGATTAGCGCCAATGTTTTTAATTCCTGTCCATAGTTCTCTGTTGTATTTAATACAAAGCTCCAATTAATCCAGTGGTTTGCAATGTAAAAAATTACTAAAATGGAGATAACAATTAGGGAAAGCATGGCATAAGCAGTACTTACATATTTCTGAGCTTTTACATTGTCGCCTAAAGCTAAAGCTCCTGCTAATTTATTCCTCAATCCATTTCCAAGCCCAATATCAAAAATACCCATCCAGGCTACTATTGATGTTAATGTCATCCATATTCCGTAACGGGTTGGATTTAGATAGTTTAAAGTAATAGGTACGTAAAGTAAACTGATTAGAACACTAATGCCTTTAATGAGCAAAGTTGCTAGGATATTTTTTTTTATTAGAGAAGAACGGTCACTTCCTTTATTTAGAAATACATTAATTTTTTTTAAAATCATTTTCTAATTATTGAATCTATCCAATCAATACTTTTTGTTAAGCCGATTTGTGGAGTCGCAAGGGCAGTCCATCCAAAAAAATACTCTGCTTTCTTGTTATCAGCCACAAATACCAGTTGGTCACTCTCACGGAAAGGAAGTTGTATGTAATTCATTTTAATCTTTAGTGTATCTTCAAGTAAAGCAAACAGTTCTAAAAGCGAAAGGCTATTATCAATACCTCCACCAATGTTAAAGGCTTTACCTTTTGTTTGTTCAATGTTTTCGGCAGCTTTAAAATAAAGACTTACTACATCAGACGAGTGCAAGACATCACGAACCTGTTTGCCATTGCCTGAAATGGTAAATGGCTCTTTTGCTGTACCGTTTTTAATTTCCAATGCTTTTTGAATAAACCAACCCACCCAACCTTGGTCGTAAGTAGCATGTTGGTTGCCGCCATACATGGAAGAGTGGCGGAATACCACGGTACGGATTCCGAACATACGGTAGTAATCTAATAAATATTGGTCAGCAGCTCCTTTTGAGCATCCATAAGGTGAGTGGAAGTCCAACTGCAAGGATTCATCAAATCCATTGGGATATTCTATACAGATATATCTAGTTTCGGTTTCTTTGTAGGTAAGATATTCCAGATCTCCATAAACTTTGTTGGTTGATGAATATAGTATCATACTTGATGGTGAATATTTCCGAACTGACTCTAAAAGGTTATGGGTTCCTAATGTGTTGGTTTCAAAATCTAAACGTGGATTTTGTATTGAGGTAGTCATGGCAACTTGTCCGGCCAAATGAAAGATTACATCAGGCTTCACTTCTTTTATAACCGTTTCAACGTCGTTATAATTGCGAATGTCGAATGGATAGTATTTAAACTCTCCTTGTTTTCTTAACCAATCCAGATTTTGTGAACTTCCGAAACGGAATAAATTATCAAATACAAAGAGTTCTTCTCCTCTTTTTAAAACTTCAGCGGCAAGGTTGGAACCTACAAAGCCACAACCTCCGGTAATTAAATATCTCATTTTATACGAATTTTACGAATTATTACGAATTATTACGAATTGAAATAATACGAATTTCACGAATTGTTATATGGTTTTTAATAATCCTTCTTTGATAGAATATTGGGGTTTCCATCCAAGTTTAATTAAATCGGAGTTGTCGGTTTCCGATAGCATGAGTTCGTTTTCACGATAAGGAATGGCTCCAAAATTCAACATTGAATTGCTATTGGTAAGACTTTTCATCAAGTTCATTAAATCTTTAATACTTATAAGCTGGTTGGTGCAAGCCTGATAGGAAGAATAGTGCTCTGCAATCAAATTTTCTTTTTCAATAACAGTTAAATAAGCATTTACTACATCCTCAATGTAAATGAAATCGCGTTGTTGTTCTCCCAATGTGAAATCAATTTGCGGCTCATTGTTTTTCAGTTTATTAATCATGAACGTAAGGAAATTGGTAGAACTTGCGCCTGGACCATAAAAATGTTCCAACTGCATATTAATAACCTTTATCTCTTTTTTTCGAAGATAGAGCCATTCCTGGAATTGCCGTTTGGTTAGAGCATAAGTACTTACAAAACGGTCGAGAACAGTATCGGTATTCACAAACAACTTACATTTATTTTTTATTGCCAAATCGAGTAAACTTAGCGGCGAATAAAGGTTGGTATTAAACATCTGAAGATAATCTTCATTGTTTTTCCCGTAGAAGGTTGCAGTGTGCACAATGATATCAATGGCTTGTTCTGAAAATAGTGTAACAGATATTCCATCTTTGGCGGAATATATCTTATAGTTGCAGTCAGTAATCCGGAATAAGTTTTCCAGTGAATATTCGAGGCCTACAATGTTATAATCTTTTGATAATGCTTTGGCAAGATGGCTACCAAGATAGCCGTTGATGCCTGTGATTAAAATAGTCTTCATAAAATGCGAATTTCAATTTCATGCGAATTGCACGAATTAGTGCGAATACCAATTAAAACGAATTACACGAATCCGTCAATAGACGGATGAATTTCTCGGATTATTCCCAGTCGTCGGTTAATACATTATTTGCCTGAACTCCTTTGGTGATCAGTGTGTTTTTAAAAAGCTTGATCATAGCTGGCGGGCCAGAGATAAAATAGTTTGATTCAATGCCGTTGTCAAGGAATATTTGGTTGATGTCGATCACACCATCGGTGTCCTGATAAAAACAATTTACACTAAGTTTCTCAAAGTTCTCACGAAGTTGCACCAAGTTTAATTCTGTTTGATAGATATTGAATTCTTTGGAACGAAAACCCAGATAGATTTTGGGGTTGTCGTATTCGTTGAATGAATCGTGGGTAAAGAGCGATAGGAACGGGGTGATGCCTGTTCCACCTGCAATAAATACTGTGTTCTCTTTCTTATGAGCTTGCTGAAACAAATCGCCGTAAGGTAGCTTTAACCATACTTCGGAACCAACTTTTAATTGCTTTTCCATTTGTTTGGTAAACTCACCTTTTACCGCGTAAGTAATTTTAATGGTTTCTTCTGCAGGATTGCTTTGCATGGAGAAACAACGCGATTCGGGCCATTGACTGGTTCCATCGTAATCTTCGTCGATGGCAATGTGCAGGAATTGGCCTGGAAGGTATTTGTATTTACTTCCCAATGAACGAAATTCCAAGGTATAGATACCGGTGAAAGGGTTGTTGATAGATTTAATGATTGATCGGTACTTTTTTGCTAACATGTTATGTTTAATGATTTTTGATTGCACGGATTTAGACGGATGACACTAAGGACGAATGACACGGATTGTAACGAATTTCACTAATTGATGATGCGTTTATAGGTTAAGGATGGTGTGCCGAAGTTGATACATTTTGTTTTAATATTTATTTCTGCCTAATGGCGGCAGCGCCGCTAAAATATTTGTAGAAAAAAGCCAATGCATAGCAATGTAAGGTGCAGCGCACCGAAATAAAAATTGCAAACCAGAATTTCGGTGCTCTGCACCTCTTCTGATCGTATTGCATCATTTATGCTACAAATATTAACGGTGCGCTGCACCTTTTCCATCATCAAAGCGTTCGTGAAATTCGTTTAATTGATTCAACTTTAATTCGTTTCAATTCGTGTAGTC
>Ga0154413_1085_pt1 | contig 10761 bp, 12 predicted proteins | sample RifGroB2_FD_115917 | JGI IMG/M metagenome (GOLD analysis project Ga0154413, IMG submission 115917) | Bacteroidetes bacterium GWB2_41_8 | reverse complement strand
TTTGAAGCGATAAATTCAAGATCAGCTGTAGCTGGCATTCCAATTGAATTTCGGATGATCAGTTCCAATTTTGGATTGGCAAGTTTAAATCCGCCATCAATCTTACTAAGCATATCAACATTCATATCAAATACTCCCGGATCAACTGATATTGAACGTTTCCCGAAATCGCCGGTAATCGACTTAAATTCAAGCCCGCTCAAAGTAATATCCATTTTAATTACGTCGGTGGCTGAATAATTGATATACCCTGTCGTACTGTTAACCGTTAACGAATATACATAAGGAATTTGGTTATATGGAACAACCGGATCGGATGCAAAATTGATGTTTGCACCAGCCAGATCAACGGTTGTAGAACTTCCGCTAAGTGGAATATTTATCTGAAGCGGCACTCCATTCTTTTTAATTTCATTCAACGTAAAATTAACAGTACCAGTCATTTTTGAGGTATTGGTGGTTTTAACCAGAATCGTTCCCTTTTTCAGCACAGCTGCAAAAGCCTTGAGATCGGGCTCCGGAAAATCGAATTTAAAGACATCAGAAGTGCCTTCAAGCGTTTGCGAATTTTTGATAATCAGGTTTCCCTGCGAAATGCCTAAACCAGTCAGATTAAAATCCATCTTAAAATAATCGGCAAGATTAACGGTAACAGGCGTTGTCGAGCCAGTGGTCGCAAAAGAAGTCAATCGGAACTCGATGGTGTTCGATAGTTGTTTTCCGGCCAGACTTGCTGATGAACTTTTCTTTTCTCCGGGCGCCAGATTTGTAAATGTAAACTCTGTAATCACCCGGTTGTTCCCCAAATCGAACAAATTACCCTGAATTGTAATAGGTACTTTCAGTTTGTTCTCCATCACAATTCCCAATGAACCTTTGCTAATGGTAATTGAAGTAAAATCAGTAATCGGATCAAGACTGAATTTAGAGACAATATTTGCAAGAGAAGTACTTGGGAAAGGAATGGTCATTCCGTTAAACTGACGCAAATCATTCAAGGCTCCATTCGTGTTATTAATCAGTTCATTTAAACTAATATTCCGTGAAACATGAACATCATCAGGAGTAATATCACCTAAAACCTTATTTCCTGAAGAGAAACTCTGACTACCCGGAAAGTCGAGGAAATCGCGGACATTGTAATTGAAGAGATCGTTTTCTCTGTAAACAATTTTTATCAGTCCGTTCGGATCTTTTGTAATCAAATCATCATTTTCATCGTTAGCCGATTGTATCAAATCCCAGACAGTAATATTGGCCTTGGCTATCGGAGCAACAAATTCAGGTTTCAGGCTTACTTCGCCTGATAGTTTATCAAAATCCAGCCCTTCCAGATTGCAGCCATTTACCAAAAACAGCAACAATACCAACCAAATAGCAAAAGGAGATTTTTTCATTTCGTTTATTTTAGGAATTCTGTTTTAATCATTAAAAGTAAAAATCCCAATCGTTTAAGATCGGGATTCGTAATTAAATCTGGTATTTTATCCATTTAAAGCTTCGGCGCCATTGGTTACTTCCAAAATAGCGTTTGTAATGGCTGCCTGTCGTGCTTTGTTGAAATTAAGTGTCAGTTCATTGATTAATTCAGAAGCATTGTCGGTTGCCTTGTGCATTGCGGTCATACGGGCACCGTGTTCGGCTGCATGAGAATCGAGCAAAGCCTTGTAGAACTGTATTTTAAGTGATCGGGGGATCAGTTCCTCGATGATGTATTCGAGCGACGGTTCGTAAATATAATTCTGATTGGTTGACTGATTGATTTCAGAAACAGCAGGCAATACTGGCAAAAACTGTTCGCTTACCTGTTCCTGCGATGCGGCATTTATAAATTTGTTGTAAACCAATTCAATACGGTCGTATTTGCCTTTCACAAATTCAGACATTAACTCCATTGATACTGCAGAAACAGTATCGAATGTCAAATTGTCGAACAAATGATTATACTCGGCAACCGGCTGAAGATTGTACGACCGCAAAATCTTCTCAGCCTGTTTACCAATGGCAATAAAATCGAGTTTTCCGGCCTTTAGCTGTTTTGAATATGTATTCTTGGCCAATAATATCGCAGATTTTGAAACGTATGAATTAAACCCGCCGCAAAGTCCGCGGTTCGAACTTACAACAACAATAAGTACTTTCTCCGGAACCCGTCTGACAGTGTAAACAGATTCATCCATATCTTCCAGATTCGAACTAATCAGCGAAAGCAGTTCTGAAAGTTTGCCTGCATACGGACGAATCTGCAAAATAGCATCCTGCGCTTTTTTCAGCTTGGCAGCCGATACCATTTTCATGGCGCTGGTTACCTGTCTGGTTGTTTTTACAGATGTAATCCGGGTTCGTATTTCTTTTAAATTGGCCATTTCAAATCAGTCAGTGAATGAGTTATCTGTCAGTCAGGATTATTCCGCATATCTTTCCGAAATTTCGGCAGCCGCCTTTTCAATTGCCTGTATTTCGTTATCCGAAAGAGCTCCGGCTCTCAGTTTATCGAGAACATCACGATATTGCATTTCCATTAGTTCAATAAAATCGTGTTCAAAGTCTTTCACTTTCGCAACCGGAACATCTCGCAACAGTTCTTTTACGCCGCAATAAATAATTGCAATCTGATGTTCAATTTTTATTGGCGCATATTGGGGTTGTTTAAGAATCTCAACATTTTTGCGGCCTTTATCGAGTACACGCATTGTTGCTGCATCCAAATCGGAACCAAATTTCGAGAATGCTTCCAGTTCGCGGAATTGCGCCTGATCAAGTTTCAGTGTTCCGGCGATTTTTTTCATTCCCTTTATCTGTGCATTTCCTCCAACCCTCGATACCGAAATACCTACGTTAATTGCAGGACGAACTCCGGAGTTAAAAAGATTGGATTCAAGAAATATCTGACCATCAGTAATGGAAATTACGTTGGTGGGAATATAGGCCGAAACGTCGCCTGCCTGAGTCTCGATAATTGGCAGTGCGGTAAGCGAACCGCCTCCTTTTACTTTATCTTTCAAACATTCAGGCAAATCGTTCATTTGCGCAGCCATCTCATCCGACTTGATAATTTTGGCAGCACGTTCGAGCAAGCGTGAGTGAAGATAAAATACATCGCCCGGATATGCTTCGCGGCCCGGAGGGCGACGCAGCAAAAGCGAAACTTCGCGGTACGAAACGGCCTGTTTCGACAAATCATCATACACAATCAATGCATCGCGGCCTGTATCGCGGAAATATTCGCCAATGGCAGCGCCTGCATACGGTGCATAAAACTGAAGTGCAGCAGGATCGGAAGCTGTTGCCATCACAATCACGGTATAATCCATAGCGCCATGTCGCTCAAGGGTATGCGCCAAATTGGCGATGGTTGATCCCTTTTGACCTATCGCAACATAAATACAATATACGGGAGTGCCCTTTTCAAAATTTTCACGCTGGTTGATAATCGTATCAATAGCCACAGCAGTTTTCCCTGTTTGACGGTCGCCAATAATTAGCTCGCGCTGTCCGCGGCCAATTGGAATCATCGCATCAATGGCTTTCAGTCCGGTTTGCAATGGCTGCGTAACGGGCTGACGGAAAATTACTCCCGGGGCTTTGCGCTCCAGTGGCATAACAAATTTTTCACCTGTTATTGTTCCTTTTCCATCGATCGGTTCTCCAAGGGTATTTATAACCCTACCGAGAAGTCCCTCTCCCACCTCGATGGAAGCCGTTCTGCGTAAACGTTTAACAGTGTCGCCTTCTTTAATTTCTTTTGTAAGACCCAGAATTACTGCGCCCACATTGTCCTCTTCAAGGTTTAATACAATCCCTTTTACGCCCGAGTCGAATTCAATCATTTCGTTCGATTCAACATTCGAGAGACCGTAAATACGGGCAATGCCGTCGCCAACCTGAAGCACTGTGCCAACTTCTTCAAGTTCAGCCTGACTCTTAAATCCTTCAAGTTGTTGCCTGAGTATTACTGAAACTTCAGCAGGTTTTATATTTGCCATTTTCTTTTAAATTATCAGTCGTTATTCTATTTCAATTCGGTATGAAGCAATTTTTCTTTCATTTTTTTCAATTGGGTCGAAACACTCGCGTCGTATTGTGTATCATCAACCCGGAGAACAAAGCCGCCAATCAGGTCGGCATTGGTCGTTTGGCTTAATTCTACTTTCGACCCAAATTCACTTTCAAGCGATTTGCGGATTTGCTCCACAAGAGCTGCCTCCAATGGTTGTGCCGTAGAAACCAGGGCAGTCTTTATTCCTTCGCCTTTCCGGTACAAATCTTCCAGATTCCTGAAAATTCCCGGAATGTATTTCTCCCGTTTGTTTTCGGTAATAAGCAGAAGAAAATTCATGGAAAACTGATTGACTTTTCCGTCGAATATGCTTTTCAGAACTTTTATTTTTCCGGAAGTAGCGATCAGGGGACTCTCGATCAGAAGAATAAAATCGCTGCTTGTTTCACATACGGAAGTTATTAAGCCTGCATCCTTGCGAAGCTCGGTGGTTAGACCTTTTTCGTGTGCCAGCGAAAAAAATGCTTTGGCGTATCGTACGTTGATTTTACTTTGATCCATATAATTATTTCAACTTCAGATCGTTTAAAAGATCTTTAACCAGTATTTCCTGTTCTTTTGGACTATCAAGTTGTTTTCTGATTACTTTTTCAGCAATCATTACCGACAATTCGGCAACCTGTTCTTTGATGTCGTTGATGGCAGCGGTTTTTTCGGCAAGTATTTGCTGACGTGCATTTTCGATGCCTTTCTGCGTTTCGGCATTTGCCTGAATTTTAGCTTCGGCAATAATTTTATCTTTTATTTCCCGGGCTTCTTTCAAAATAATTTCCTTTTCCCTTCTGGCTTCTGCAATGATCTGATCGTTGCTGGCTTTCAGGCCTGCCACTTCTTTTCGGGCTTTATCGGCTGAATTTAATGCCTCTGAAATCGATTTTTCACGATCTTTCAGAGCTTTCAGGATGGGCGCCCATGCAAATTTTTTCATGATCCACAGAACGATCCCGAAAATAATGAGCATCCAAAATATTGTACCGTAATCCGGAGTTACAAATCCCATAATAGTTGTGATTTTTGGTTAAATGAAGCCCCAACTCCCGGCAATCCCGGGAGCGGGCTACAAAACAAAAATGTCTTAAATAAAAAGTACCAGGGCGCAAATAATCACGGCGAAGAAAGCAACGCCTTCGATCAAAGCTGCCGAAACGATCATGTTTGAGCGGATATCGCCGCTGGCTTCGGGTTGACGTGCAATCGCTTCCATTGCGCTGGCTCCGATTTTACCGATGCCGATTCCTGCGCCAATAGCTGCCAGGCCTGCTCCCAATGCTGCTCCCATTTGTCCGAGAGCCAATTCTGCTAAAATGATGAATAATGCAGTCATAATCAATTGATTTTATATAATGAATAATTAATGATGCTCAGATGTTGCCATCCCGAAATAAAGTGCCGATAACAAGGTAAATACATACGCCTGAATAAAGGAAACCAGAATATCAAGCAAAACGATAAACACCGAAAATGCTACCGAAACAACCGAAACGCCCAATCCTGCCTCAACTCCCATCAGCTTGTTAAAGATGAATATTAGACTTACAAAAACCGTCACAATCATGTGTCCCGCCATCATGTTCGCAAACAATCGGACCATCAGTACAAATGGTTTTGTAATTACTCCTGAAAGTTCTACGATCGGCATCAACGGAACCGGATATTTTAACCACCATGGTACATCCGGATTGTAAATTTCTTTCCAGTAATGCTTGTTTCCGTTTATACTTGTGATGAAAAATGTAAACAAGGCCAACACCATTGTAACGGCAATATTACCGGTTACGTTTGTTCCAAAGGGGAAAATTGGCACTAACCCAAGTAGATTGTTTATTAGAATGAAGAAAAAGGCAGTTAGCAAAAAGGGCATAAACTTTTCGAACTTCTTTTCGCCAATGGCCGGTTTGGCTACCTCGTCGCGAATAAACAGAATGATTGGTTCAAACAAGTTCTGCAAGCCCGCCGGAGCTTTGTTGGCACGCTTTTGTGCTGATTTTGCGATGTTCAGGAAAATAAGCAAGAGCACGATTACACTTACAAATATTCCGGCAACTGTTTTGGTAATCGATAAGTCGATGGGCAGACCCACAACTTCCGCATTTTCATTAATTTCAACTATTTTTCCTTCATTCTCTCCCTCGTGTTCAATCCTGAATCCGTTGTATGCTTCGTGACCGTGATGAAATTTGGATGACATGAAAAAATTCCATCCTTTGTTCGAGCTGTAAAGTATAATGGGTAAGGGAATGCTGATGTGTGTTTCGCCGAAAGTAGCAATGTGCCATTCAAAAGCATCGGAAACGTGCTCTATCACATATTTACCAGCCTCAAAGCTTTCTTCCGAATGAGAATTTGCAGCGTCTTTTTCGGTCATGTCGGCTGCCGAGACAAATCCAGTTCCGGCAAAAACGACTAAAATGAGAAAAAATATAGGTCTTAAAATTTGCATCATTTTCTTTTCAATGTGTTCGGCGGTCAACAAATTTAATTTTTTTAAGCGATTAAAAATAATCTTCAGCATCTTAGAATAATTATTTGTTAATCTGTCTGACAACTTTCGAAAATTCAATTACTTCAAAAGTAGTGTAAACGACATACAGCAACAAAAAATTGATCAAAAATATCTTCGCCTCATCTTTATTAATAATCGCATAAATTATAGCAACAGCCAGATAGAAAAACATCTTCATAAAGCTAGTTGCCATATACTGTGAGGTAAACCGCGCACTTGATTTACCGGCAATCCTTAACAAATAAGCATGTACAAGGTTTGTTACAACGAAAAAAAAGATGAGCAATACCGGTAAAACTATCAGGAAAAATTGCTTAAGAACGGTGGAATAAGCGACTGCACCCAGTGCAAAAACAATGATTGTCAGAAAGGTAGATTTTATAATAAAGTTTTTCATGCGAAAATTGTAGTGAAATTATTTTTTTCTTGTTGCAGCTTTTATTCTGAAAGAAACTACAAAAACTTCCGGATTGCATGATAAATAGCCCCAGCCACTGATAAAATCATTAATGCCAGCGTAAAAGCGGGAAAGTCAAGTTCAAGCCATTCATCAATTTTTACACCTATCCACACCCCGATTCCCATAATGACAATCATTTCGAAAGCCAGGCTGGAATACCTGATAAAATCATCAATTTGCTTCTTCGGTTTCTGATAATTCTTATTCATTAGCGGAGGATTCGTCTCCCATCGTACATGTTCCGGCAAAGAAAGCTCCTGGCTCGATCGACAACTTGCCGGTGATCAAATCGCCTGAAACATTTGAAGTGCCTTTTAATGAAAGTAATTCCTGTATAAATAACTTACCAAGCTGTTTACCTGCAATTTCGCAGCTTCTGCATCTAATTTCCCCGACTAGTTTCCCCGAAGCGCCAATCACCAATCGGCCTTTTGTTTCCAGATTACCCAATAATTCGCCGTCAATCCGGATATCTCCGTCAGAAATAAGATCTCCTGTAATTTTTGTTCCTTTGGCAATCAGATTAATTACCTGCGGATTAATTTCGTTTATTTCTTTAGCCATCGTTTTTCGGTTTTTTTGAAAGGACTCCAAATATAGTAAAGCTTGACGAAGGTTTTAGCCTTGCTCCGGCAAAATATGTTTGCTGATCTGTAAAAAAAAACGTGCCACCCGAAAGGAGACACGTTTGGTAAAATATCTTTTTGAAATACTTCTACTGAATAAAATGGTAAAGAAAAGTGACAATACCCTCAAATGCAGGTTTTCTGTTTCCATCAATTTCCATTAAAACATCTAGTTGAACTTTAGAAATTCCCCTGAGATTTGAAATCGAACGCAACTTTACGCGTGTTCTGATTCGGCTGTTTACAAGGACTGGTTGATTAAATTTGAATGAATCTATTCCATAATTAACCAGCATCTTTATGTTTTCAACCTGAATTATTTCGTCCCACATGTGCGCCAGCAACGATAATGTAAGATAACCATGCGCGATGGTACTTCCAAATGCCCCTTCCCTTTTGGCTCTTTCCTCATCAACATGAATCCATTGATGGTCGAAAGTCGCATCTGCAAATTTGTTGATCTGATCCTGGGTGATGGTCATAAATTCTGAAACTCCCAGTTCCATTCCAACATGTTTCTCAAACTCTTCGTGACTTCTTATTATCAACTTTCCCATGGTTCAAATCGTTAAATTAGGTTTTCGCGTTGTTTTATTTCTTCGGATCGTAAGCCCACTTAAGGTAAACAGTTCCCCAGGTAAAGCCTGCACCAAAAGCAACAAGAATTATACTATCACCCTTTTTCAATTGACTTTCATAATCGTACAAACACAGTGGAATGGTTGCTGCCGTCGTATTTCCATATTTCTGAATATTAACCATTACCTGTTCCTTGTTAATTCCCATCCGGCGACCAACTGCATCAATAATTCTCATATTTGCCTGATGTGGAACAAACCAGTTAATGTCGGCACCGGTCATCTGATGTCTTTCCATCATTTCAACCGCAACATCAGCCATACTTGAAACAGCCATTTTGAAAACCGTTTGTCCTTCCTGATATACAAAATGCTCATCGTTGTCGATGGTTTCGTACGAAGCCGGCCTTAACGACCCGCCACTTTTAATCTGAAGATATTGAGCCCCCGAACCATCAACGCGGTTGATATGATCAATCACGCCAAGATCTTCGGTGGTAGGTTCGAGCAAAACAGCTCCGGCGCCATCGCCAAACAGCGGACAGGTTGCACGATCCTTGTAATTGGTTATCGACGACATCATGTCGGCGCCCAAAACGATTACTTTTTTATACTGCCCGCTTTCAACAAATTTGGCACCTGTTGTTAAGGCATATACAAATCCGGAGCAAGCGGCAGTAAGGTCAAAACTCCAGGCATTAACCAGTCCTGCTTTATGATTGATGATATTTGCAGTTGCGGGTAGCGGACTGTCGGGTGTTATTGTAGCACAAATCAACAAATCAATTTCTTCAGGTTTTGTTCCTGTTTTTTCAAGAAGTTCCTTTATTGCAGCCACTCCCATGTCAGAAGTTGCCATACCCTCTTCTTTCAAAATGCGGCGTTCTTTAATGCCGATACGCTGCATGATCCATTCATCGGAAGTCTCAACCAGTTGGCTAATCTCTTCGTTTGTCAAACGATACTCAGGAAGAAATGCTCCGATGCCGGTTATTGCAGCACGAATTTTATTCATATCAAAAACGTTTAAATCAAATTCAACATGATAAACCTCTGAAAAGTTGAGGAAAATCAAAAAAAAACTAAACTATAAATCTGGAAAATAAAATGGGGCGCAAGATAGGACGAAAAATTCGAATAGCAAAGTAAAATCAGGCAAATATTCGCCTAACTCCTTTTGAAACAATTAATTAAACTGTTCGAATATTAAACGGGAGTGGAATAAAAAAGTCAGAAGAACAGCGTTCTTCTGACCATAATGGGGTAGTTATTAAACTGTAACGTCTTTTTCGATTGCCAACTTACCTCTGTAATATCCACATTCAGGACAAACAGTATGATATTTTACAGTGGTACCACAATTAGAACAAGCAGCCAGTGTTGCTGGTGTAGCTTTGTAATGTGTTCTTCTCTTGTCTCTGCGGGTTTTCGAAACCCTGTGCTTTGGATGTGCCATCTTAACTTATCTTTATTCGTTATCTAATAATTTTTTTAAATCATTCCAGGCCGGGTTGCTTTTATCTTCCTCCCTGATTATGTATTTGCTCAACTTTTCAATCATTTCCGGATCACAGCTGGTGTTTCCGTCCTCATCGTCGGGATGAACTTTTTTGATCGGAATAGCCAAACATATAAACTCATAAATCAACTGAGCAACATTCAGCTGATAATCGTTTGTACTTACCCATATAAGGTCGTCGCCATCAGCAAACTCTTTTTCGCCAAAACGAACAAAAATCCGCTCTTTACTTTCAATTGGCTGATCATACATTTCCAGACACCGATCGCATTGAACCTGTACTGTTCCTTTCAGATCGAACCAGAAAATCATGAGCGAGCTCTGTTTTTCAAGGGTCAGACTAACATTTACTTTACCCTGATCAACAACACTTCCGTCAAATTCTGCAAAGAATTTGCCATCTATTTCGTAATCAAAAACGTGCTTTCCAAGGGAAAGCCCTTTGAATGCAATGTTATAGTGTGATCGTATGCTCATTGCCTAAAAAAAGTTTTGCAAAAGTATAAAAAATAAGCAAACACGAAAAATATATCGATTTTTTTAACATCGATTGGTCCTAAAAAGAATTATTGCCTGTAATTAATTCTTTGTCAATAAATTAAACAGAAACCAAATTGTTAATAAGTTATCCTTTCTGAAGGATAATCCGGAAGGTGGTTCCTTTATTTATTTCTGATTGTTTCAGGAAAATTTTCCCTTTATGATAATTTTCAACGATACGTTTGGCCAAAGAAAGGCCAAGCCCCCACCCTCTTTTCTTGGTGGTAAACCCCGGTTGAAATACAGATTTATAATAACTCTTCGAAATTCCCTTACCGGTATCTGCCACATCAATCACAATTTGTTCGCCTTTTTCGACGATTGAAATTTGTATAGTTCCGCTGTTATTCATCGCATCGATGGCATTTTTACACAGATTTTCTATTACCCAGCTAAAAAGCGAGGCATTCAAAGGGGCTTCAATGTTTTTTTTGTCGTCAAAATCGAGAATGTATTTCACTTTTCCTGACGAACG
>Ga0154413_1022_pt4 | contig 10892 bp, 8 predicted proteins | sample RifGroB2_FD_115917 | JGI IMG/M metagenome (GOLD analysis project Ga0154413, IMG submission 115917) | Bacteroidetes bacterium GWB2_41_8 | reverse complement strand
TATAAAGGCATTTATTCAGTTGAAAATTTCCTGATTTCGAGGAGGTTGATGTACTGGCAGGTGTATCTGCACAAAACAGTTCTGTCGGCAGAGTATCTGCTAATTAATGTACTCGCACGTGCGCGCGAACTTTCTTTAGATGGAACCGATATTTTTGCAACTCCGGTCTTAAAAGCTTTTCTGACCAGACAAATCACACTCGATGATTTTGTTAACAACCGGATTATTGACGGCAGGCCTGCGCTCGATCTTTTTACCGGCCTCGACGATAACGATATTATTGCTTCAGTTAAGGAATGGCAGGAGAACGAGGATGTGGTTTTATCCTACCTTTCGAAATGCATTATCAACCGCCGGTTGTATAAAATTAAGATTAGCAAAAAGCCATTTCAGGAGCAAAAAATAAACTTGATAAAAGAAAAAATTTGTAAGCATTTTAATGTTTGCAACGACCAACTCAAATATTTCCTGATTGCAGATACAATCTCGAATAGCGCCTACAACAAGGAGACGAGTGAGAAAATTAATATTCTGTTCAAGAATAATAAGATTAGTGATATATCAGATGCTTCGGACATAAATCTGACCGTTTTGTCTGAAACTGTCAGGAAATATTTTATCTGTTATCCGAAAGAATTGGACATTAAGTAATTTAAATCTATTTTTGCGGGGCATTAAGAAAAGTGATTATGGAATTTAAAGCCCAAAACATTGCTGATTTTCTGGGAGGTAGGGTAGAAGGTGATGCAAATATCATTGTGTCAGACGTAGCGAAAATCGAGGAAGGAAAACCCGGAACTTTGGCATTTCTCTCAAATCCGAAATACAATAAATATCTTTACGAAACCGAATCTTCCATTGTAATTGTCAATGATGATTTTGTGGCGGAAAGTGAAGTGAAAGCAACTTTGATTCGTGTTCCGGATGCCTACAAAGCTTTCGCAATGCTGCTCGAACTTTATCAGCAGGCAAAAGGAAACAAGTCGGGTATCGAGAATCCTTCGTTTATTGATTCAACCGCAACTTTAGGAAACAATATTTATATTGGAGCTTTCGCTTACATTGGTAAAAATGTAAGGATCGGAAATCATGTGAAGATTTATCCACATGTATATGTTGGCGACAACACCATTATTGGCGACGACAGCATTTTGTTTTCAGGAGTAAAAATATACGAAGACACCAAAATTGGTGAGGCCTGTATTATCCATGCCGGTGCTGTAATCGGATCGGATGGATTTGGATTTGCCCCGAAAGAGGATGGTACTTATCAGAAAATTCCACAGGTCGGAAATGTGATACTGGAAGATTTGGTTGAAATTGGCGCCAATACTACCATCGATTGTGCAACAATGGGATCGACCATTATCAGAAAAGGAACTAAACTTGACAACCTTGTGCAAATAGCCCATAATGTTGAGATTGGTGAAAATACTGTAATGGCTGCGCTTACGGGTATTGCCGGTTCTTCGAAAATTGGAAGTAACTGCCGATTTGGAGGACAGGTTGGCGTTGCCGGACATATTACAATTGGTGATCGCGTTAACGTGGGTGCCATGTCGGGTGTTTCGCGCAGCATAAAATCTGACAATACCGTATTACTTGCTCCTGCGATGGATATTGCTCAGGCAGCCAGGGTTACAGCGGTTTACCGAAATCTACCCCAATTGCGCGATCAGGTTCTCGACCTCGTTAAGCAAGTTACACAGATTAAAATAAAGCTTGAAGAATAATTTTTTAAGTAAAGAATGACAGTTAAACAAAAAACATTAGCAAAAGAATTTTCGATTAGCGGTAAGGGATTACATACCAGCTGCATTGTGAGCATGACTTTTAAGCCAGCTCCGGTTAATCATGGATTCAAATTTCAACGGGTCGATCTTGAAAATAAACCTGTTATTGGTGCAAGTGCCGAGTATGTTGTTGATACCGCCCGTGGTACAGTTTTGGAATATCAGGGGGCACGAATCAGCACAATAGAACATAGCCTTGCTGCATTAACGGGCATGGATCTCGATAATGTGTTGATTGAAATTGACAACGAGGAAGTTCCAATTCTGGATGGCAGCGCCCGCTTGTTTGTTGAGGAAATAGAAAAAGCAGGTACTGTTGAGCAGGATGCAGAGCGTGAATATTTTGTGGTGACCGAACGGATCGTATATAAGAATGAGAAAACAGGTTCCGAAATTATCGCATTGCCCGACAACGATTATTCATTGAATGTGTTGATCTCGTTCAATTCTTCAGTCCTGAACAATCAGTACGCATCGATGGACTCTCTGGCCGATTTCAAAACTGAAATTGCCAATTGCCGTACATTCGTATTCTTGCACGAACTTGAATTCTTGCTGAAAAATAACCTTGTAAAAGGTGGCGATGTTGATAACGCTATTGTGATTATCGACCGGCCAGTTAGTCAGGAAGAACTCGACCGTATTGCCGACCTGTTCAATCACAAACGTGTGGAGGTAAAAGAACAGGGAATACTGAATAACCTTGATTTGCAGTACGATAATGAATGCGCCCGGCATAAACTGCTCGACGTAATTGGCGATCTGGCATTGGCCGGGAAAAGGATAAAAGGCCGCATTATCGCAACCAAACCTGGTCACGGGGCAAACACTGCATTCGCAAAAATGATTGCAAAAGCCATTCATAAAGAAGCCGCGATAGATAAAGCGCCGCATTACGATGCCAAATCTCCGGTAATTATGGATGTCAATAAAATAAAAGAACTTCTCCCTCACCGCTTCCCATTTCTGTTGGTCGATAAAGTGATCGATGTTCAGGATAATTACCTTGTTGGAGTGAAAAATGTGACAGTTAACGAGCCTTTTTTTCAGGGACATTTTCCTGAAGAGCCGGTAATGCCCGGAGTTCTTTTGGTTGAAGCAATGGCTCAGGCCGGCGGAATTTTTGTTCTGCGCAACCTTGTCGGGAAATATTCGACCTACTTCATGAAGATTGACAATGTCAAATTCAGAAAAAAAGTTGTGCCCGGAGACACCATTATTTTTAAAGTGATACTTACCTCACCCATTCGCCGCGGCATTGCTGAAATGCGCGGAATATGCTACGTGGGCGATTCTATTGTTGCCGAAGGCGATTACATGGCACAAATTGTAAAGATTAATTAATTTAAAACAGAAAATAGAACAACAGATGAAACAACCATTGGCTTACGTACATCCAGAAGCAAATATTGCTGAGAACGTAGTTATTGAACCCTTTGTAACAATCGACAAAGATGTGATTATTGGCGAAGGAACAAGGATAGGGTCGAGCGTAACTATTTTGCCTGGAGTGCGAATTGGTAAAAATTGCCGGATTTTCCCGGGAGCTGTTATTGGTGCAGCGCCGCAGGATTTGAAATTCAGGGGTGAGTATTCGACCGTTGAAATTGGTGACAATACCACCATTCGCGAATTTGTTACAATTAACCGTGGAACCGTTGCAAAAGGGAAAACTGTTATTGGCAATAATTGTCTGCTAATGGCTTATGTGCATGTGGCCCACGACTGTATTGTTGGCAATAATGTAATTTTGGTGAATAATACCCAGCTGGCAGGGGAGGTAATTGTTGACGACTTTGCCATACTTGCCGGAATGGTAGCCGTGCACCAGTTCGTACACGTTGGTTCGCATGTTATGATTGCAGGTGGATCACTTGTTCGTAAAGATGTTCCTCCGTTTATTAAGGCTGGTCGCGAACCGCTTTCGTATGTGGGTATCAACTCAATCGGGCTGCGTCGCCGCAACTATAGTAACGAAAAAATTCGTGAGGTGCAGGAAATTTACCGCTATATCTATCAGAAAGGATTGAATATTTCTCAGGCTGTTGAGATTATTGAAGCCGAAATGCCCGCTTCAACAGAAAGAGATGAAATTCTTTTATTCATAAAAGATTCGAAACGTGGAATTATTCGTGGTTATATGCCCGACTAGTTTTCCGCTGAAAAATAATTAAAAAAAAAGCCCTGGATCTTGCTGATTCAGGGCTTTTTTAATGAAATTGAAACTCGTTATCGTTTGTTTAAAACCTCTCTTTCGTATTGCTGAATTTCGGCAATGTAATCGGTTCCAACCGCTACACCAGCCTGCAGGCAATAATAATCCCAAACGGCGCTGAAAGGCTTGGTTTTCAATTCTTCGAGCATAGCCAGACGTTCGAAATTCTGACCGGTTTCTTCCATTTCAACCATTGTTTGGGTTGGTTCGAGCATCGCAATCAGGAACGCCTTTTGCGCTGCACGGGTACCAACTACATAGGCACCAATCCGGTTAATGGAAGCGTCGAAGAAATCGAGGCCAATGTTAACGCGGCTGAGGTAATTGTTCCGGATAATTTCGGAAGCGATTAACTGTAGATCGTCATTCAGGGTAACCACGTGGTCGGAGTCCCAGCGCACCGGACGGGTAACGTGCAGCAACAGTTCGTCGATAAATTGCAGGCAGGCCGAAATTTTATCGCCCACCTGTTCGGTCGGGTGAAAATGTCCGTTATCGAGGCAGATCAACTTGTTGTTTTTAATGGCATATCCAAGGTAAAAATCGTGCGAACCAACAGTCATCGATTCGGCGCCAATGCCGAATAACTTACTTTCAACGGCATCTTTCATCTGCGTTTTCGGGTAATCAACAGCCATTGCTTCGTCCAGCGACTTTTTCAGCAAAGCGCGGTGTCCGGCGCGATCAATCGGCGTATCTTTCGATCCATCAGGAATCCAGGTGTTGTGCACGCAAGGCGTTCCGAGCTGTTTTCCCGCTTCGGCCGAAATGGCGCGGCAACGTTTTACGTGTTCCACCCAGAATTTGCGGTTTTCTTCGTTTTTGCTCGAAAGGGTAAATCCATCGGCAGCCTTCGGGTGCGAAAAGCAGGAGGCATTGAAATCCATCCCGATTCCCTGCGCTTTGCACCAGTCGATCCAGCTTTGAAAATGTTTCACTTCAATCTGGTCGCGATCAACGAATTCGCCTTTAAAATCACCGTAAATGGCATGAAGGTTCAGCCGTTGTTTGCCCGGAAGCAGTGAAAGCACTTTTTCGAGGTCGGAACACATTTGTTCGATGGACCGTGCCTTCCCCGGATAGTTTCCGGTAGTCTGTATTCCACCGCCTGAAAGTGTGGCATCCGGAGTTTCGAAACCGCCCACATCGTCGGTTTGCCAGCAATGCAACGAAATAACCACATCGTTCATTTTTTGCAGCACCACATCGGTATTTACGCCTAGTTCGGCGTATTCTTCTTTTGCCAGTTGATAGGCGGCCTCAATTCGTGATTTGTTCATTATTAATGATTTAAAAGCCTCCCCAAACCCCCTCCGAAAGAGGGGGCTTAAAGAATCGGCATTCGTTAATTTTTGCTTTGCTCGACATAAAATTTGCACATTTAAGCACTAACCTTCAAGCTTTCTGTACACAAACTCCCTTCCCTATTTTTGGGAAGGGTTGGGGATGGGGCTTGGATACCTGAATGTATAACTTCCTGATCCAACATTCAATGACACACCTTTGTCGTTTTGTTTCAAACTTTCTTTCATTGTGGACGGAATAGCTTGAGCATTCAAAGTCACCTGATCGGCTTTTGCCGCAGGCAAAGTGACTGTTGCAGTGGTATTTGCCGGAACGGTCACTTCATAAACGAAATCGTTTCCTTCCAGTTTCCATCCCGATTTTACTTTTCCGTAGAGTGATTTGAATTCTGCATTGGCATTGGTCAATCCTCCTCCGGGGTGCGGAGCCAGTAAAATATGTTTGTAGCCAGGCATTTCCTGATCGAGATCCAGGCCGGCCACATGGCGGTACATCCATTCGCCAATAGCGCCATAAGCATAATGGTTAAAACTGTTCATGCCCACATCCTGAAATGAGCCGTCGGGTTTCTGTCCGTCCCAGCGTTCCCAGATGGTTGTTGCGCCCTGGGTAACCGGATAAAGCCATGAAGGATAGTCTTTACGGTTCAGGAGCATAAAAGCAAGGTCGTCGAATCCGTGTGCCGACAATGTTTTGCAGAGTAGGGGAGTGCCCACAAATCCGGTGGTTAAATGTCCCATCTTTTTCACATCAGCAGCCAGAAATGCAGCAGCTTTCGGTACCAAATCTTCAGGAAGGAGATCGAATGCCAGTGCCAGCGAATAGGCTGTTTGCGTGTGCGAAACCAAACGTCCGGAAGAGGTAACAAATTCTTTCACAAAGGCTTTCTTAATATTTTCTGAAAGTTCAGTATATTTTTTTGCGTCCGGGGTATTTCCGGTAATTCCGGCAATTTTGCCCAGTAATCCTGACGAATATGAATAATAAGCTGTTGCAATCAGGTCTTTCTCGGTAGTTGCCCCGGTATAATCAGATTGGTTTGTAGCAAAAGCCAGCCAGTCGCCATAATGCCAGTCGCCAGTCCATAAATTATCATCACCTGCTCTCGTTTTCATATATTCAACCCAGGCTTTCATGCTCGGATATTGAACTTCCAGAATTCGCTGATCGCCATAAGCAAGATATGTAGTCCAGGGAACAATAATGCATGCATCGGCCCAGGCTGTTTTGCCGCCACCACCTTTTAAAACATCCGGAATTACATCGGGAACTGACCCGTTTGGTAATTGGTCGGCAGCTACATCGCGCATCCATTTGGTATAGAACGGCGCCACATTGAAATTGAACGCAGCAGTCATACTGAAAACCTGTGCATCGCCCATCCATCCCAAACGCTCGTCGCGCTGCGGGCAGTCGGTCGGAACATCCAGAAAATTACCTTTTTGCCCCCATTGAATATTGTGTTGTAATTGATTGATTAAAGGATCGGAACAGGCGAAAGTTCCGGTCGGGTTCATGTCGGAATGGATCACAATTCCGGTAATCTGATCGAGCGATGGCTGCGCTGAAAGACCTTCTATTTGTACAAACCGGAAGCCGTGGAATGTAAAATGTGGTTCGTAAACTTCTTCGCCGTTGCCTTTCAGGATATACAAATCGGTACATTTGGCTTTTCGAAGATTGTCGGTATAAAAGTTGCCTTCTTTGGTCAGCACTTCAGCGAATTTCAAAGTGATCTTGTCGCCCTTTTTCCCCTGAACTTTCAGACGAACCCAGCCAACCATATTTTGCCCCATATCCAGAACTGTTTCGCCTTTTGGGGTAGTAATCAACTTGGCAGGTTTAATTTCTTCGATGGCTTTTACTACTGCTCCCTGTGGTGCAATCAGTATTTTCTTCGAATGATTTAGGGTTGAAACATTTCCCCATTGGCTGTCGTCGAAACCAATATTTGTCCAACCCGTCAGTTCATTACGGGCGTCGTAAGTTTCGCCGTTGTAAATATCCGAGAAAAGAATTGGTCCATTGTTGGTAACCTTCCAGTTTTGATCGGAAACAACCATTTCGCTTGTACCATCGGTATAGTTAATTTGAAGTTGTGCCAGTAATGCCAGCTTGTTTCCATAATAGCCATCCTGACTTTCCCATCCGATGTTTCCGCGGTACCAGCCATCGCCTAAAATTGCACCAATCGCATTTTTCGGCTGAATCATCGACGTGACATCGTAGGTTTGGTATTGAATGCGGTTTTTGTAGCTGGTCCATCCCGGAGTAAACAAATCGGTACTTACTTTTTTGCCATTCAGGAACAATTGGTAAAGACCCAGCGAAGTGACATAAACACGGGCTGATTTAATTTTTTTTCCGGAAGAAAATTCTTTCCTGAAATATTGCGAAGGTTTTGATCCTTTTACTGTCGATTCTGATGGAATGGTAATCCATTCAGCTTTCCATGTTTCAGGTTCCAGGATTCCCATTTCCCAGTATGCAGGAGCGCTCCATGCGGTTACTTTGCCTTTGTTGTCCCAAATGCGAACCTGCCAGTAAACGCGCTGCATCGATTTTAATGCAGGCCCATCGTAAACCACATTCACCGATTGGTCGGAGCTTACTTTTCCTGAAGTCCAGATTTGCTTGCCTTTTGCAGATTGGTCGGTTACTTTAATTTCGTAGGCCGTTTGAAGGAGGTTTTCTTCAGCAGAAATAATTTGCCAGCTGAGGCGCGGTTTCTGAACATCAATTCCCATTGGGTTTACCTGATATTCGCAAACCAATTCTTTTACTTCGGTTTTTGTGGCTGCAAATGCGCTGTAGCCACTGATGATAAACAAGAAAACGAGAAGTCTCGTCAAAAATGCCGTTTGTTTCATATTGGTTAGTTTTAAGTGTTGTGTTTAATTTATTGAAAATTCTTAATAAGGATGAGCCTGTTTCGTCCGGAAAAGGGACAAAGTTTTGTTCTGCTTTATTTCCCGGACGATTTTTTCTCTTTATTTTCTTACACTACAAATATTTAGGTGCGCTGCACCGTTAGCAGCAGAGCTGCATAATATTTATAGAGCATATCCAATAAACACGATTTTAGGTGCAGCGCACCGGGATTTATTCCATATAAAATACCTCTTCCAAAGGAATGGTAACCGGCGAATTATCCGGATTACATTTCATGATGCCGGACATAAAAGCCCACCATTTCTGAACGATTTCGGTTTGCCCCAGATCCTGCGAACCGCCTTCGCCGCTCACCTTCTGAAAGGCAAACAGCGTACTGGTTTCTTCGTCCAGAAAGATGGAGTATTCGCTCACTCCGGCTTCTTTCAGAAGTTGGTGCAATTCGGGCCACAATTCGTCGTGGCGTTTTTTGTATACTTCTTTTTGCCCTTCGTTGAGGTACATTTTAAAAGCGAGACGTTCCATTATCCGAGCGCATTTAATTCAGGATATAACCATTTGGCGATTCCGATAATAATAACCGACAGAAGAATTGCACCGATCCCAATAAGAATCATGTTGTGGGTTTTCTTTGAAACGCCTTTCCATTCCTTGCGATAGAAACCCCAAAGATTGGCGGTTAGAATGATGGTGGCCATGTGAAGTGTCCAGGAACTGGCGCCATTGCCAATTTTGGTTTCGCCCATACCGTAGAAAAAGAATTGCAGAAACCAGGTAGTCCCGGCCAGCGCACAGAAAAGGTAGTTGCGGAGCAGCGGTGTTTTTTTGTCAACAAAGTCGCCGCCGGTTTTATTTCTGAAAATCAGGGCCGATGTCCAGATCAGGTTGGTGGTTAGTCCACCCCAGAGTATCACAAAAAAGATAATGTTGTTTTCGAAGAGGTATTTGAACCCGCCTTCAGCCTCTGTTACAAAAGAATAGCCCTGTTCTACAGCCAGCGATCTGGCAACAACAGCCATTTCTTTTCCTGCATCGATCCCAAAACTGAAAAATGCGCTTAAAACACCCGAAACAACGGCAATCAGTAATCCTTTTGACAGCTTGAATTCACTGTTAACCCCCTCTTTGTTTTTGCCCAGATCCTGATCTTTTCTGATTCCGGCGCGCCCGCTAAAGATGATTCCGACCAACAAAATTGCTATACCCAGTAAAACAATCTGTCCGCCTGTACTGCTAAATAAATCGGTGAGCGATAGTCCTTCCGGGATTATTTCGGCAATGCCAGGGACATTTCGCAAAATGGGCAAGCCCAGCGAACCAACGACAGAGGTAATTCCTAACAATACCGAGTTTCCCAGCGACATCCCCAGATAGCGGATGGCCAGTCCGTAAGTCAAACCTCCAACACCCCATAGCAAACCCATAATATAGGTATTGAGGATAATACGTCCCTGAGTGGTTTGTAAAATCCCTTGCCAGTCGGGAATAGTCAACATTACAGCAAGCATGGGCATGATCAGCCACGAGAAAATTCCACCGGAAATCCAATAAACTTCCCAGCGCCATTTCTTTACCCAGTTGTATGGCATGTACCAACTGCCTGAAGCACCGCCGCCGATGGTATGAAAAATAATCCCTAATAGTGCATTCATAGTTTTGTTTAGTTAATTTTTATCTTTTATGACTTTAATAGTTAGCTTTGTAAATGTAAAGATACTTTGTAATTATAGCTAATCAATGTGTAAAATGATTCTTGATTTGCACAAAATGACACAAAGGCCCCTTCCCCAAAATTGGGAAGGGTGCAGGGTAATGCAGTTTTAAAGGTTTATGCCTTATCATAGGTGACTTTATTTTAGATAAAAGCGAAATTTAACGAATATCGATTTTTAAGTCCTCTCTTTCGGAGGAGGTTTGGGGAAGGCTAATATGAACGAGTCGTTTGTAAAATACATTAATTCAGGGCCTTTGGATAAGGAATGGGGCTTGTGTCTGACGGTGGCAGGATATGCACAAATACCGCCTTCGCTGGTTTACCCGCCACGAATGCACCCGAGCGGCTATTTCTTTACATGGGAGAAAGGCCGGGTACTTCAGGAATACCAAATCAATTATATTACAGAAGGTTCAGGAATTTTTGAAACTGCAACCGAACAGTTTCATGTGGTTCCGGGCTCGATGCTCATTCTTCGTCCGGGAATGTGGCATCGCTATAAACCCGATCAGAATACCGGATGGACCGAACATTACATCGGGTTCAACGGTGAATTTTGTTCGAACCTGTTTCATGATGGTTTTTTTCAGGCTGGAAAACCTGTTTTGTATGTTGGCTTTCAGGAAAGTTTGCTGAAGCTGTTTTTTGAAATCATTCAGTTGGTGAAAGACGAAAAAACCGGACATCAGCAGGTGGCAGCTTCAACTACAATTCTGATGCTGAGTAAAATATTGTCGGTTGTCAGGAATCAGGAATTTGCCGGAAAAACGATCGAACGTACCATCCGGAAAGCCTGTCTGTACTTCAGGGAAAATCTGCACGCCAATGTAAATATTGAGACGCTGGCCGGAGAGCTTCATGTGGGCTATTCATATTTCAGGCAAATGTTCAGGAAATATACAGGCATTTCACCCACGCAATATCACCTTTCGCTGCGGATTCAAAAGGCAAAGGACTTGCTGGTGTCAACCGA
>Ga0154413_1179_pt3 | contig 11002 bp, 6 predicted proteins | sample RifGroB2_FD_115917 | JGI IMG/M metagenome (GOLD analysis project Ga0154413, IMG submission 115917) | Bacteroidetes bacterium GWB2_41_8 | reverse complement strand
CGTTGATGTCGAATTTTAGGTTGTGCCAGGGTTGCGAGTTGGTGAGCATGTACCAGCGCAGCGGATCGGAACCATGTTCATCGATGGCAGCAAACGGATCGACCGCGTTGCCTAACCGTTTCGACATCTTATTGCCGTTTTTGTCGAGTACCAGTCCGTTCGAAATAATATTTTTGAAAGCCACCGATTCGTCAATCATCGTGGCAATGGCATGAAGTGTGAAAAACCATCCGCGCGTCTGGTCAACACCTTCAGCAATAAAATCTGCCGGAAATACCTCGTCGAATTTATCCTTGTATTCGAACGGAAAGTGACGCTGTGCATAAGGCATCGCGCCCGAATCGAACCAAACATCAATCAGGTCGGGTTCACGGAACATTTTTTTGCCGGTGGCCGAAACCAGAAATATATCGTCAACAAACGGACGGTGAAGATCAATCTTTTCGTAGTTTTCCTGGGTATTTTTTCCTATTTCAAAACCTTCAAAAATATTCTTCTCCATCACTCCTGAAGCGACTGCCGCATTGATCTCGTTCATCAGCTCTTCGACAGAGCCGATACATTTTGTTTCGGTGCCATCTTCGGTGCGCCAGATCGGAAGCGGAGTACCCCAGTAGCGCGAACGGCTCAGGTTCCAGTCAACCAGATTTTCGAGCCAGTTTCCGAAACGTCCGGTTCCGGTTGAGGCGGGTTTCCAGTTGATAGTGTTGTTGAGGGCAATCATTTTATCTTTAACCGCAGTAGAGCGGATGAACCACGAATCCAACGGATAATAAAGTATTGGTTTATCGGTTCTCCAGCAATGCGGATAGGTGTGTACGTGTTTTTCGACTTTAAAAGCTTTGTTCTCTTTTTTCAGCATAACCGAAATATCAACATCTACCGTAGCATCGTTTTCGGTGAGGGTTTCGTCGTACTCGTTTTTTACATAGCGGCCTGCAAATTCAGGATATGTTTTTGTGTTCACATATTCAGCAACAAATGCTGGGTGCATATTTTCAATCAGGAAAAAACGCCCGTTCCTATCAACCAATGGCTGGCGTTTACCTTCGAGGTCGTCAACAATCAGCGGAACAATTCCGTGCTGTTTGGCTACCCGGTCATCGTCGGCACCAAAAGTGGGAGCGATGTGTACAATTCCGGTTCCATCTTCGGTGGTAACAAATTCTCCGGTAATTACACGGAACGCATCTCCTTTGGGTTTTACCCAGTTTATAAGCTGTTCGTAATTAACACCTTCGAGTTCTGTTCCTGAATATTCGCCCAGAATGCGATAAGGAATTTTTTTATCGCCCTGCGCATAATCTTCCATCGGAATTTCTTCATTTTTTGGATCGAAATGAGCAGAAAGCAGGTTTTTCGCTAATATCAAAGTTACAGGCAGAGATGTGTAAGGATTGAATGTTCTAACTTTCAGGTATTTAATCTTGGGACCGACACACAATGCGGTGTTCGATGGCAAAGTCCAGGGAGTGGTTGTCCACGCCACAAAATACAAATCGGTTTCAACGTTTTCGAACAGGAACTCCGATTTCGCATCGCGAATGGCTTTAAACTGGGCGATGGCCGTGGTGTCTTTCACATCGCGGTAACATCCGGGTTGGTTTAGTTCGTGTGAACTAAGTCCGGTGCCGGCAGCAGGCGAAAATGGCTGGATGGTGTAACCTTTGTAAATCAGATTTTTCTCGAAAAGCTGTTTAAGTAACCACCAAACGGTTTCGATGTAACGGCTGTCGTAAGTAATGTACGGATGATCCATATTCACCCAGTAACCCATTTGGCGAGTTAATTCTTCCCATTCGCGGGTATATTTCATCACCTCGGTACGGCAGGCTGCATTGTATTCGGCTACGCTGATTTTTTTGCCGATGTCGTCTTTGGTGATTCCCAATGATTTTTCAACACCCAATTCAACCGGAAGTCCGTGCGTGTCCCATCCGGCTTTGCGGTGTACACGAAAGCCCTTCATGGTTTTATACCGGCAAAATGTATCTTTAATGGCACGTGCCATTACGTGGTGAATACCGGGCATTCCGTTTGCTGATGGAGGCCCTTCATAAAATACAAAGGTTGGATGACCTTCACGCGTTGAAATACTTTTGTGAAATGTATCGTCGTCTTCCCATCTTTTCAACACTTCCTTGTTGATCTTTGATAGGTCTAACTGTTTGTAAACCTGAAATTTATTGCTCATCGAAACCGAAATTAGTACCTTAATTTTTGAAAGGTACAAATATAGAAAAATTTAGTATCCGAATTCCAAAAGCTTTGAGCCGTTGAATAGGATTGATTCATCAAAAAAAAGCCAGACAAAATTCCCGAATTGGATTGTTTGTCTGGCTTTTGATTATGTGTATTAAGAAGAGTATTAATGGAATTCCAGCGCAGAATTCCTATTTGGATAAATTTCTTATTTCCTTATTAGTTCGAAAACTTCATTTCATTCAATAAATAACCCGCTCCACCAAATTTATCCATGATAAAAAGGGTGTAGCGAATATCGACATTGATACAGCGTTGCAGCGACGGTTCAAAAATAATGTCGCCGCTCATCGATTCCCAGTTGCCGTCGAACGCTGTCCCAATCAGTTCTCCTTTGCGATTGAGCACCGGACTGCCCGAATTGCCGCCCGTGATGTCGTTGTTGGTAAGGAAAGCAACCGGCATCCGGCCATCTTTCAAAGCATACTGCCCAAAATCTTTGGCATTGTATAGCTCTTTCAGTTTTGCTGGAACTACAAATTCCCAATTTTTCGGGTCTTCCTTTTGCATCACACCATCCAGAGTAGTAATATAGTCGTAAATCACGCCATCTTTCGGTGAGTAATTCAATACTTGTCCGTAAGTCAGGCGCATCGTGAAGTTCGCATCAGGATACATTGCTTGTCCGTTTTTCATCTCTAGTGTACCGGCAATGTACTTTTTTTGTCCTTGCGCATATAATTCGCGATACTGTTCAATTTCCTTCGAGTATTTTGATATCGCGTCAGAAATATTCTTTCCGGCTACAAAAGCAGGATCGTTTTCCATCGCTTTTTTGTCTCCTGCCTGAGCGGCTTTTAGTTTTTCTTCGGAAACAAACACCGATTGGCTGAACATTGCATCAACATAAGCATCAATGTTGCCATTATGTTCGGTATCAATGATTTTGTAGAACTCCGGCAGATCAGAGGCCGGGACTTTCTCTTTGAAAAGAGTCATCATGGCTTTTGCAACCTTTTTGTCGGTACCAACATTGTAATCTTTGTAGAAATCCGAAGGATTGGCTGAAGAACTAGGTCTTCCACCCCTTCCGTCTTTATTATCATCTTCCGATTTTGGGACAAAACGCAGGGCAGCCGATGTTAGTTCAATCGAATTGAGGGCTTCGGTATAATACTTCAAAATCATTTGCAATCTGGCTCTTCCTTCAATAGCCGACTTCACATCAGCCAGGGCATTGCCATATTTTTCGACTCTCGCCGGATTAGCGGCCACCCATTCAGTAAAAATTTTCTCCTCGGCAGCCCTTCTTTGGTAAACATTTAGCTTTGCAAATGTCTCGTTCATACCAATCGATTTTTTCCAGCCATTTGATGATCCTGCATATTTGTTGGCATACATCAACCTTACTTTCGGATCGGCAACCATATCTGTCATCAATACATTCTGGCGGATTCCACGCACAAGAATCGCGATTGCATTGGTAATTTCACTTGTTTCCTTCACTTCAAAAGAAGTCATAAAACGGTTGGTTCTGCCCGGATAACCCAGAATCATGGCAGGATCGTTCTGTTTCACCCCTTTCAAAGAAATGGTCAGGAATTTTTTAGGTTGATAAGGAACATTGTCTTTCGAATATTCAGCAGGATTATTGTCTTTATCGGCATAAATGCGGAACATGCTGAAATCACCGGTGTGACGAGGCCACATCCAGTTATCGGTATCGGCTCCAAACTTCCCGATTGAAGAAGGTGGCGCGCCTACAAAACGGATATCGTTGTAGGTTTTGGTGATGATTAAATGGTATTGGTTACCTCCAAAAAACGAAACAACCCTGCCCTGCAGATATTTGTTTGTGCCAACGGCTTTGGTCGAAAGTTGCTCCGACACGATCCGAAAAGCCTCTTCTTTGGCTTTTGAATCCGGAGCCGCATCGATTGCAGCAGTAACTTCTTTTGTAACATCTTCGAAGCGGTCGAGAAAAGTAACAGTCAGGCCTTTTGCCGGAAGTTCTTCTTCTCGGTTTTTTGCCCAGAAACCCGTTTGCAGGTAGTCGTGGTCAAAAGAGCTTAATTTCTGAATTGCTCCGTAGCCGCAATGGTGATTGGTTAACACGAGCGCATCTTTCGATATTATTTCGGCCGTACAACCACCACCAAATTGTAATACCGCATCTTTTAAACTTGAGTTGTTGATGTCGTAAATATCTTTGGAAGAGAGCTTAAAGCCAATTCCCGACATTTCTTTACTGTTTAGCTTTTGAATAAGTGGCAGCATCCACATACCTTCATCGGCACGCAAAGTGTTTACCGATAAAATGAAGATTGACAGGAATAGTATTCCAGCTTTTTTGAAGTTGATCATGCTTAATGTCGATTTTGGTTTTTAACAGAATATTTCTGACAATAATAACAATAATGCGCAAAGATAAAAATGAGATCTATTCCTCCTTCCAGAAATTTCAAAATAGCTCTAATTGTAAAAGAAAAAGGGTTCAGACCAATCGATCTGAACCCTTCAATAATATAGTCAACTGAATATTTTGCTTCGGTTAAACCAAAATCTTTGTTGTTAGATTGCTGATACTTACTTCCAAAGCTTCGAATGGTAACCCATTTCCCTGATTGTCGTCTTCAACAAAATGGTATTTGGCTCCGGCAGTTTCTTTGGCAGCAAGAATCGTTTTGAAATCAATCAAGCCTGCGCCAACGCTGCAAATGTCATCTTTAATTACATCAAAATATGGCGCATTGTCGATGCTCATATCTTTCAGGTGCAAAAGCTGGAAACGTCCCGGATATTTGTTAAACATTTCTACCGGATTTTGTCCAGCTTTGGTTGCCCAGAACAGGTCTAATTCCATGGTAATCAGATTAGCGTCCATTTCAGGCATGAAAAGATCATAATATGGTACAATACCATCGATATTGGCGAATTCAAAATTATGATTGTGGTAGCCAAACTGAATACCAACTCCTTTCATAATTTCACCCACTTTGTTCCAGTCACCAATCATTCTTTTATAAGTTTCAATGGTGCGGTCTTCGTCATTAACCCAGGGCTGAATACAATACTTTGCGCCAAGTTCAGCATGAGCATCCGCCATTATTTTAGCAGTTTCAGTAGTAATTCCCTGTGCTTCAACTGCAGCATGGCTACTGATAACATCCATTCCTAAATCGGTAACAATTTTTTTGAATTCAGCCGGAGCGAAACCATAAAATTTACCATCGGCATATCCGGCAAGTTCCAGATTTTTAAAGCCCATATCGGATAGTTTTTTCAAAGAGCCCAAAGCGTCGGCAGCCATGGCATCGCGAATGGTATAAAGCTGTAAACCAACGCCAAAGTTTTTGCGGTCGATAACAGTTTTGCAGCCGGCTGTACCAAGCAGCATCATACCGATAGATCCGGCGGCCGAAATTTTCAAGAAGTTTCTCCTGTTTTGCATAGTTTGTGATATTTGTGGATTAAGTTTAATTTGCTCAGAAACGATAAAAATAATACTCTCGTGCTAAGCGCCAAAACTATCTCAACAAAAAATTAAAATTAAAATTACCATTGGCCTGTTTTTTCAGACCTGAAAGCTGATTCGCAAACTGAATTCAGTTTGCTTTTGATGGCGTAAAACCAAAAAAGCTTAGCTTTGCAGACTCTAAATCAGCACGCCTTTTCGAATCGTATAAAACTGAAAATTTGTTTTTTATAAGCAATGAATGATTTCTATGAACAGGTATATCAGGTGGTTCGATTAATCCCTCCGGGAAAAGTAACCAGCTATGGTGCGATCGCCGCTTTTCTGGGTACAGCTCAATCGTCGCGCATGGTTGGCTGGGCAATGAACAATGCTCATGTTCAGGAAAAATATGTACCGGCACACAGGGTGGTGAACCGAAACGGACTACTCACCGGAAAACATCATTTCGGAACTCAAACAGCGATGCAGGAATTTTTGGAAGCCGAAGGAATTACAGTTGTTGACGACCAGATCGTTGACTTTAAAAACCATTTCTGGAACCCGCTTACTGAACTTGCATTGGATTAATTTGTTATTAAAAACCAATTGTTTAAACAGAAAAATATGACAGACATTCCACGTAAATTAATCGTTCCAAAGAATATTACCGATGCTTTGCGCAATGTGAATTTCCCCGGAAGCAACAAGGATGTTGTTTCGCTCGATATGGCTCAGGAAATTCGAGTTGCAGGCAAAAAAGTTACTTTATCGCTCGTTTTTCAACGCTCTGATGATCCGAACATGGCCGCCGTTATTGCTGCCTGCGAAGAGGCTATCTTAAACTATGTTGGTCCTGAAGTTGAAATAAAGGGAAACATCACCGCCAAAGCGATTCACCAGATGGAGCGCCCCATTTTGCCGGGTGTTAAAAACCTGATAGCTGTCGCTTCAGGAAAAGGTGGAGTAGGAAAATCGACTGTTTCGGTAAATCTTGCAGTTGCATTGGCCAAAACCGGCGCCAAAGTGGGGTTGATTGATGCCGATATTTTTGGGCCATCGCTTCCAAAAATGTTTGGCGCCGAAGACATCAAGCCTGCTGGGGTGAGGGTTGATGGGAAAGAACGTATTCAACCAATCAGTAAATTCGGTGTCAACTTTTTGTCGATCGGCTTTTTTGTAGCCACCGAAGATGCTGTTGTATGGCGTGGGCCAATGGCTTCGAACGCCTTAAAACAGTTGATTACCGATGGAAACTGGGGAAAATTGGATTACCTGCTTTTCGACCTTCCTCCCGGAACCAGCGATATTCACTTAACTTTGGTACAAACGGTTCCGGTTACCGGGGCCATTATAGTAACCACTCCGCAAGATGTGGCTTTGGCCGATGTGATAAGGGGTGTAAACATGTTTAAGGGAAAAGGTGTAGATGTGCCGGTGCTCGGGCTGGTCGAAAATATGGCATGGTTTACTCCCGAAGAACTTCCGGAGAATAAATACTACATTTTTGGAAAAGACGGAGGCGTGAAAATGGCCGAAAATCTTGGAATTCCATTGCTGGGACAAGTGCCTATTGTGCAAAGTATCCGCGAAGGCGGCGATTCGGGAAACCCGGCAGCACATGACGAAAATTCGGTTATCGGAAAAGTTTTTACTGAAATCGCTGCCAATGTTATTCGCGAAGTAAACATCCGGAATGAAAGTATGGATCCGACAATTAAAGTGAAAGTATCGCGGAAATAATTCCGGATGCGACTTCAAATCAACCCAGAGTCATTCTGTAATAAGCGGCTTTCGGGATAAATAATACAACGGAATGTCAGGCAAATTTATAGCCGGGCGTTCCGTTCTTTTTTATTTCTAATTTAAATGCTTCTCCGCGTTAATTGGATTAAATTTTTAATTTTGTCCGGGTACAAAAACATACGTAATAAACCAATACAATCACTTAGAAACCTTATAAATTGATAAAATGAAAAAAGTAGCAATTGGAGTCGATATTGGCGGAACAAATACCGCTATCGGTGTAGTTGACGATTTAGGAAATGTAATGGTGAAAGACAACATTAACACTCCTTCGCATGGTGATATCGACCGGTATATCGACGATTTATCTGTGGCTATCAAGGAACTGATCAAATCAGTAAAACTCCTGAATGCCGATATTGAGATTCTGGGAATCGGGATCGGCGCCCCCAATGGTAACTATTATACCGGAACCATCGAATATGCACCAAACCTCTCGTTTAGAGGTGTTGTTCATCTGGTTAAATTACTTAAGATTAAATTTCCTGAACTTCAGGCTATTGCATTGACAAACGATGCAAATGCCGCAGCCATTGGCGAAATGATTTACGGCGGTGCAAAAGGAATGAAAAACTTTGTGATGTACACCCTCGGAACTGGTGTTGGAAGTGGTGTTGTGGTAAATGGCGACCTCGTTTATGGTGCCGACGGATTTGCCGGAGAATGTGGCCACACCACCCTTATTCCTGGCGGACGCCTTTGCGGATGTGGTGCGCTGGGCCATCTCGAAGCCTACTGTTCTGCTCCCGGAATGAAACGTACTGCTTTTGAATTGATGGTAAAATACAATGCCACCGATAGCTTGCTGGCCGATAAATCTTTCAACGAACTCGATTCGAAAATGATTTTTGACGCAGCCGAAAAAGGCGACAAAGTTGCCAACGAAGTTTTCGAAATGACAGGCAAATGGTTAGGACAAGGCTTTGCTGATACTGTTCACCACCTTAGTCCTGAAGCGATTTTCCTTTTTGGCGGACCAACAGCTGCCGGCGACTATATTTTCAAACCAACCAAAGAAAGCATGGAGCATCATTTGCTTCCAATTTTCCAAAATAAGATTAAAATCCTGCCATCGGAGTTAAGACCTGGTGATGCAGCAATTGTTGGAGCAAGTGCTTTGGTTTATAAAGAACTTGAAAAATAAATATTTGTCAAGTTGCTGATTGTTAGAGAATAACAATCGGTAATTTAAAAATCACAAAAGGGAAGAGCCGTCAATTTTGGTGGTCTTCCCTTTTGTAATTTTTGCCAAAAATTGTTAATAAAACGGGTATTCCGAATCAATTTTCATAGCTTCACCAGCCAAACAGAAAAAACAGAGGCTTGAAAAACATAAAAACACATATTTATTTCTGCATTATTCTGCTCATTTCACTGAGTATATTTTCCGAAAAAACAACCGCGTCAGCTGCGCTGAAAAAAGTAAAATACAACTACCTCATATCCGTTCCTGAAGATTACGACAAAGAACCAGGCAGGAAATGGCCGGTCATTTTTTATCTTCACGGACGCCATGCAAGTGGCACAAATATTAAAAGTCTCGAACGTTACGGATTGCCATATTACCTTAAGACAGGAAAAAAGATGGACTTCATAGTTGTTTCGCCACAATGTCCGTGGGGAAAAAATTGGTCTTCGGAAGACTGGTTTAACCCGGTTTTCGATGAGGTTGCGTCTAAATTGCGGGTGGACGATTCGCGTATTTACCTGATTGGGATGAGCATGGGTGGTTTCGGAACCTGGTCGCTTGCCAACCGCATGCCCGATAGATTTGCTGCTATTGCACCAATGTGCGGTGCCGGTGACATTAAATGGGCCGACAACCTAAGCAAAATACCAACCTGGGTTTTTCATGGAACTGCCGATCGTCAGATTCCGATCAGCCGGTCGGAAGTGATGGTTAAAGCGTTGGAAAAGAAAAATGAGAACCTGAAATTTTCACGTCTCGTCAATCAGGGACACGATATTAGTAAGCAATTCAATAACGACGAATTATATAGCTGGCTCAAGCAATTTTCGCTCGAAAGAAAACAATTCTGGGAAGAACCTTTGCCATTCCTGAAAATGATTGCTGCTAAAAAAGTAACAGTTCATCCTCCTGAAAGGCAGAAAAATAACTCCATTGCCTCTGTTCAGGAATAATAGAAGGTTGAACCTTTAGCAAGCTGGCGATTTCCGGTGAACGACAACAAAAATAAACCACAGATACCACAGATTCTTACAGAAAATAAATCTGTGTAAATCTGTGTCATCTGTGGTAAATAAATAGTTAACCGGATTAATCCTTCTTAAGTGACCAGCCGGTTTTCAGCCCAATCACAAAATAGACAAGTGCAACAACTCCGGCAGCAAAAATGGTATCGCCCACTATTCGCATCCATCGAAGTGTGGCCATCCAGGGTAATTGCAGAAAATCAGCCGAACGTGCATACCACAAACCATGTTTTACGCTTGCCCAGGTTTGTGCCAGTCCAATAGGTAAAACGCTGATCAGCACCATCAGGAGTAAGCCAATATTAATCGCCCAGAACGATACTTTAATGACTTTGTCACTCCATTCATTTTTGTGGTTCATTTCGCGCAGAACAAACAAAGTCAAACCGATTCCCAGCATTCCGTAAACGCCAAACAGCGCGGTATGTGCGTGTACCGGTGTGGTATTGAGTCCCTGCATGTAATACAATGCGATAGGCGGATTAATTACGAACCCGAAGATTCCGGCGCCCAGGAAATTCCAGAAAGCAACCGCTAAAAAGAAATTGATCGGCCATTTATACGCCTTGACCCAACTGGCCGCACTGCTAAGCTGGAGGTTGCCCCATGCTTCAAACCCGATAAGTACCAGTGGAACTACTTCCAATGCGCTGAAGCTTGATCCGAGTGCCAGTATGGAAGTTGGCGTTCCGGAGAAATACAGGTGGTGAAAGGTTCCAAGAATTCCTCCAAAAAGGAATACAATGGTCGAAAACAGTACAGTGGTGGTGGCGTATTTTACTTTGATCAATTCCATTCGCACAAACAGATAAGCGATGATAACCGTGGCAAATACTTCGAAGAAACCTTCAACCCAGAGGTGAACCACCCACCAGCGCCAATATTCGGCAATGGCAAGATTTGTATGTTGGCCCCACATCATTCCGGCTCCGTAGAAACCTGCAATCGCAATACACGAAATCAGGAATAATATCAGCAATTGCTTGCTGTCTGAACGACCTTTCAAGGCTGGAATAATGGCCCGAGTCATCAGGAACAACCACAGGAATAACCCTACAAGAAGGAAGATCTGCCAAAAACGGCCAAGATCCACATATTCGTATCCCTGATGTCCAAACCAGAAGTTGGTCACATAACCCAGTTTCTGCATAATGGCCATGAACTGACCGGCCATTGATCCGCCGACAATAATCAGGAGTGCTATGAACAGGAAGTTGACTCCCCAGACCTGAAACTTGGGATCTTTTCCACCGATAGCCGGGGCAAAGAAAAGCCCTGTTGCCAGCCATGAGGTAGCAATCCAGAAGATTCCCATTTGAACGTGCC
>Ga0154413_1109_pt1 | contig 11031 bp, 12 predicted proteins | sample RifGroB2_FD_115917 | JGI IMG/M metagenome (GOLD analysis project Ga0154413, IMG submission 115917) | Bacteroidetes bacterium GWB2_41_8 | reverse complement strand
GCAAACGGTATTTCAGGACAATTCCGGCCACGCCTTGCTGGGCAAGCCATTCGGCCATGTCGTAACCTTCGTGATCCATTGCTTCCATGCCATAACCGCCTCCGGGACAAATAACGACAGCAGCACCTGTATTAATACCCATTTTGGGCAAATACACGTAAAATTCGGCTTCCGAAACATTGCGAACGCGTTTTCCTTCGAATGTCTCTTCAGGCAATGTCATCCCGTTACTGTCCGGCGCGCCGTTTGGCCATACTTTTTGTTTGAAATCCTGTGCCATGCCTGAAAAACTTATAATGATCAATGTTAAAAGTGCTAAAGTTGTTTTCATAATTTCTAAGATTTTGCGCCGACAAAATAATGGTCTTTTTCGGCAAAAAGAATATTGAATGTGGTTAGTGATCCGTAAATCCGGGTAATGTATTGCTGCATGTTTACCTTTTCTTCGTCGGATAAACCTGCATGACTATTGATATTTTGCTCGAGCACCCGAAGCCTGTCGCGAAGCATCACGATTTTATGAAAAAAACTTTCAATCGGAATTTCCTTTGGTTTAAGCGAAAGGTTCGCGGGTTGCAAAATCATGTTTCCTCCAGTCCATTTTTCGCCCAGTGGCACAATTTCCTGAAGAGCGCTTTGTTCATCGAGTACAAAACGCAAAACTTTCTCGATTTCAGACAAAGTCAACGAGTTTTTGGGTTTTTCTTCCGGAGTTTCAAGAACTTCCAAATCCTCATTTCTTTTGGTGATTTCTATTTTTCCACCCCTTTCAAAAAATATTTCGTAAGAGGTAATTTTATTTTTACTGATGATTCCTTCACCGTAGCGAGGATGGTCAACGCGGGTACCAACAGCTAATTCTTCCATTTTTAATAGGTTTTTAAAGGGTTCTAAAAATAAGAAATAATGCCGGATTGGTCTTCCGAATGTTAAAATTTTGTCAGCTTTTTAAGTTGATGTCGATTACCGCCAAAAACATTTATTTTTGCAGCATGTTTTTAACGTTGCTCGCAAAAGGAATATTAATTGGGTTATTGGTTTCGATACCATTGGGACCTATTGGTGTGCTGGTTATTCAGCGAACCGTAAATAAAAGTCGCAAAGCTGGATTGCTTTCAGGAATGGGCGCGGCATTATCTGATACACTTTATGCCATCATTGCCGGTTTCAGCCTGACTTTTGTGATTGACTTTATCCGTGAACATGAAATTTTATTTCAGTCAGTCGGGGCTCTGGTTGTTTTAGGACTTGGAATTCATATTTTTTTCAAGAATCCTGTCACCGATTTGCGACGAAATCGTCTTCGCGGAAACACCCATTTTCAGGACATCATCTCCAGTTTTCTGGTCACATTTTCAAATCCTCTCACGGTATTTGTATTTCTGGCCGTTTTTACCAGTTCGGGGGTAGCCATAAATCTTGAGCAACCCTACCATTCTTTTTTTGTAATTCTGGGTGTTTTTACCGGAGCATGCCTGTGGTGGTTTTCGTTGTCGGGTATTGTAAGTCTTTTCAGACACAAAATTAACCTTCGGATTCTTTGGTGGATCAATAAAACTGCGGGTGTTGTGATTGTTATTTTTGTATTGGTTACCGTAATTTTTACGGTTCAAAAAAATTTGGGAGCAATCTAAGGGTGGTCATTTGAAAATATCCGCATCATTTCGTCGATGAAAAACTTGGGTGCTGCCACCGGTTTGTTTGTTATCGCACTGTAAAATGCCAAAACAGTTTCTCCTGAATTAATCAATTCTCCTTTCTCATTGTAAATCTCTGTTTTTATCGGAAATTTCACTTTTGGAATGGTTTCAACAATGGTTCTTACAGTCAACAGATCGTCGTAATAAGCAGATTTAAAGTAATTTATTTTAAGACTTCGCGCCGGAAGCAAAACTTTATGCTCTTCAAGTTGCTTATAGGTGAATCCCATATCCCGGATCATTTCTGTTCGGCCAATTTCGTAATATCGGGCATAATTTCCATAATAAACAACACCCATTTGGTCGGTATCCTGGTAGTAAACCCTGATTTTAGTTTCGGTTACGATCATTTTATTTTGAATTATTTAAAAGGGGAATTTGGTTCTTTGGCCATGTGATTGTAGGTAAGCTTATCGAGCAAGGCCGGAAAAAATTTACCCAGGAATACGGTTAATTTTCCTTCAGTAAAAGTTAAAATTAAACTCCGCTTCCGTTTTTTTATGGCGTTCACAATATGTCTGGCACATTCGTCAGCCGACATCATTTGACTCTCGTCGCGTGGGGTTTCACCTTGCTGCGATCCATCGTTGGTAAGCGCAACTTTTCGTACTTCGGAAGCTGTAAAGCCCGGTGCTGCAACCAATACATGCAATCCCTTTTTCAGGTTTTCGATCCTGATGGTGTCCAAAAATCCGCGAATTGCAAATTTAGAGGCCGAATAACCTGTACGACCCGGCAAACCAACATATCCGGCAATTGAAATAACCCCTACCAGACTACCTTTTGTTTCGAGTAAATGAGGCAAAGCAAATTTCGAACAATAAACGGTACCGTAAAAATTAACATCCATCAGTTGTCTTATCACATTAAGATCAACATCTTCAAAAAGTGCACGCATCGAAATACCGGCATTGTTAATCAACACATCGATTCGTCCAAACCGTTTAATCGTCTCTTCAATCAATACCCGACAATCGTTTTCTTTGCTAACATCGGTTTTCTGAATAAATATTTCAGCGCCGGGAAGTTCTTCTGCCAATTCTTCAAGCAGTTCAGTTCTTCGTGCAGCCAATGATAATTTCGAACCCAGTGAGGCAAATTCTTTTGCCAAAGCTCTTCCAATTCCTGATGAAGCACCTGTTATTACTACAACTTTGTTTCTCACAACCTGATATTTGAATTATTAAGGAAAACAAAATTAGTTTAAATTCTGAAGGACGATCGATATGAAAGCTAACAATTGATTGTTTATAAAATATTCAACTTAATCGCGTTTAAATATCAGATAGGTTTGCAAAAAAGAAAATTGCGGTTACCTTTGCAGCGCCTTAATAAAAAGGCACATTTAAGGATGACTCAGTAGCTCAGCAGGTAGAGCACATCCCTTTTAAGGATGGGGTCCTGGGTTCGAATCCCAGCTGGGTCACGGACAGAAAAACTAAAAGCCTTGCAATCAAACGATTGCAAGGCTTTTTTAATTAAAATGAGTCAACAATTGGGTCAAAACGGAGATCAATTTAGATTCTTGAGGAAATAAAAAGATGCTTGCTTTGTATTCAGCTTTTTATCCTTCAGCGGCGGTGCCCCGGTACATCGATCTGGTTACTTTTTCCAGATGAAGGGAAAAAGTAACAGTCCGTCCGGCTGGAGGATAAGTCAAAAGAAGGTAAGTTTTTTTTGTGCTTAAATCAGAAATTAAAATCCCCACAACAATATGAAGTGATCCCGAATTTTGGGATCTGATCTAAGAAGCGGGTTTTGGAACAAAATAAAAGCGGAGGTTTTGTCAATTTTGACGAAACCTCCGCTTTAGTGCCCAGAACAAGGACATATGTCTTAGCTGTATCTATCTTAAATTCAATTTATTTTCGAAGTCTAAGTACATGACAAAAATTTAAAAACACCAATATCATCTTTAAACAAAGCATTTAACAGCACAGAAGATATATAATTCAATCCATATTTGAATATACTCTTGGCTTTCTTTCCATGCTTCTTAATCGGGATTGGTTTGATGTATCGATGCAAATAATCCCCGACCAGGTACGCCCAGGTAAAAGCAACGATCACCAGTGCAAACAGTTATTCAATCCGTTCAATTTCAGTCAAGTGCGTATCTTCGATGTTAAACCCACTTGTTTTTAATGCCCTGAAAGCTGTTTCAATCTGCCAGCGTTCTTTATAAATATCAGGTGCATTCTCTCGCTTGTTGAACGAGATAACAATCTGCAATTCAGGTTTTCTTTGTTTGTCCTTTACTTTTGAACCGGAGAGATAGCACAGTTGGTTATTCAGGTACACGATGCGGTGATTTACCCGGCACCCATTTAGTGTCAAATCCGAAAATAGCCAACTGGCTTTAACTTTTTTGCCATTGTGAGGCTGCACAACCCAGAAGTTTTCACGGATACGGATATAATACTGAATCCGATTATCGTTCAGGTATTTAATCCAACGTTCGCCAACAAACTCGCGGTCGGCGGTCAAACAATCCAGTGAAGCCGATCCAAACAAACGAATAAACCGTTCGATCAATTCTATGCGTTCATTGGTATTTGAATTGCCAAATTTTGGCAACATTTTGAACAACAATGGAAAAGCAACCCCGTGATAAACAACTGCAACAACCAAAACATTGATGTTCTGCTGTCCAAACTTCCAGTTTGTCCGGTCCATTGCCAACCTTTACGGCGGCTTGTGAGGCAACAGGCTGAATAACAGACTAGCAACCAAATCAGTATCCGGAATGTACGTGCCCATGACCGTTGTATCCTCCGCAAGGATGAGCTGGTATCTGCACTACTGTCAAATGCAGAGGCCAACTTCTCGAAACCTACGGTTTGCACCTTACAGAGTGCACTGATCTTTAATACAAAGAACTTTGTTCGTGTCAGGGTCCATCCTGTTTGTTTATGGAAAATGGAAACTAATTCACTACTTGTAGCCTCTACTCTGGATGTCATATCTCTTACTGAATGATGTGGTAATCTTTCGTAAGATACTGATATTCAGAGTTTCATGCAAGTATTTCTGCAATTATTTTGCTCATTATCAGCTATTTATATTTTTGTCATGTACTAAATACTTTTGAATATAAATTATGCCTGGAATTAAAATTTGGATTGATCAAAAAGTGTGAATCATGTAACATCTATCAGGAATAGTGTAATTTCTATAAATTTAATATCTCAAACTTTGTGAGGTAGGAATTTTTTCAAAACTAAAACTAAAGACGATGAACAATACTGAATTAAAAGGAAACTGGGAAGAGCAAAAAGGAAGACTCAAACAGAAATTTGCGGCTTTGACTGATAATGATTTTTTATTTTTGGAAGGGAAGAAAGACGAAATGCTCGGAAGGCTCGAAAAAAAGCTGGGCAAAACGAAGGAAGAATTACAAAAGATTATCTCGTCGCTCTGATTATCCGGTTCTAATTTAAATTAGAATCGAAGGGCGATTATGTCATGCCTGTAGGCGGTTGTGTGTGTTTCTGTAACTTATTTAACTACTTTTACAGGAATACATAAACGCTGAAATTGATGAAGCTCTACATCAAGTACATGGTCAGCTTACGCTGCAAAATGATTGTAAAAGAAGAGCTTAAAAAACTCGGACTTCGATATTTTATTGTCGATCTTGGTACAGCCGAGATCATGGAAGACATCGCCCCAGAGCTGCGTGAACAACTGAAAATCAATCTGCTTAAATCGGGACTGGAATTGCTCGACGATAAAAAGAGCATCCTTATCGAAAAAATCAAGAATGTAATTGTTGAAATGATTCATTATTCCGATGAGTTGCCCAAAGTAAATTATTCGGAATTTATAAGTGAAAAGCTTGATTACGATTATACTTACCTGTCGAATATCTTTTCGGAAGTGAAAGGCATCACCATCCAGCAATTTATCATCATACATAAAATTGAACGGGTGAAGGAATTGCTGTTGTATGATGAGCTTAACCTCACGCAGATTTCATATAAATTGCATTACAGCAGCGTTTCGCACCTGTCCAAACAGTTTAAGAAAATTACTGGTCTTTCACCTTCCTACTACAAACAACTGAAACAAAAGCGAATGGGTACGCTCGAAAACATGTGATTTATACAACTCTTTCCCAAAGATGTATAACACTTCCTCCTGAATACTTGTGCAGCTTTGTAATTACATCTAAAACAATACCCCTTTGAAGTTATATATTAAATACATGGTAAGCACCCGTTGTAAACTGGCGGTGAAAGAAGTGTTAAAAAAGCTCGGACTCCATTTTGTCATGGTCGATTTGGGCGAAATTGACATCATGGAAGACATTACCGATGAGCAACGTGAAGTATTGAGAGTTGAATTGCACAACGTCGGTCTCGAATTAATGGACAACAAAAGAGCCGTATTGATTGAAAAAATAAAAAATGTAATTATCGAAATGGTTCATTATTCCGACGAACTTCCGAAAGTAAATTACTCCGATTACATTAGCGAAAAGTTAAATCACGATTACACCTACCTGTCGAACATATTTTCTGAAGTAAAAGGAATCACCATTCAGCAATTCATTATCACGCACAAAGTTGAACGGATAAAAGAGTTGTTGCTATATGATGAACTCAATCTTACCGAAATTTCATACAAAATGAATTACAGCAGTGTGGCACATTTGTCGAATCAGTTCAAGAAAATAACCGGACTTACACCATCCCATTACAAACAATTGAAAGATAACAAACGAATTTCGATTGAAGAAATCGGAAATTAATACCATAATGTAAGAATGGGAACAATAAGTAAACTAGAATCCAGATACGCACGAAGCTTGATTGAAGCAAGCCTCGACCCTTTAATCACGATTAATCCTGAAGGCAGGATTACCGATATGAACGAGGCATTGACCAATATTACCGGTCGGCCCCGCGAGCAACTTATGGGTACCGATTTCCTGGATTATTTTACTGAGCCACAAATGGCCAGAAAAGTTTTCGATGAGGTATTTGAAAAAGGATCGGTAGCCGACTCAACACTTTCCATTCATCATGCAAATGGAAAAATGACCGATGTATTATTCAACGGGTCGGTGTTGAAAGATGATCATGGTGATGTGATTGGGCTGGTAATTGTTACCCGCGACATTTCGGAGCAAAAATTTGCCTTAGAATTACGAAATGCAAATAAAGAACTTGCCTTTCAGAATGATGAGAAGGGAAAAAGAGCTGCTGAATTAATTATTGCCAACGAAGAACTGGCTTTTCAGAACGAAGAAAAAGAAAATCGTGCTGCAGAATTAGTGATCGCCGACATTGAGCTTAACTTTCAAAATCGCGAAAAAGAGAAACTTGAAACAATAAACCGGCAATTAAAAGAATTAAGTTATGCCGCCAGGCTAGCTTCGAAATATGCGCGAAGCATTATCGAAGCCAGTTTGGATCCCTTGTTCGCTATTAATTCATCAGGTAAAATTATTGATGTGAATAAGGCTACCTTGAATGCGGTTCAATCGACAATAGAAGAAATTAAAGGTACCGATTTCATTAATTATTTTGCTGAACCTCAAGAGGCCAAAAAAGCTTATCAGCAGATATTTAAGTTGGGATTTATAAGCAATTACCCGCTCACCATTAAAGACGGGAAAAATACCGAAGTACTTTGCAACGGATCGGGCTATAAAGATGACGACGGTAAGGTATTGGGTGTGGTAATTGTTGCCCGTGATGTTACCGACCAAAAACGCATTGAAAGGGAATTGATTGAGGCCAGGGTATTTGCTGAACTGGCTACCAGTATTGCCGAAGATGCCAAAAGTAAAGCTGAAAGCGCCGCAATTCTGGCCGAAAATGCGGTGAAAGCGAAACAACAATTTTTGTCGAACATGAGTCACGAAATCCGAACGCCAATGAACGCGATCATCGGATTTACGAAAGTGTTGTTGAAAACTGATTTTACCGCCAAACAAAAGGAATATTTAACAGCTATCAAGCTGAGTGGCGATGCCTTAATTGTATTGATTAATGACATACTCGATTTGGCCAAGGTTGATGCCGGGAAAATGGTTTTTGAACAAATACCTTTCAAAATAGCCCGATCTTTATCTGCAATGCTCCATATCTTCGAAGCAAAGATTCATGAAAAAAATCTGAAACTGGTAACAGAGTTCGATCCTAAGATTCCGGAAGTTTTGCTTGGCGATCCGGTTCGTTTGCACCAGATTATTTTAAACCTGATAAGCAATGCCATAAAATTTACTGCAAAAGGAAAGATTACGGTACGCGTTGGTTTGGTGTATGAAGATGACGAGAAAGTAAATCTCGAATTTGCTGTTAAAGATACCGGAATCGGAATTGCCGAAAACAAAATCAGCCGCATTTTTGAGAACTTTCAACAAGCAACGAGCAGTACTTCAAGGCTATACGGGGGAACCGGCTTAGGTTTGGCAATCGTAAAACAACTGGTCGAATCGCAGGGTGGTACCATCAGCGTAAGAAGTAAAGTTGACGTGGGATCGACCTTCAGTTTTATACTTAGTTTTAAGAAAACAGATGCGAATACAGCGTTTGAAACCGAATTGCATGAAGTCGATACTGAAATTGAAAACATCAAAGTATTGGTAGTTGAGGATATTGCACTCAACCAATTGCTTATGAAAACACTTCTCGACGATTTCGGCTTCGAATGCGATATTGCAGACAACGGGAAAATTGCCATCGAAAAATTACAGAAAGAAACTTACGACATTATCCTGATGGACTTGCAAATGCCCGAAATGAATGGATTTGAAGCAACTGATTATATCAGGACTAAAATGCACTCCAAAATTCCCATCATAGCCTTAACTGCCGATGTTACTACGGTTGATCTGGATAAATGTAAATCGGTTGGTATGAATGATTACCTTTCCAAACCCATTGATGAAAGGGTGTTGTATGCGAAAATAGTAGGCTTTGTAAAGAAAAAAAGTAGTGAAAGCGAACCGGCAGAGAGAGAGAATAGTTTGTTGGATAAAATAAAATGTACAGATCTTAGCTATTTATTACAGCGTACCAAATCTAATCCGGATTTGATGATGCAAATGATATCACTGTACCTGAAACAAACGCCACCTTTGATAGCTGCCATGACTCAAGGCTTACACAATGAGGACTGGGAATCATTGTATTCGGCGGTGCATAAATTAATCCCTTCATTCGCGATCATGGGCATAAGCCAGGATTTCGAAACTATGGCAAAAAAAATTCAGGAATATGCCAGTACACAACAACATTATGATGGAATACAGAATATGGTTCTGCAGCTTGAAATTGTGTTGACACAATCGTGTCAGGAGTTGGCAGAGGAGTATAAAACGATTAAAAACAAAGGTGAAGATGAAAACAAATAAAATAAAACTGTTTCTGGTTGACGACGATGCAGTATTCCTGAAATTATTGGAAATAGAGTTTATGGAACATGGCGATTTCGAAATTGAAACCTATCCGAACGGAGAGCAGTGTCTTGAAAATTTATCGCACGCTCCGGATGTGATCATTTTAGATTATTACCTGGATGGTGTCGATCGCGACGCGATCAATGGAATTGAGACGCTGGATAGAATCAAAAAGTTCAATCCTAAAATTCCGGTCGTGATGCTTTCTTCGCAGGATAAAATTGATGTGGCCATTAATTGTATGCACCACCATGCCGCCGATTATGTCGTTAAAAGTGAAACCGCTTTCATGCGCCTGAAAAAAATAATCACCACTATTATGGAAACCCAAAAGCTTGAAAAACAATTGAATTGGTACATGGATCGGATGTAAGCGATGAATGATAAATTATGAATTGTTAGCTTTTATCTGGTTAAATCCCGTTAGGGATTTAATATGGGTAGCAAAGTAGATGTAACAAATAGTTCCGGAGGCTGTAAACTGAACTCTGTCTACGACAAAACCTTTATACTTGTACTTAGATGGAAACAGCAATTATGAATGAAGACTACAAGGCCATGCAGGCCAAAGCCCTTGAGCAGTTACGTTCGGGCCAGTCCTTAACAGGAAAAGACGGTGCGTTTGCGCCACTATTAAAGCAGTTCATAGAAACGGCCCTTGCCGCCGAGATGTCAGGTCATTTAGATCAGGCGGAACGCAGTAAAGGCAACAAGCTCAATGGCAAAAAGAGTAAAACGCTCAAAACTCTTTCCGGCGATTTAACCATTGAAACACCACAAGATCGGCACAGTACTTTCAGTCCGGAAATAGTAAAAAAAAGGGAAACTGTTTTGGCTGATAACCTTGCTCCCAAGATTATTGGTTTATATGGATTGGGAATGAGTTTCAGGGATATTGCTTCTCATATCGAGGAAATGTACGATGTCGCAATCTCACATACCACGCTAAGTGAAATCACCGACCGGATCATCCCCAAAGTAAAGGAATGGCAATCCCGTCCGTTGGAACAACTTTACACCATTGTCTGGCTTGATGCCATGCACTATAAAGTCAAAGATGGTGGTCGTGTTGTAAGCCGCGCCGTTTATAATGTTTTGGCAGTTAACAAAGACGGGCGAAAGGAACTGATCGGGATGTATATATCAGAAAGCGAAGGCGCCAACTTTTGGCTTGGAGTACTAACCGACCTGAAATCAAGAGGCTTGAAAGATATCCTGATTGCCTGTATCGATAACCTGACCGGTTTTGCAGAGGCCATTGCCACTGTTTTCCCCAAGGTTGAAATACAATCGTGCATAGTTCACCAGATCCGCAACTCCTTAAAATATGTTGCCTCCAAAGACCAGAAAGTATTTATGAAAGACCTCAAATGCGTCTATCAGGCAGCAAACAAATCTCAGGCCGAGGAAGAACTGCTCAAGCTGGATGATATCTGGGGCAAGAAATATCCGGTTGTTCTCAAGTCATGGCACACCAACTGGGATAAGCTAACGGTCTACTTCAACTATGACGAACAGATCCGCCGATTGATTTATACCACCAATGCCGTAGAAGGGTTCCACCGCCAGGTAAGGAAAGTAACCAAAACAAAAGGTGCTTTTCCCAATGATATGGCCCTACTAAAGTTGATCTATCTGGCTACCGAGAACATCTCGAAAAAATGGACACAACCGCTTCAAAACTGGGCGATAACTGCACAGCAGTTGTATATCCGTTTTGGAGACAGAATGCTGATAGATCTTTGATTGCCAATCTGAAACGCAAAGAAAGAACCCGGCTTAAAATCGGTCAAGGGTATATAAACGGCTCCGTACCTCCGCCGCCCTTGTCCAATTTTATTCCAGGTTCAAAAAAGCATTTAAGAGTTGGAATTAAAAAAACAGTAGCTTTGAATCGAATGAATAAATTATCAGACAGAG
>Ga0154413_1069_pt4 | contig 11084 bp, 7 predicted proteins | sample RifGroB2_FD_115917 | JGI IMG/M metagenome (GOLD analysis project Ga0154413, IMG submission 115917) | Bacteroidetes bacterium GWB2_41_8 | reverse complement strand
TTTCACCAGTTTATCGAGCAAAATATCGATAATCGTTTTTTGAAGCGATGCGCACAGATCGGCTTTCCGCTCTTCAATAAAATTCTCATTCTCTTTCAGCCGGTCGCGCAAAAAATACAGAAAGCTGGTTTTCAGTCCGCTAAAACTATAATCAAAATTAGCGATGCGGGGTTTCGAAAACTGAAAAGCATCCGGATTACCTTCTTTTGCCAGTTTGTCAACAAACGGACCACCGGGATACGGAAGTCCCATTACTTTGGCGCATTTGTCGAAAGCTTCGCCTGCCGCATCGTCGATGGTCTGGCCAATTACTTCCATGTCGAGGTAATCTTTCACCAGGATGATCTGCGAATTTCCGCCGGAAACCAAGAGGCAAATAAACGGGAATTTTGGTGGATCGTAAGGCTGATCGTATTCCTGAATAAAATGAGCCAGCACATGTGCCTGAAGGTGATTGATTTCGATCATCGGGGCGCCCGTTGCCAGCGAAAATCCTTTGGTAAACGAAGTTCCTACCAGAAGCGAACCGAGCAGTCCGGGACCACGGGTGAAAGCGATAGCGGTAATATCCTCATTTTTAACACCTGCCTGTTTGATGGCCTGATCGACCACCGGAATAATATTTTGCTGGTGAGCGCGGCTTGCAAGCTCTGGCACAACACCACCGTACAATTCGTGAACCTTCTGACCTGCAATAATATTCGAAAGCAGGTACCCATTTTTAATCACCGAGGCCGAAGTATCATCGCACGACGACTCGATGCCTAAAATCACAATGTCTTTTTCCTTGTTCATATTTCAATAAAAAGTCGGCAAAAGCGTTTAATTTCTTTAGCAGACTGGTTTTTATCAGCCTATTTGTATTATTTTGTAAACAATTTCAAGCGACAAAATTATCAAAAAAACACTCACAATAGGATTTTCGGTTCTGGGCACGGTATTTATCCTGCTCTTTGGCTCCTACTTTATTCTTCAGAGTCCGGGAGTACAAACTTATCTTGTGCAGAAACTTGCCGGGCATTTCTCGCAGCAATTCAACACAAATATCTCTATTAAAGGTGTTTCCATTTCATTTTTCAATAAAATTGTTCTCGAAGATGTGCTTGTAAAAGATCAAAAAGACGATTCGCTTTTGTGTGTACACGAATTGGCAGCCCAAATCAGCCATTTCAGTTTTAAAAAGAAATACGCCGGAATTGAAAAGCTGGAACTGAACAAAACCTACCTTAATCTCAAGTCCGATTCGGCCGGAACAACTAATTATCAGTTCATTATTGACTTATTGGCAAAAAAGGATACGATTAAATCCGACAGCCTTCAGTTCAATTTCAATATGAACCGTTTTGAGTTCAACGAAGCATCGGTTAAATATACTTACCACGACAGCATCGGACCACAACTTATCGATCTTCGCAACATCTCGCTCGGAGTTTCCGATCTGGAACTTAAGCCTGAAAAAATTGCTTTTTCAATCACTCAGTTTCAATTAAACGACCACAAGGAATTCTATCTGCACAATTTTTCGGCCCGTTTCCTTGCTGCCGGCGATTCAATCAAACTGATGAACCTCCGGGCGCAAACCGCCAATTCAGAAATTACCGACCTCAATATCAGGATAGATAAAAAGAAACCCGGAACTAAGTTTGACCTGAAAAAGATGAAAGTCAACCTCGATTTGAGAAAATCGAGAGTCAGTATGAAAGACATCGGAATGTTGGTACCCAGCCTGAAAGGGATGGAGGAAAATATTGATGTGTCGGGACAAATTTCGGGAACAATGGCCGATTTGAAAGGGAAAAATATTGCCCTAAGCATTGGCAACAACACGCAACTGGCATTCGATTTATACTTAAACGGACTGCCCGACATTCAGAATACATACATGCACATCGACCTGAAACAATCGTTTGCCGATTTTACGGATATTCGAAAAGTTAAACTTCCCGATAATCTGAACATGAAGCAATTGAAAATTCCGTCGCAACTTCTTCAGGCCGGAATTATTGAATACAAAGGGAATTTCACAGGTTTTATAAGCGATTTTGTTGCTTTCGGAACTTTCAGATCAAAATGGGGAGTATTAACCACCGACTTGTCGTTTGTTCCCTCTGATGGTGAAAAGCTTAAAATTAATGGCCGGCTGCGAACTGTTAACTTTAAAATTGGCAAAGTACTGCAAACCGATTTACTGGATGGAATAACCTTTAACGGCGATGTTAAAGGGATTTTAAACAAACAAACCAGCGACTTTTCAGCCAAAGTTTCGGGAAAGATTGACAGCATGATGGTTTATGGGTATAAGTACAAAAATATCCGCCTGAACGGTGACGTATTAAACAAGAAATTTGATGGTTACTTATTGGTTGACGACCCGAATCTGGCAATGAGGTTCGACGGTAAATTCGACCTGAATGTTCCGGTTCCGGTTTTCAATTTTGAAATGCTTTTAGAAAAGGCCGATCTGCGGGCGCTGAAACTGGATCGGAAATTCAAAAAATCGGAGGTTTCGTTTGCGCTGAATGCCAATTTTACCGGCAACAATATCGACAACCTCGACGGCTTAATACATTTCAGTAAAGGAACTTATATAAACGAAAACGACACAGTACTGTTTGACAATTTCGATCTGAAAACATTTCATGAAAACGAACCGGTTTTGCAGTTGCGTTCCGATTTTCTGGATGCCGATATTCGCGGGCAATACGAACTTCACAACCTGCACAACTCGTTTAAGAAAATAATTGCCACCTACCTGCCTTCCACCGGACTTACTGTTCCAACATTCGTGACTCACAACAATTTCGATTTCAATATTGAACTGAAAGATATCAACCGTTTCACACGGGCGCTAATTCCCGAACTGATGATGAATCCGGCCACTGTCTCCGGAAAAATAAATTCTATCGCGAATACCCTGGCTGTCAATGCCACTTTTCCTGAAATAAAATATCAATCGGCTGTATTTAAAAACTATACAATCAACATCGATGGTGTTTCGGAGCTCAACATCAGGAATAAAATGGATGAATTTACCCTTGGCAAAAAGTTTAAAATGCACAACATTTCGCTGTTTTCGGAGGCCGGGAATGATATGCTCGATTCGAAACTGGCGTGGGATAATTTAGGAAAGATTTCGTACAGCGGATCGGTCAATACGAATACAAAGTTTTTCAGGCAAAAGAACAGTCCGCATATCGAGATATCGGTAAAACCTACGCGTTTGTTCCTGGCCGATACTTTGTGGCAAATAAATTCGGCACTGATTACAATCGACTCGACACAAATAAAAGTTGACAAGCTGAAATTATCGAATAAAGCCCAACAGATAATGCTCGATGGTTCGATCGCTAAAAATCAGACCGACAAACTGAACATACTTTTTAACCAGATTGAACTGAACTCGCTGAATACTTTTATTGCCGGAAACCTGAAACTGGGTGGTGCGTTGAATGGAAACCTGTCGGTGATTGATATTTACCAGCGACCATTGTTTCTGGCTGATTTGAAAATCGATGATTTAGGACTTCTGCGGCACACCCTCGGCGATGCGGGTATTCATACCAGCTGGGATCCGAACAAAGAAGAAATTAATGCTGAAATGCTTGTTAGTTCGGGCAATAGAAAGACTTTGGAAGCAAGCGGAATCTACCATCCGGGCAAAGACAGCATTTCGGTAAACACCAGTTTCGACCAGTTTTCATTGCTCATTCTTCAGCCGCTGCTGGGTAGCAGTTTCACCAATTTTCATGGCACTGCAAGCGGCAAAGTACATGTTCACGGATCGAGCAAACACTTACTGCACGACGGAGCTTTGTATGCCGACAAAGCAGGGTTGATGCTTACCGAATTACAGGTAAATTACACCATGAATGACTCTGTAAAATTCGCGGGCGACAAGATTATTTTTCCCGGAATCAGGGTGCTTGATGACTATGGGAACAGCGGATTTTTTGATGGATCGATACAACACAGGAGCTTTTCGAAGATGGTTTACGATCTGTCAGTCAGAACCAGTAATATAATGGCAATCAACACCACGTCGGCCCACAATGAGCAATTCTACGGAAAGTTATTTGGCAGCGGCAACCTCCGCATCACCGGAAAAGGGGCGAATGTATTTATCGACGGAGTTGCAAGTACCGAAAAAGGTACCGATATGAATATTTTTCTGGAATATTCGGAGGAAGCGCTCGAATATGATTTCCTGACTTTTATAAACCGGGGAAACACATCCGGAGTTAAATCGAAAAAACCACCAGTTACCCAGTCGAACCTCGAAATGAGATTCAATGTAGAAATCACTCCTGAAGCAAAAGCACAGCTGATCTTCAATTCGAAGGTTGGTGATGTAATCCGTTCGCAGGGTTCCGGAAATATGCAAATTGGAATCGATAACAAAGGCAACATCAGCCTGTTTGGCGAATACACCGTTGAACAGGGAGATTACCTCTTCACACTCCAGAATGTGATCAACAAAAAGTTCGAAATCCAGCAGGGAGGCACTATTCAGTGGACGGGCGATCCGGTAAACGCCACGATCGACCTGAACGCTATTTACAGACTGAAAGCGTCGTTAAGCGAACTATTCGCAAATTCGACCGAAAATGCCGATTTAACACAGCGCATTCCGGTAATGTGCAAAATTGCCCTTTCGAAAAATCTTAGTAATCCCGAAATAAAATTTGACATAGAATTACCTTCAGCTGAATCAGTAATCAACGACGAAGTCAGGCAATACATTAATAACGAAGAAGATATGAATAAACAAATACTCTCACTTCTGGTACTTGGCAAATTTTATACTCCCGAATATATGCGGGGAAATTTTTCGGCAATCAACAACAATCTGGTAGGTTCAACCGCAAGCGAATTGCTTTCAAATCAGTTCAGTAACTGGCTTTCGCAAATTAACAACGATTTTGATATTGGTTTTAACTACCGCCCGGGAAACCAAATCACCAACGATGAAGTTGAATTGGCGCTCGGCACTCAAATATTTAACGACCGGGTGAGCATCAATGGCAATATCGGCAACAACGCGTCGCAACGGGCAAATGCCAATAACAGCGGGCTGGTTGGCGATGCCGATGTAAACGTAAAAATCACCAGAAACGGAAAACTTCAGCTTAAAGCATACAATCATGCCAACAACAACCTGATATACGAAACATCGCCTTATACTCAGGGAGTTGGAATCTCGTACCGCGAAGATTTTGATACCTTCGACGAACTATGGGAAAAGGTTAAGAGTATTTTCAGGAGAAAAACGCTTCAGGCTAAGCCAAATTAATCCTAAAATCCGATGATAAATCAAGGGAATATTCAACCCTGAAATCTCGTAAAATCTATTCAAAGTTCTATATTTACGGACACAAAAACCAACATCTAAATTTAGACTTATGTTTATACTAATGGTTGTTATTTTCGTGCTTGGTTACGTTGCCATTGCACTCGAACATCCGCTAAAAGTTGATAAAGCAGCTTCGGCGCTGATTATCGGAACGCTTTGCTGGGTGGCTTATATTCTCGATGGCGAAAATATCCTGAACATGGGTTTCAGCCTTTCGTGGAAAGAGTTTCAAATGCACTACCCCGAAATAACCGGGTTGAATGCCATTCACCATTTCATCGTTGATTATGAGATAGTACACCATATCGGCGAAATTGGCGAGATACTCTTCTTTTTGCTGGCCGCCATGACCATTGTCGAAGTGATTGACCAGCATCAGGGTTTTAAAGTTATTACCGATAAAATTGATACCACCAACAAGATAAAACTGCTCTGGCTGTTAAGCATCCTTACTTTCTTCATGTCAGCTTTGCTTGATAACCTTACCACAACCATTGTGATGGTGGCTCTGTTGCGCAAGCTGGTGAGCGATAAGGAAACCCGCTGGTTTTATGCCAGTATGATTGTGTTGGCTGCCAATGCCGGTGGCGCATGGTCGCCAATTGGCGATGTTACTACCATCATGTTATGGATTGGCGGACAAATTACCGCATTAAGTATTATTAAGGGAGTAATATTACCAAGTTTAGTGTGTTTGGTTGTGCCACTCATTTTACTTTCGTTTACCATGAAAGGAAATGTAGTGAGGCCAAAAATTAACCTGAATGAAAAAGAATATACCACTCATTCAGAAAGGATTCTGATGCTAAGTATGGGTGTTGGCGGATTGCTTTTTGTACCTGTGTTTAAAACCTTTACCCATTTGCCGCCCTACATGGGAATGTTGCTTTCGTTGGGTATTTTATGGGTCGTTTCCGAAATACTGCACAGAAACAAGCCAGATGAAATCAAGAACCGCCTGAAAATAACTGCTGTACTTAAAAAAGTAGATACTCCCACAGTTTTGTTTTTCCTTGGCATTTTATCGGCAGTTGCCGCATTGCAATCAGCCGGACAGTTGGCATTATTATCGCAATTTCTCGACGAAAAGCTGGGCAATGTTAACCTGATTGCCATTTCAATTGGAGTACTTTCTTCAATAGTCGATAATGTTCCACTGGTTGCAGGAGCAATGGGAATGTACCCAATTGCAGAAGCTGGGGCAACGGGCTACATGGCCAATTTTGTTCAGGATGGTGTATTCTGGGAATTTCTGGCCTATACCGCCGGAACAGGCGGCAGCATGCTGATTATCGGTTCAGCGGCAGGAGTGGCTGCGATGGGGCTTGAAAAAATAGATTTTATCTGGTACCTGAAACGAATTTCGTGGCTGGCCCTCTTGGGCTATCTGGCTGGTGCAGGGGTATATGTATTAGAATTTACCTGATAAAAATGACATCTAAAAAATTTGTATTTTTGCGAGGCATACTATTTGTTAGTATGCCTCGTTTTTATAGTACTGACTAAAACAAAATGTATATGCTGAATTTTATCATCTTACAGGCAAGTCAAAATCTGGCTGCAGGAGTAAAAACAGGGACTGCGGCAGCACAACCTGAAGGAATAGTAACCGGATTTTTCGATATGGCCATTAAAGGCGGTCCATTGATGATTCCGATTGTATTACTGTCGTTTATTGCAGTTTTCATCTTTTTCGACCGTTACATCGCCATCCGCAAAGCCGGCAAAGTTGATCCCCGTTTGATGGATCGCATCAAAGAATATATTCTGGATGGAAAAATCGAATCGGCTTTTGCCCTCTGCCGAACCGAAAATACACCAACTTCCAGAATGATCGAAAAAGGGATTTCGCGCATCGGAAGACCAATGGCCGACGTTACCACAGCCATTGAAAACCTTGGGAACCTGGAAGTTTCGAAGCTCGAAAAAGGACTTCCTGTATTGGCCAGTGTTGCCGGCGGAGCGCCCATGCTTGGATTTCTTGGTACCGTAACCGGTATGATTTCGGCTTTTTACGACATGGCAAATGCCGGAAACAATATTAACATCACACTACTTTCTTCAGGAATTTATCAGGCGATGGTAACTACCGTAGCAGGGCTAATTGTAGGTATTGTTGCCTATTTTGCCTACAACATACTGGTAACCAATGTCGAAAAAGTGGTATTTAATATGGAAGCTGCAACAAGTGAATTTATGGATATGCTAAACGAACCGGCAAAATAAAAAGATATCATGGCTTTAAAACGTCGAAATAAGGTGAATGTGAGTTTTAGTATGGCTTCGATGACAGATATTGTTTTTCTTTTGCTGTTATTCTTCATGATTACATCAACAATGGTGGCTCCCAATGCGCTCAAGTTGTTATTGCCGCAAAGCAACAATCAAACAGTTGCAAAAGCAATTACAACCATCTCAATAACCGCCGACCTGAAATATTACATCAACGAAGATGGTGATTTAAAAAGAGTTGCAATTTCTGAAATTGAACCATTTTTACAGAAAGTAATCAAGGCAGATGAAGAAACATACATTGCTCTTCATGCCGACAAATCGGTTCCGATTGAGCAGGTGGTTACCATCATGAATATTGCAAAACGCAACAATATTAAAATGATTCTTGCAACAGCACCCGAAGAATAATGGATTACATTAAAGAACATAGAACAGGTCTGATTGGTACCATCATCACACATGCTGTGGTTTTGGTTCTGCTGCTGTTTTTTGGCTTTTTTACTCCGCTACCTTTGCCTGGCGAGGAAGGCATTCTCGTCAACTTTGGCGATTCTGAAACCGGATTTGGCACTGAAGAACCTGCGCCCAGTGAAACTGCACCCGAAAAAGATCAGGAAGAAAAACGGGTCGAAACGCAAACACCACCTCCACCACCTCAAAAAGCAGTTGCTCCTGTTCAAAAGGAAGCATTGATGACACAGGATATGGAGAAAACGGTTGCCATGGAATCGGCAAAAAAGAAAAAAGAGCTTGAAAAAGCAAAAGATATTGAAAAAGAAAAACTCCTGAAGGAAAAGCAAAGTCAGGAACAAATTGAAAAACAACGGAAAGCTGACGCAGAAAAACAGCGATTGGCCGAAATTGCCCGACAGAAGAAAGAAGAAGATCAGCGATTGGCGCTGGCAGCTGCTGAAAAAAGAAAAGTTGGTGAAATAAATAACCGCGCAAAAAATGCATTTGGTGGTTCGGGACAAGGAACTGCGGATTCAAAAAGTACCAGTCAGGGCGTTACTTTTGGCGCAGGCAATCAGGGAAGCCCGCAGGGAACCGCCAATGCTGAAAAATACGGAGCTGGCGGAGGTATTGGTAACGGCGTATCGTTTAGCCTTGATGGTCGCAGTGCACAATCGCTCCCAAAACCCTATTACCCCGGAAATGAAGAAGGTGTGGTAGTTGTGCAGGTTACTGTTGATAAAACAGGCGTGGTAAAAAAAGCGGAGGCAGGCGTGAAAGGATCGAATACTGCCGATCCCGAATTAATTGCTGCTGCCCGAAAAGCAGCCCTTCAGGCAAGGTTTAATGTCGATGAAAATGCCCCCGCATTACAAACAGGTACCATCACTTACAGGTTTGTACTCGATTAATCCCGAACTTATTTGTACCAGCCCGAATACATTCCGTAAGCTTTTGCAATACGTTTAATTTCACCTTCGAGCAATTCAGGTCCAATATCTTTAATTTTTTTTGCCGGAATACCCGCATAAACAGTTCCACTTTCAACTACGGTTCCTTTGCTTACTACCGACCCGGCGGCAACAATACTGTTACTTTCAATTACGGCATCGTCGAGTACGACAGCATTCATCCCAATCATCACGTTATCGTGAATGGTACAACCGTGCACAATCGCTCCATGCGCAATGGTCACATTGTTTCCAATATTGGTGGGCGATTTCTGATAAGTGGCGTGAATTACTGCATTATCCTGAACATTGCTGTTATTTCCGATCCGGATATAATGAACATCGCCCCGAAGAACAGCTCCGTACCATATACTGCAATCGTTTCCCATTACCACATCGCCAATAATGGTAGCAGTCTCGGCCAGAAAACAATTATCGCCAAATTCCGGTGTTTTTCCTAAAAGTGATTTTACAAGTGCCATTCGTGATACCTTTTTAATTTTACGGGCAAAGATATTAATCTTGAATGAAATTCAGTTTTAACGATCAAATTAACACATGTAGATTTCTATATAAGTAGGTGTAAATAATTGAAAATATCATATCGGTCGTGTCAAATAATGGTTATTTTTGCTGCGGTCAAAAATTAACATTTCAGTCAGTTCTGTAATGAAAATTCATTCGAATTAGCGCTAATGTTTCTGAATGCAAAATCAATAAACAGACAACCGACTATAAATTATTTTATCACATGAAAGACGCAAAAGTAATAGAACTAGAAGAGGTTGCCATTAGGTTTTCCGGAGATTCGGGCGATGGAATGCAGCTGACCGGAACTTTGTTTTCGGACACCTCGGCTTTGCTTGGCAACGACATTTCAACCTTTCCTGATTATCCTTCCGAAATCAGGGCACCGCAGGGAACTGTTGGTGGAGTTTCAGGATTTCAGGTACAATTCGGCAAAAAGAAGATCACCACTCCCGGTGATTTGGCACATGTGCTGGTTGCAATGAATCCAGCAGCCATAAAGGCGAATGCAGCTTTTATGAATCCTGGTGGAACCATTATTTTTGACGTCGATTCGTTTAGTGAAAAGAATTTCGAGAAAGCACAATTCAAAACAAACGATCCGTTTGCTGAATTGAAGCTGGAAGATTACGTCAAAATTCCGGTGCCAATTACAAGCATGACCAAAGAAAGTCTGAAGGATCTGGAATTGGACAACAAGAGCGTTTTACGGTGTAAAAACATGTTTGCACTGGGTTTAATCTGCTGGATGTTTGATCGCCCGCTGGATTACATCGAAGGTTTTATTCAGAAAAAATTCGGAAAAAAACCGGTGATTGCCGAAGCCAACCTGAAAGTTTTACACGACGGGTACAACTATGGCATGAACATACAACAGGCCACCCCACAATACATTGTTCATCCAGCTCCGATTGAAAAAGGAATTTACCGCAATGTTAACGGAAACCTTGCAACTGCATGGGGATTTGTTGCCGCTGCCGAAAAAGCCGGACTTGACCTGTTTATCGGCTCCTACCCCATTACTCCCGCTACCGACGTTTTACAGGCATTGGCCGAGCGAAAAGATCTGGGCGTAAAATCATTTCAGGCTGAAGACGAAATCGCCGGAATTTGTACGACTATCGGAGCTGCATTTGCAGGTCATTTGGCGGTAACTTCTACATCAGGACCTGGATTCGCCTTGAAATCGGAAGCACTCGGACTTTCGGTGATGGCAGAATTACCCATTGTTGTAGTGAACGTTCAGCGCGGAGGCCCATCAACCGGACTTCCGACCAAAACCGAACAATCTGATTTATTACAAACTTTATACGGACGCAACGGCGAAAGTCCACTCGTGGTGATTGCTGCCAGCACTCCATCCGACTGTTTTTATTACGCTTATCTTTCTGCAAAAATAGCCCTGGAACGTATGGTTCCGGTGGTGCTTTTGACCGACGGATTCCTTGGTAACGGAAGCGAACCATGGAGAGTTCCTGCAATGGACGAATTACCATCGATTACTCCCCGTATAGCAACCAATCCTGAATTGTTTAAACCATATCTTCGCGATCCTGAAACGCTGGCCA
>Ga0154413_1080_pt2 | contig 11095 bp, 11 predicted proteins | sample RifGroB2_FD_115917 | JGI IMG/M metagenome (GOLD analysis project Ga0154413, IMG submission 115917) | Bacteroidetes bacterium GWB2_41_8 | reverse complement strand
CTTTTATTAATGGAGAATGCAGAATAGAGTTGTCGGTTCCGCGCAGAAACCCGTGATCAGGAATAAGACCGACAGCAAAGAGTACTATCCATGCCAATGCGAAAAGGATAACCCAGCGTAAGCCTTTTCGTTCAAGAGGGCTTAATCTGTCCATTGATTCGGCAACTACTTCACCCTGATATACTCCAAGCCGGGGTTCTACAAAACGGTTGGTGACCCAGGTTCCCAAAATGGCAATCAGCAATGTGGACACAACCATAAAATAGTAGTTGGCGGTTGGCAACACGTAATATTCAGGATCTAAAATTCGTGCTGCTTCGGTCGATAATCCTGCCAGTAAAGGATCGATGGTTCCGATAAAAAGGTTCGCGCTAAAACCGCCGGATACACCGGCGAAGGCGGCTGCCATTCCTGCCACAGGGTGCCTGCCGACGGAATGAAAAATAATTCCGGCCATAGGGATCAGCAGTACATAGCCCAAATCGCTGGCAACATTTGAGATAATTCCTGAAAAAACCAGTACAAATGTCAATAGTTTTTGGGGCGATTTAAGTACCAACAGCCTGATAACTGCACCAATAAGTCCGCTGCTTTCGGCAATTCCGATACCAAGCAGGGCAACCATTACAATTCCAAGCGGTGCGAATCCTGTATAATTTTCAACCATTTCGAGTACAATTCTCCTGAATCCTTCATTCGATAGCAGATTATGTACTTTAATTATTTCTCCCGTTGCCGGATGAGATGCCATCCATCCGAAAAGTTCGCCCAATGCCGATAGCACGAGTACTACAATTGCAAACAGGGCAAAAAGTGTTGCAGGATTTGGAAGGGCATTGCCGCCTTTCTCAATCATATTTAAAAAACGCGAGAGAAATGTCTTCTTCATGGAAATGGAATTTTTCTAATAAATAACTACTTCATCGATTGAATGTTCAGTGAAAATGCAGTCGCAAAATAGGAAATATTAATTCAAAATCCTTCAAACACCCCAAGTCCAAACAATGCAAAATCGTATTTAACCGGATCGTTCGGATCGAATTCACGAAGTTTTGCAGTAATTTCTTCAACGGCACGCCAGTCGTTTTGTGTGCGGGTAAGTAAGCCAAGTTTACGGGCAACATTACCAGTGTGAACGTCCAACGGAAGCATCAGTGCTGAAGCCGGAATTTGTTTCCATAAGCCAAAATCGACTCCGGTATTGTCAGATCGAATCATCCATCGCAGGTACATATTCAGTCTTTTGGCAGCAGCGCCTTTCATAACATCCGAAACATGCTTTTCGGTGCGGTGTTCGTGCTCCAGTTCAAAAAACACTTTTCTGAAATGCACCAGCGCACTGAAAATTGTTCCATCTTTCAGATAGCCATCAGTAAAAACCTGCTCAAGCCCATTGTGATTTTGGTAAATATGTTTCAGCACTTTCAGAAAATAAATACAGTCGATACCATTAAATGTCCGGTGTTTAAAATCCAAAAACGTGTCCCATTCGTCTTCCGTAGTCTTCCGTAGAAATTCGATGGGATTGTTATTCATGAGGGTTATCAGCCGCATGGCATTGCGGATAATGGTTGGGCGCTGACCCCAGGCAAGGGTGGCTGAAAGGAATCCGGCAATTTCTATATTTTCTTTGGTCGTGAATTGGGCTGGAACCTGTATCGGATCGGTTTCGATAAACGAAGTATGATTGAATGAGTTGACTTTCTGATCGAGAAATGACTGTAGATTTTCAACTGATTCGGACATAGGTTTTATTGCTGATGATTGGAAACTGCGACTGATCTCTTTTTAAATGTCAATAAGTCCATCTTTCATTCGAATGATGCAGTCGCTCTGGGCCGCAAAACTTTCGTCGTGGGTAACAATTACAAGTGTCTGTTTAAACTTATCACGCAGTGTAAAAAAGAGTTCGTGCAAATCTTCGCGGTTTTTAGTGTCGAGGTTTCCCGAGGGTTCGTCGGCCAGAATAACCGATGGATTGTTGATGAGCGCACGGGCAACAGCCACGCGTTGGCGTTCGCCTCCCGAAAGTTGGCCGGGTTTGTGGTCAAGACGATTCGAAAGTCCCAGAAAATCGAGGTATTCGCGGGCTTTTTGTTCAGCTTCTTTTTTCGGAGTTTTTGCAATAAATGCCGGGATACAAACATTTTCGAGAGCCGAAAATTCGGGCAATAAGTAATGAAACTGAAAAACAAAGCCAATTCTCCGGTTTCTGAAATCGGACAGTTGCCGCTCGTTCATTACCGAAATGTTTTGATTGCTGATGAAAATTTTTCCGGAGTCGGGTTGACTTAAGCTGCCGATAATCTGGAGGAGGGTGGTTTTTCCGGCGCCACTGGGGCCAACAATCGAATAAAGCTTTCCGGCCGGAACTTCAAGGTCAATTCCCTTTAATACCTGAAGTTCGCCGAACGACTTTGTTATTTTTTCGACCTTTATCAATCGGTTGTATTTTTAGCAGGATTGTTGATTACTTCGGAAATTTGCTCTGTTTCTTTGGTGATATCGCTTGTAATTGATGCAGTACTCTTTTGCACATCATCTTTTATCTCCTGAATGTCGCTGTTTATTTCGCTGGTATGTTTGGTGATTCCATCCTGAATATCGGATTTTGCATTCTGGATGGTTGATTTAATATCACGAATATCGTCTCCAATTCCACCACCGGCGTCGTTAATTTCGCGTTTAATTTCGTTGGTTGCTTTCTGAAATTCGCGCATTGCTTTCCCTAAAGTTTTGGCGACATCAGGAATAGCTTTCGACCCGAACAATAACAAGGCTACTAGAACGATTAGTACAATTTCACTTCCACCCATAATAGAAAATTAAATGGTTGACCATTTTAAAAATTTCAGCAAATATACAAACTTGTTCAGAACAAAGGTTGCTGAAGTTGAAGAATGATTGGTCAGAAAACCTTATAAAGTGCAAAAAAAGAAGCAGGAATTCCACCAGATTAGCGACCGGTGAAATCCCTGCTTCAGGAATATTATAAAAGCTTAATTGCTAATTTTTAGCATTTTTTTTAATTCTGCTGATGGTGTCGTAAACAATCGGGGTTGCTACGAATATTGAAGAGTAGGTTCCGATGCCAATACCAACCAAAAGTGCGAAAGTGAATCCCTGGATAGAGGTTCCTCCGAACATAAAGATCGCAATCAAAACTACCAGTGTACTCAACGATGTGCTGAATGTACGGCGAAGGGTCGAATTCATTGCATGGTTCATATTATCATCGAGTTCGCGTTTTGGATAAAGGTGAAGGTATTCACGCACACGGTCGAACACGATTACCGTATCGTTGATCGAGTACCCAATTACCGTCAGAATTGCGGCGATAAATGCCTGGTCGATTTCGAGTGAGAACGGCAGAACTCCTGCGAATAAAGAGAAGACACCCAAGGTAATAATGGAGTCGTGGGCAAGTGAAATAATACCTCCCAGACCATATTGCCAGTTGCGGAAACGGATAAGAATATACAGGAAGATGATAACAAGTGCAAAAAAGATAGAAATAGCAGCATCTTTCTTGATGTCGTCGGAAATGGTTGGTCCCACTTTTTGTGAACTCATCCGGTGCAGTTTAATAAAACTGTCGAGTGAGATATCGCCGATAAATCCTGCACTTTTCAATCCCTGGTACATCAGTTCTTCAACCTGGTCATCAGCGGTTTCGCTAAGGTCGTCGATTTTAAAAGATGTTGTAATACGCACCTGGTTGGCGTTCCCAAAAGTTTTTACTTCAGGAGTATTATTATTGAAAACCACAGTAAGTGCTTTTTGTACATCAGCAACTTTTACGTTTTCGTCAAAGCGCACTACAAAAGTACGACCTCCCTTGAAATCGATACCTGCCTGAAATCCGCGAACAACAAACGAAGTGATCGAGATTAGAATCAATGCTCCTGAAATATAATAGAATAATTTGCGTTTCTGGAGGAACTGAATTTTAGTATTTCTCAACCAGTTGGTAGTAACCTTTGCTGTAAAGGTGATGTTTTTGTTTTTGCTTAACTGACGCTCGAAAATCAAACGTGAAACGAAAATAGCAGTAAACATCGAAGTAAGGATACCAATGATAAGAGTTGTTGCAAAACCTTTGATAGGGCCTGAACCAAACAAGTAAAGTACGATACCGGTCAGCAATGTTGTAACCTGTCCGTCGATAATTGCAGAGTAAGCAGCTTTATAACCATCGGTAATTGCCAGCCTGAGCGATTTTCCTGCTACAACTTCTTCCTGAACACGCTCATAGATCAATACGTTTGCATCTACAGCCATACCCAGTGTTAATACGATACCCGCGATACCCGGCAAGGTAAGAACGGCGCCAATTGAAGCAAGTACTCCAATCAGGAAGAACACGTTCACGATCAAAGCAATATTGGCAGCCAAACCTGCTTTTTTGCTGTAGAAGAATAACATGTAAGCAAGTACAAGAATAAAGGCGATTACAAACGACCACATCCCACTGTTGATTGCTTCCTGACCCAGCGACGGACCAACAACGTCTTCAGCAATAATGATGGCGGGCGCCGGCATTTTACCCGATTTAAGAATATTAGCTAAATCCTTCGCTTCTTCAACACTTTCCAGACCGCTAATAGACGAACGGCCTCCGGTAATTTCCTGATTAACATTTGGATAAGAGCGTACATATCCGTCGAGTACGATAGCGATCGATTTTCCAATATTTTCTTTGGTTAAGCGTGCCCAAACTTTGGCTCCTTCGCTGTTCATGGTCATGCTAACTTCAGGGCGGCTGCCCATCTCTTCATAATCCTGACGTGCATCGGTAATTACATCGCCTTCGAGCGGAGCGCGGCCATCGCGGCCTGTTACTTTGATGGCGATTAAACGGTAGAATCTTTCTTCTTTATCTTCTGCTTTTGCAGTCCATTTAAATGTGAGGTTACGAGGCATTAAAGCTCTAACCTGATCCATTTTCAGGTAAGAGTTGATTGTTGCGGTATCTTTAAAATGAGCAGTTCCAACAGCAGCACCGGGGAATAATTGTCCCTGTGCATTGGCGCTTGGCTGTAAAATAGAAAACAATGGAAATTGTTTTGCCATATCGGCATTGTCAACAGAAGCTGAATCTTTTTTTGCTTCCATTTCAGTAAGCAAACTGCTTGGTGCAGCTTCAGTAGCTGCGGCTGTTGTGTCGGTTGGTGTTGTTGTTACAGTTGATTTTAAGGAAAGTATTTCAACCAGTTTCTGGTTTGCCTGAGCCAGATAAGGATAAACTTCGGCATTGTCGTAAGTTTCCCAGAATTCAAGATTTGCAGTTCCCTGTAATAGTTTACGAACACGTTTCGGATCGTCAACACCAGGAAGTTCAACCAGGATACGGCCTGCAGTCTGCAAAGGTTGAATGTTTGGCTGGGCAACGCCGAATCGGTCGATCCTTGTGCGGATGATGTTAAAAGAGTTGTCGATGGCTACTTTGGTTTCCTTGCGCAATACGTCAAGAACTTCGGCATTGGTCGAGTTGTATTTTACCTGATCTTTCAGTTCAAGTGTATTGAAAATTGAAGCCAGTTTTCCGTTTGGCGACACTTCTTCGAATGCTTTTCCGAAGATAGTTACGAAGTCGTCCTGACTGTTTTTCTGGTTTTCGACTGCCAGCCTGATAGCTGCTGTAAAAGTTGAGTCTTTGCTGTAGTTCGACAATGATTTGATCAAATCAACTACCGAAACTTCGAGGGTTACGTTCATACCACCCTGTAAGTCAAGACCCAAACCAAGCTCGAGTGCTTTTACTTCTTTGAAGGTGTATTTACGGATTCCCAATAAGTTGTAAACTACTTCACTCGAAATTGAGTCGAGGTAGGTTTGTTCTTTGTGTTTGTCGCCTTTTGCGAATTCTTTGGCTGCTTTCTCAACCTGGTTTGCCTTAAAGGTAAACATGAGCTGATAAACACAAATCAAACCAAGAAGAATTGCAAAAATTCTGATTGCACCTTTGTTTTGCATTTGTAAAAGATTTAAGTTGTTGTTAATGAATACTATTGTTTGAATTATTTTTTTCAGGAAATGAAAAATCTGAAAGATAGTTTTTGCATAGAACTTCGCTTTTCGTTCGCACGCAATTATCCCATCTTCATGTTTCAGAAGAAACCCAATTTATGAAAGCGGAGGAGTGTCGTCGGGACTGGAATAGATGACCCGGTTAAATGGAAGTGAATGAAACGAACAAACTACAGGGAAAAATGAATGCAACGATTCGGCTTTCATCAGCTGGAAGGTTCGTAAATTATAGTGTTTTAGCAAAAATTTGTCTTGTGTGCAAAAAAATCTGAAACGAACAGAAAATTCGCCAGCTGCCGTTTTTAGGTTAAAGTTGTTTACCTGATTGTAGAAATACATTTTGCCGGAATCGACATCCTTGGGAGCAGGTATTTTTCTGATCGAGTCGCTCAACTCCTGATTGCCTGCATGGTACGCATCAAACAAAGCAGCAGCGCCAACTAATACCATCAGCAGGCACATGCGCAATATGAAATGTTTTGATATGTATTTTTTCAGGTTCATTATCTTCATTTTCAGCGGCCAAATATAGAATATTTTTTCTAATAAAAAGTTACCTGTTTTCTGCTGTGAGACAGTCTATGGAATATGAAAGCGGATTGTTTTTCTTTCATAGTCGATACAGCATTTGTATTGCATCAGAATGTCGCCGCCCAAAAGCCCTGAAATAAGGCAAGAGGAATATTTCTCGTATATTTCGTTTACATGGTTCAGATCGATCAGCGCAACTTTTTGATCACTGATTTCCAGCTGGCCAAACTTCACAAAAAACATTTTCCCGACCGTAGTATCCATCATCCCCTGGTTGATTCCGGCGCTGTGGTAGTCGTCTTCGTTGTCCGAGTCCAATACTTCGTAATAGGACTCCAGGTTTCGGTCGAATACCGATTTTGAAGCTCCCGTGTCGATAATCCAGCACGAAGGAGTTTTGTCCTGAAATTCGCCTTGAAGTAAAAGATGGTAATTGTCTTTTTCGAGTTCGATTATCTGAAGTGGTAATTCAATCATAGTTAAAAAGTTCGATTCTCCGTTTGGATGATTTTTTTTCAAATTTAAGTTGTTTGTCAATCCATTGCTTCAGGTCTGTTTCTGCAAATAGTCTGGCTTTAGAAAGCAGGGAATATGTAAATAAAAAGCTCCTGCATTACCTGCAGGAGCTTCCAAATATATAGTTATTGTTTGTTTTATTCGGGAAATTCTTAAAGAATATTCATGGCATCAACAACGTCCATAATTTCTTTAACCGAAGCTGCAGATTCAACCAATAAAGCTTGCTCGTCAGCAGTCAGGTTAACTTCAACGATTTTTTCGACTCCGTTTTTGCCTAATTTAACCGGAACGCCAACAAATACATCATTCAAGCCAAATTCGCCTTCCATTTTCACGCAACATGGGAAAATACGTTTTTGGTCCATCACAATTGCTTCAACCATCTGTGCAGCAGCCGAACCCGGAGCATACCAGGCCGATGTTCCCATCAGGTTAACCAATTCGCCGCCACCTTTTTTGGTACGGTCGATGATTTTGTCGAGGGTTTCTTTGTCGAGCATTTCAGTAACCGGAATACCTGATACTGTAGTGTAGCGGGGTAGCGGAACCATGGTGTCGCCGTGTCCGCCCATTAACAACGCCTGAATGTCGCGTGGTGAAACATCCAAAGCTTCAGCAAGGAAAGCGCGGTAGCGGGCGGTGTCGAGAATTCCGGCCATACCCATTACTTTGTTTTTTGTAGTTTTTGCAACCGCAAAAGAAACGTAGGTCATTACATCCAACGGGTTCGATACAATGATGATGATTGCGTCAGGCGAATATTTAACTACGTTTTCAGTTACACTTTTTACGATGCCTGCGTTGATTGAAATCAAATCGTCGCGGCTCATTCCTGGTTTGCGGGGAACACCTGAAGTGATTACAACTACATCTGAACCAGCTGATTTAGAATAATCGTTGGTAGCACCTACCAAACGGGTGTCATAATAATTAATAGGGGCAGTTTGCCATAAGTCCAAAGATTTACCTTCCGATAATCCTTCTTTAATATCAAGCAATACCACTTCTTGTACAATGTTTTTTTCGGCTACGATCTGTGCACAGGTAGCTCCAACATTTCCGGCACCAACAACTGTTACTTTCATGATTGTATTTTTATTGATTACTTTTTTTTTAAAGACGATTGCAAAGATAAAAGGTATTTTGAATTCGAACCGCTTTTTTTACTGGCCTTAACAATTTGGTAAAAAATCAATCAATCAGTTTGTTACAGTTAAAATTTAAACTGTAGTTTTGTCATGTTTTGTTGATCAGAAAAATGGTATAAAACTTTTTGTCATCGGAAAGGTTTATATTCAGTAAAAACTAAAAAATCATTTATGGCAGACAGATTATCAGACCCAATTGGCCGTTTAATGGGCCTTCGTTATAAATCGCATCCCTGGCATGGAGTTTTCATCGGAAAAGATGCTCCTGAAAACGTGGTGGCATTTATTGAAGTTGTTCCTACCGATACCGTGAAATATGAAATCGACAAGGAAAGTGGCTTTTTAAAGCTCGACAGACCTCAGAAATATTCGAATGTTGTTCCGGCGCTTTACGGTTTTATTCCTCAAACATTGTGTGGAGATCAGGTCGGAAATTTCTGTATGACGAAAAGCGGAAAGACTGGTATAAAAGGGGATGGCGATCCAATGGATATTTGTGTGTTAACCGAAAAAACAATTGCGCATGGCGATATTCTGGTTGATGCCCGCCCCATTGGTGGTTTCCGTATGATTGATGGTAATGAGGCTGATGATAAAATTATTGCGGTTTTGAGCAACGATGTGGTTTACAGCGAGTACAAAGATTTATCGGATCTTCCGGATATTGTGGTTGAACGATTGAAACACTATTTCCTTACTTACAAAGACATGCCTGGGAAAGTCAGCAATACTGAAATCACTCATATTTATGGAGTTGAAGAAGCTATGGAAGTTATCAAATGTTCAATTTCTGATTACCATCAGCGTTTCGACAATATTGGAAAATTATTATAGACATCGTCCTGCCCCTTCCTCATGAGGGGGCTTTATTTTCTCTTTAAATTCAGGTTCGAGTAGTTAAATCCATTCTTTTCGTCGAACATATCTTCACGCGATATTTCTTCCCAATCAGAGTAATCTATTTCAGGAAACCAAACATCGGCATCAAAATCCTTGTGAACCACAGTCAGATAAAGCTTTCCTGCTACCGGAAAAAACTCCCGGTAAATCATTCCGCCGCCAATTATAAATGCTTCTGACTCATTTTTTACAGCTTCTACTGCTTCATCAATCGAGAAAACCATTTCGCAACGCTCAAATTTTTCGTCAGGATTATCGGTAATAACAATGTTCCGGCGGTTTGGAAGTGCGCCTTTGGGTAACGACAGTAAAGTATTTCGTCCCATAATCACCGGATGACCAGTGGTTATTTCTTTGAACCGCTTCAAATCGTTGGGCAGGTGAAACAGCAGATCGTTGTTTTTGCCTATGGCGAAATTCTGAGCGATTGCAACAATTATGGAGATGTTTTCGTGTATCATGTTTTTTGAAATAAATTCAGAAAATAGAGTTTATACCGCTACTTTTCCTGCGATATGTGGGTGTGATTGATAATCTGTAAGTTCAAAATCTTCAAACTTAAAATCGAAAATGTCTTTTACTTCCGGATTAATTTTCATCTGCGGAAGTAGAAATGGTTCGCGCGATAATTGCAATTTAACCTGTTCCAGATGGTTGAGGTAGATGTGTGCGTCGCCAAGAGTATGTACAAAATCGCCGGGCTGTAAACCACAAACCTGTGCCATCATCAGTGTGAGCAATGCATACGATGCAATGTTGAACGGAACTCCCAGGAAAATATCGGCGCTGCGCTGGTAAAGCTGGCATGATAGTTTTCCGCTGGCCACATAAAACTGAACAAGAATATGACAGGGCGGAAGTTTCATCTGATCGATTTGTCCTACATTCCAGGCGCTTATCAGGTGGCGGCGCGAGTCGGGGTTGTTCTTAATGCTGTTCACAACTTGCGTTATCTGGTCGATGTGCTGGCCGTCGGGATTTGGCCACGACCGCCATTGGTAGCCGTAAACCGGTCCGAGTTCTCCGTTTTCGTCAGCCCATTCATTCCATATTCTTACACCATTTTCCTGAAGATACTTTATGTTGGTGTCGCCTGTCAAAAACCAAAGCAATTCGTGAATGATAGATTTCAGGTGCAGTTTTTTTGTTGTCAGCACCGGAAATCCCTCCGACAGATCGTACCTCGACTGGTGCCCAAAAACGCTGATGGTACCTGTTCCGGTGCGGTCGCTTTTTTCAACTCCGTTGTTGATTACATGATTCAGTAAATCAAGATATTGCTTCATTTTTTAGCCCTTTGATGTGTTCGTTTTAAGCTTCGGCAAGGTAAAAAGTTTTCTCGTGAAATTCCAATTGGATTTAAAAAAGATCACGGATAGTTTCTGCTTCATTTGCAGAAATACCCGTGATTATGTGTATTTTAGATACAATAAAGTCGCAATATAATTAGGATAATGAAGGCGAAGTTTCAGCTTTGTGTTTGTATTTGAAAACGATAGGAAAAATAATAGTCAGGACTAAGGCATAACCAGCAAATACATACCAAATTGTTGGCCATGAGCGGCTGATGAGTTTTCCTCCCTCGCCATATACCGAATAGAAATCGACTACAGCACCACTTGCATATCCGCCGAATATGGCTCCAAAACCATTGGTGAGCATCATAAACAACCCTTGTGCGCTGGCACGTATTTCGGGCTTCGCTTCAGTTTCGACGAACAACGAACCAGAAATATTGAAAAAATCGAATGCCATACCATAAACAATCATCGACATAATCAGCAGAGGTAATCCACTCCCTGGGTTGCCTAACCCGAAAAACGCGAAACGAAGTACCCAAGCCATCATGCTCATCAGCATAACTTGTTTGATTCCGAAACGGCGCAAGAAAAAGGGAATGGTCAGGATAAACAATGTTTCAGACATTTGGGATATCGACAACAGGATTACAGAATGCTTTACCCCAA
>Ga0154413_1122_pt8 | contig 11106 bp, 9 predicted proteins | sample RifGroB2_FD_115917 | JGI IMG/M metagenome (GOLD analysis project Ga0154413, IMG submission 115917) | Bacteroidetes bacterium GWB2_41_8 | reverse complement strand
CCAAGTGCTAATACTAAACATGCAAATCCGACTACGAATTTGAACATTACTGCCAGTTCTTTTTTCACCTATTATATTTTTTTAATTTGTTAAACCTATTTCTTACAACATTTTGTCATACAGGTCATTGTAAGCATCTATATAGGTACTTTCAGGTTGGTAGTCTAAAAATAATTTTTCCGAAGATTTAATGTATTCTGATATTTCGGTGTTAATTTTACTTGATCCCTGAATAACAGCATCCGAATAATTAATTGCCAGCTTGCTTAAATTCACATAGCTTGGGTCGTCAACAAGTTCAGTGTCATTATTGCTAATGCTATTCATTTTCAGTTTATTCCTGAAGTTTACATCAAGCGACTTCTTAAAGTCGTCGTGATAAACCGAATAAACCAATTTGGCATTTACAAATAACGGATCGTCGTTGTAAGCCTTTTTAACGTAAAGTGGAACTAGCGAAGTCAGCCACCCGCTGCAATGAATCAGATCGGGTGCCCAGCGCAGTTTAATTACTGTTTCGAGCACTCCGCGTGCGAAGAAAATTGCTCTTTCATCGTTATCGGCAAATTCATTTCCCTTGGAATCTTTCAAAACATGCTTTCGCTGAAAGTAATCTTCGTTATCGATAAAATAAACCTGCATTCGTGCCGATTGAATAGAGGCAACTTTTATAATCAACGGGTGGTCGGTATCATCAATGATCAGGTTCATACCCGACAAGCGGATAACCTCATGCAATTGATTACGACGTTCATTCACACTACCATATCTAGGCATAAAAGTCCGGATTTCCTTTCCTCTCTCCTGAATTCCCTGTGGCAGGAACCTGGATTTTCTCGACATTTCGGTCTCGGGAAGATAGGGGGTAATTTCTGAAGAAATAAATAAGACTTTTTTCTTTTCCATTTAATTCGCCTGAGTTTAATTGTGCAAAATTAGTAAAATATCGGCAATATTCAATTCCAGCGGGTTACAGAGGTCTTAAAAAACCTTAACAAGTTACAATTGGTATTGATTTATTTATTTACTTTGCACCCTCATTTTTTATCCAAAATGCAGATAGTAAAGCATATAAACGCTCTTCGGAAGATAATTGACGGAAAAAGAGAGGAAGGATTGAGCATTGGTTTTGTTCCAACGATGGGCGCATTACAGCCCGGACACCTTTCTTTGGTCGATTTGGCCGGGCAACAATCCGGTTTTGTTGTAGTCAGCATTTTTGTAAATCCTACCCACTTTAACGACAACGGCGATCTGGAGCGCTATCCCCGCGATCTTCAGAAAGACATTGATTTACTTGCTCCTTCGGCCTGCCAGCTTGTTTTTGCCCCTGAAACCGACGAGATCTATCCCGAACCGGATACCCGCCAGTTTAACTTCGGAACACTCGAAGAAGTGATGGAAGGAAAATTCAGACCCGGACATTTTAACGGTGTGGCGCAGGTGGTGAGCCGCTTATTTGAAATCGTTCAGCCCGATAAAGCATTTTTCGGACAAAAAGACTTTCAGCAATTGGCTATTATTAACGAAATGGTCAGGAAATTAAGCCTTCCGGTTGAAGTGATTGCATGTCCAATTATCCGCGAAGACGACGGCCTGGCAATGAGTTCGCGAAATATGTTGCTGAGCGTTGAGCAAAGACTGAATGCTGCTCATATATCGGCGACATTGTTCGAAGCCGCAAACAAAAAAGGCGAGTTCTCCGTAGAAAATCTATGCAGATGGGTAATTGAGCGCATCAACCAAAACGAATTTCTGAACACAGAGTACTTTGAGATTGTTAATTCAGTGACGCTTTTGCCCGTAAAGTCGTGGGACGAACCTTGCGGAAAAGTTGGATGTATTGCTGTTCATTGTGGCAAGATCAGGTTGATTGATAACATCGAATTTAAATAAATACAAGATGATCATAGAAGTTTGCAAATCAAAAATACATAAAGTTACTGTTACCGAAGCCAATTTGCAGTACGTTGGCAGTATTACAATCGATCAGGATTTGATGGAAGCTGCCAATTTGATTGAGAATGAAAAAGTACAGGTGGTAAACATCAACAATGGAGAGCGACTTGAAACTTATGTGATTAAAGGCGAGCGTGGTTCGGGTACAATTTGCCTGAATGGGCCAGCCGCACGAAAAGTTGCAGTGGGCGATGTTGTAATTATTATGTCGTATGCTCAAATGGATTTTGAGGAAGCCAAATCGTTTAAACCCTGGTTGGTTTTTCCTGATACCGAAACAAACAAGCTGATATAATTTATCGAAAAGATACGAATGAAAAACCTCATCGCTCCCGTAATAAGCAATGAGGTTTTTCTATTTTTACAAAAAATATTTGAAGATGACAGCAGCCGAAACTATTCAATCTAAAATATTTGAAGATGTACATGAATTTATGCCGGTTTTAACAAGCTGGAAACAGACCGGCTGTTCGGTGGTTTTCACCAATGGCTGTTTCGACCTTGTTCATCGCGGACATGTTGATTCGTTGGCAAAGGCTGCCACACTTGGCGACAAACTTGTTGTTGGCCTGAATTCGGATGTTTCTGTTAAACTGCTAAAAGGCAACGACCGTCCGCTGATTGACCAGCAGTCGCGCGCTGTTTTGCTTGCTTCATTACTGATGGTTGATGCCGTTATTATTTTTGAAGAAGAAACGCCATACAACCTGATAAAGACTATTTTGCCTGATGTTTTAGTTAAGGGACGTGATTACCAGATAGAAGAGATTGCCGGATACGACATTGTTCTGGCTTCAGGAGGACGGGTTGAACGCATTGACTTAACCAAAGGGTTTTCGACCAGCGATATCATTGAAAAAATTAAAGGCAGCTAATTAGCTGCCTTTAATTTTTTCAATGATATTGAATTTTTCTATTTTTCTTCTTTAACAGTTACTGTAAAATCATTCTGAATTCTCATCATATTGACTGTGTAAATCAGGATGTTTCTGGTTTCGTTTAAAATGCCGAGTAGCAACATGCTTGTTTTGGTTCCGACCTCATTCCGTTTGATTGTTTTAATCAGGTTTTTACGCGATTCTTTAATCATCAAAAGAATTACTGCCTGCTCTTCATTTATTCTGTTCAGCTTTTCCTGATTGTTGTCTTCCAGGGAACTGAGCACAAGTTTCATGAATTTATCAAACGCATTTGTCAACTGTGTTAATTCTTCAGCTTGGGATTCGATCAATGGTTTGTGATTGTTGTCAACATGATTGTAAACAGGTTCAACCAGGAAAGTAGTGCAATGTGCAAGCTCTTTCAGATAGTCGAGGGTAAGAATGTAATAATGAGTTGCCTCAATCGATTCGGAAACAGGTAACGACGGAATGGTTTGATATAGTTTGTTTCTCTTGTTGTTGAGCTTTTCTTCCAGTTGTGTCGAGATCTTCAGCTGTTTTTTTAACTCCTTGTGATTTTCTTTTATAAGCAGATTGATTGTATTGCTGTATAAATCGTTAACTGTGTTGAGCGTTTTTCTTATACCAGTGTTGCATTTTTCGAAAAGGCTTGCAACCGAGCGGGTTTCTTCAACTTCTTCAGCAGTTTCAAGTTGGTTGTTTTCGCGTCTTTTGTGGGTAATGTTAGTTCTGTAGAAAGAGAATATGACGAAAGCTACGAGAGAAATTACGCCGAAAAGCTGTGCCCAGCCCATAAATATTGAGAGTAGAAAAGCTACTGAAAAGGCAGCAAAACCGGTAATAAACCAGCCGCCAATAACTGTAAACACTCCGGTAATACGGTAAACTGCACTGTCGCGCCCCCAGGCTCCGTCAACCAGCGAAGTACTCATGGCCACCATGAAGGTAACGTAGGTAGTAGAAAGGGGTAATTTATATGATGTTCCGATTGCAATAAGAATAGACGCCACCATCATGTTTACCGATGCTCTTACCATATCGAACATTGGCGGATTCGGATCTTTCTTGGTTCTTTCTTCTAAATCTGTTGTATCAAATCGTTTTCCAACTTTTTCGATCACTGATTGTGGAATTACATGACTGAAAAATGTTCCGGTATTAACAACCTTGCGAACCAAAACTCTTGAAAAAGCTGAAGATCCAAACCGTTCGTCTCCTTCTTCCTGACGGCTAAGGTTCAATGAAGTTTCAATAACAGTTTGAGCCTTTCTGGAGAACCAAAGTACTATTAGCATTATAACACCGGCGCCAATCAGAAAATAGGAAGGTGTGATAATGTCGCCAAGTAACCCCCTCATTAAAAGATCGTTTCCTCCGTTTGCCGAAAAGAGCTTGAATGCTTCGTACCCGGCCAGTGGAACACCAATAAAATTTACAAGGTCATTTCCGGCAAATGCCATTGCCAGCGCAAATGTTCCTGCCAATACTACCACTTTTAATGGATTGACAGAAAATATCCAATTTAAGAGTTGAAGAAGAAAAGCCCAAAAAACAAAGCTTAATCCGATTATCAAAAAAGTATTCTCTTTGATTGATGCATATATTTCGGGAGTCATAAACGAGGCATCTTTTACGCCTTTTATCAGCATAAAAAAAGTAATAGCCGAAATTCCGATTCCACCCCAGATTGATCCGTAGTATTTAATTGTTTTTTCAATGTTAAACGTAAAAATTAATCGGCTAATCCATTGAATAACAATTCCAAAAATAAATGAGAAAACTACTGATAGTAAGATGCTCGAGATGATAACCAGCGCCTTCGACGAGTTGATAAAATCGCCAATCTGTGCAATTTTTTCGACTCCGTCAACCACGATGGTGCCGCCCTCTCCAACTTTCAAGAATGCCATTCCGACACCTGCACCCAAGAGCCCAAAAACAAGCGAAACGGTTGTAGAAGTGGGTAATCCAAATGTGTTGAAGAAATCGAGTAATAAAATATCGGTAAACATCACAGCCATGAAAATGAGGATTATTTCTGTAAAGAGGAAATACTGTGGGAGAAATAATCCTTTCCGGGCGACTTCCATCATTCCGTTGGCAAACAATGCGCCGGTAATGATTCCGATGCTGGCAACAATCATAATTACTCTGCGGGTGGCTACTTTTGAGCCAATGGCCGAATTCAAAAAGTTAACTGCATCGTTGGCAACACCAACCATCAAGTCTGAAATGGCCAGCAAAAAAAGTACTACTAAAAAGAAAATGTAAATACTCATGTGAATGGTTTTTGTTCGCGGATTTCTACAATTTACCAGGAAGTTCCCTGAATATTAATAGACTATTATTTTATTAATCGTTTGCTAATCAGTTGTTAATCGTTTTGCAATTTTAGTAAGGCGAGCAAAAATACTTAAATTATCTTTTGCAATGAACGATTTGGACTGTTTAATCATTTAGTAACATAGGAATTTCTCCCATTTACCAGCTTCTGTTGTTGATTTGTAGTGTTCTATGCTTTGAGCATTTCCAGTACAATCGGCTTTAATCCGCTAAAAAAGAACTCAACAGCAATCACCATTACAATGAGACCCATCAGTCGCATCATCACGTTAATCCCGGTTTGGCCAAGCATTTTTATGATACGCGACGAGCTGTAAAAAATGATGTAAGTAATAAACATGACCAAAAGAATAGTACTGAAAAGGATTATTTTCCGGCTTAGGTTTGAGGCATCTTCCATTAGCACGATTGAGTTGGTAATCGCCCCGGGGCCGCAAATCATTGGAATGGCAAGCGGAGTAACCGAAATGTCATTCACGTAGGTTTTGACTTCCGAATCCTTGATTTTTACCTGTCCGAGCCGTGCCTGAAGCATGTCCATTCCCATGATAAAAAAGATGACGCCGCCAACAACCCTGAAACTATTGACCGAAATGCCGAAAAAGTTAAAAAGTAATTGTCCTGAAAGTGCAAAAATAATAATGGTGATTAATGCAACGATGGTGGCCTTTTTGGCAGTTCGGTTTCGTTCTTTCTCGCTCAGTTCGGCGGTCATGGTCATAAAAACCGGCATGGTGCTAAGCGGATTTATCAAGGTGAAAAACGAGGTAAAACACAAAAGACCAAAGGAAAGGGCGTCGTTCATTTTGCTTTTTTATGTGAGTTGGAAAAAGGTCGAAACTTTTGCTGCGCTTCAAAGTTAGGAAACTTCTGTTGCCGATTTGTATTACTTTTACTGAAAGTTAAAAATTGAAATGTGAGCCAGAAAGTATTATTTATCACGCCTCCGTTTACCCAGCTGAATACACCGTATCCTGCAACAGCATACCTGAAAGGATTTCTGAATACAAAATCCGTCGTTTCCAATCAGTGCGATTTGGGGATCGAAGTTATTCTCAAACTATTTTCTTCGGAAGGGCTCACCTCCCTTTTCTCGGGTCTTCCGACTTCGAACTCCGGACTTTCAGCCAACGCCCAACGTATCAGCAATCTCCGCAACAGCTACATCCAAACCATCGACCAGGTAATTGCTTTTCTTCAGGGTAAAAACGACACATTGGCACATGTAATTTGCGAAGGAAATTTTCTTCCTGAAGCATCGCGTTTCAATCAGGTGGAAGATTTGGAATGGGCATTCGGAACAATGGGAATCCGTGATAAAGCAAAACATTTGGCCACTTTGTACCTCGAAGATTTATCCGACCTGATTGTTGAAGCCGTTGATCCGCATTTCGGGTTTAGCCGATACGCCGAACGGCTGGGCAGGTCGGCTGCCACTTTCGATGAATTAGACAGTGAACTGCAAAATCCCGATAGCCTTATCGACAAAATTTTCTTTCAGCTTCTTCAGCAAAGAATAGAAAAATATAGGCCAACCATTGTCGCACTTTCAGTTCCTTTTCCCGGAAATTTGTACTGCGCTTTTAAATGTGGCCAATGGTTAAAAAAATATCATCCTGAAATAAAAATCGCAATGGGCGGCGGTTTCCCGAATACCGAACTGCGCTCACTTTCTGACCCGCGAGTATTCGGTTACCTCGATTTTATAACACTCGATGATGGAGAAGTGCCGTTGCTGAATTTGATTGAGCACCTCAACGGAACCCGCTCCTTTACTGAATTAAAAAGAACTTTTGCATTGCAGAACGGCGAAGTGGTTTACCTGAATGGCTCCACTTCCGGAGATTTTTCGCAATCAGAAGTGGGCGTACCCGATTATTCCGATTTTCTGCTCGATAAATACCTTTCAGTCATCGAAATTGTGAACCCGATGCACCGTCTTTGGAGCGACGGACGATGGAATAAAATGACGCTGGCACACGGATGTTATTGGGGGCGCTGCACGTTTTGCGACACTTCGCTCGATTACATCCGGCGCTACGAACCAAGTGCCGCACAGCTTTTGTGCGACCGAATCGAGGAAATAATTCGTCAAACCGGCCAAATCGGATTTCATTTTGTTGATGAAGCTGCGCCCCCTGCCTTGATGAAAGCCTTGGCCATCGAAATTATCAGGCGCAAACTAACCGTAGTTTGGTGGACCAATATCCGCTTCGAAAAGAATTTTACTTTCGATTTGTGTCAGCTGCTGAAAGAATCGGGTTGCATTGCGGTTTCCGGTGGGCTGGAAGTTGCCTCCGACCGTTTGCTTGGAATGATCAATAAAGGGGTGAGCGTTTCGAAAGTGGCAAAAGTGACCGATAACTTTACAAGGGCCGGAATCATGGTTCATGCTTATTTAATGTATGGATTCCCAACCCAAACCGTTCAGGAAACGATCGACTCGCTCGAAGTGGTGCGCCAGTTATTCGAGGCAGGTGTAGTTCAATCTGGTTTTTGGCACCAGTTTGCGCTCACCGCCCACAGTCCGGTTGGACAATATCCCGACAAATTCAGGATTAAAATTGAGAACGAAAAACCAGGTTCTTTTGCAAACAACGATCTGATATTTAGTGATGCTACTCGCATAAACCACGAGCAATTCAGTGAAGGCTTGCGGAAATCACTTTTCAATTACATGCATGGAATTTGTTTCGATTTCCCGCTTCAGGATTGGTTCGGTTTTAAAGTGCCACGCACAACTATTCCGCCCGATTTTATTCGGAAAGCGATTGATGAAGGCGCATTTGAACTGCCCAGCCCGGGTGCAAAAGTATATTGGCTGGGTGGACAGGTTTCAGTACGCTATTTCAGTAAGACGAAAAAGAACAAATCTTTTGAAATGGCCGAACTGACCTTCTTCAACAAAAAAGAAAACCTGATCATCCAATTGAAACAGGACGAAGGAAAATGGTTGTTTGAACAAGTTCCCGGGACTTCGATTATGAGCAGCAAGCAACCGACTTTCGGCGAACTTTCAAAAAGCTTCGAAGAACAAACGGGCGGCGATTTTATGCTTTTCTGGAATAGTCCGGCAATTGGTAATTTGAGGGAAAATGGGTTGTTGACATTGTGAAAGAGTTATTTCAACTATCTTTGTCACCCTCAATAAAATCAAAAGTACAATGACTAATTATAAGCGTACCCTCATTACTTCGGCTTTGCCGTATGCCAACGGACCGGTTCACATCGGCCACCTTGCTGGTGTGTATGTTCCGGCTGATATTTATGCACGCTATCTGCGTATGAACGGACAGGAAGTGGCATTTATCGGTGGTTCCGACGAACACGGCGTGCCAATCACCTTGAAAGCCAAAAATGAAGGCGTTACCCCGCAGGATATCGTGGATAAATACCACAACATCATAAAAGATGCTTTTTCACGTTTCGGAATTTCGTTCGATGTTTATTCACGCACCAGTGCACCCGTTCATCACGAAACGGCATCAGAGTTTTTCAAAAAGCTGCACGACGAAGGTAAGTTCATCGAAAAAACCAGCGAACAATACTACGACGTGGAAGCCAAGCAATTTCTGGCCGAGCGCTTATGGCGACCAGTGCGAAGCTTGCGGAAGCACTTTGAATGCCACTGACCTGATCAACCCGAAATCGACTTTGAGCGGAAATCCGCCGGTGATGAAAGAAACCAAACATTGGTATTTGCCGCTCGACCAATACGAAGGCTGGCTGAAAGAATGGATTCTGGAAGGCCACAAAGAATGGAAATCGAATGTTTACGGACAGTGCAAATCGTGGATCGACAGTGGATTGCAACCACGTGCTGTAACCCGCGACCTCGACTGGGGCGTGCCTGTTCCGGTTGAAGGCGCCGAAGGCAAAGTGCTGTACGTTTGGTTCGATGCACCAATCGGTTACATTTCGGCAACCAAAGAATGGACACCCGACTGGGAAAAATGGTGGAAAGACCCGGAAACCAAAATGGTGCATTTCATCGGGAAAGACAACATCGTGTTCCACTGCATCATTTTCCCGGCCATGCTCAAAGCCGAGGGAACGTTTATTTTGCCTGAAAATGTACCGGCCAACGAATTTCTGAACCTCGAAGGCGACAAAATTTCGACTTCGCGCAACTGGGCTGTTTGGCTGCACGAATATTTGGATGAGTTTCCGGGCAAGGAAGATGTGCTGAAATATGTACTTACAGCCAACGCTCCCGAAACCAAAGACAACGATTTCACCTGGAAAGATTTTCAGGCACGCAACAACAACGAACTTGTTGCCGTTCTTGGCAACTTTGTGAACCGTGCACTGGTTCTGACTCAAAAATATTACGATGGAAAAGTTCCGGCTGCCGGAGTATTAACAGAAACCGACCAACTCGCGCTGGCTGAAATTTCAGTCATTAAAGCTGAAGTGGAGAAGAGCATTTCGCAATACCGTTTTCGCGAAGCATTGAAATTTGCGATGGATCTGGCACGTTTGGGCAATAAATATCTGGCCGATGCCGAGCCCTGGAAAGTGGTGAAGACCGATCCGGCTCGTGTCGAAACGATCATGAACATCAGTTTGCAAATTACCGCCAACCTGACGATAATTTTCGCACCATTTCTTCCATTCAGCATGGATAAACTGCGTGTTTTCCTGAATATGAACGAACTGAACTGGAGCAATCTGGGTCGCACCGATTTGCTGCCGGTTGGTCATCAATGCAATACTCCCGAATTGTTGTTCGAAAAGATTGAAGACGATGTGATCGAACGTCAGGTTCAAAAGCTTTTGGATACAAAAAAGGCCAACGAAGCAGCCAATGCAACTGCCGCGCCTGCGAAAGAAAACTGTATGTACGACGATTTCCAGAAAATGGATATACGCACCGGTACCATCATCGAAGCCGAGAAAGTGGCCAAAACCAAGAAGTTGCTGAAACTGACCATCGATACCGGAATCGACAAGCGTACTGTAGTTTCGGGCATTGCCGAATATTACAATCCGGAAGAGATAATCGGGCAGCAGGTGAGCATTTTGGTAAACCTTGAACCACGTGAACTGAAAGGAATCCTATCGCAGGGAATGATTCTGATGGCGCAGGATGCTGATGGTTCGCTTAAATTTGTAACCCCAACGACTCCGGTTAAAAACGGGTCGGAGATAAAATAGGAGCCCCCTCTAACTCCCCCGAGGGGGAGAACTGGTTGCTGCGTGGAAGTGTAAAGAGAAATTATTCAATGATATTCCCAAATTTCTCCCCTTCGGGGAGGTTAGGAGGGGCTGTTATAATTGCGCCAACTACTGTTGGTGCGATTTTCGTAAGCCTCAGTACCGTCGTCAAGGCGGATCGGTTGCTTACTCTCTATAAATCGAACCCGTTTTCTTACGAGAAGGCGGGTTTTTTCATGCCTTAAAACAAAAATTACCCTAACTCTGTGACAATATTCAGAAAAAATTACCCTAACTTTGTGACACAATTGTGCTAATATTACCCTAACTTTGTAACATGTTTAGACGAAATATCATAAAAGAGCTTGAAGAATGGCGAATGAAAGATGATCGTAAGCCATTGGTATTGAGAGGCGCGAGGCAAGTTGGCAAAACAACTTTGGTTCGTCAGTTTGCCACCCGGTTTGAGCAGTTTATTTATCTGAATCTTGAACTGCCAGAAGACAGAGAACCATTTGCTCAGTTTTCCAATATTGAAACGCTTGTTCATGCATTATTTTTTATTAAAAACTGTTCACTCGAAAAGAAAAAGCAGACACTTCTGTTCATTGATGAAATTCAGGAAGTGCCTGCTGCATTGAACACATTGCGCTATTTTTATGAAGAAGAACCGGATATTGCAGTAATTGCAGCCGGAAGTATGCTGGAAACGCTTTTTGACAAAAATATTAGTTTCCCGGTTGGA
>Ga0154413_1020_pt3 | contig 11112 bp, 8 predicted proteins | sample RifGroB2_FD_115917 | JGI IMG/M metagenome (GOLD analysis project Ga0154413, IMG submission 115917) | Bacteroidetes bacterium GWB2_41_8 | reverse complement strand
TCCATGTAATCAACTGCCTTAAAACCACCACGCATTACCCAATACACATCCATTTCGAAGAATACTTTTTTCGGATCGGTATGGTTGATCATGTAATCGTACATGATTTCACCTTCAATTTTTTCGAATTCGCGTGCGTGGTTGTGAAATCCGAACTGAACTTTGGCTTTGGAAGTAATTTCACCAATAGCGTTATAGAAATCGCACCACATTTTTAATTCGTCCAGTGTTTTTGGAATTGGCATACTGGGTTTTACAATGAATTTACAACCGGCTTCAACATGATCTTCAAGTGCTTTTTTCCACCAATCCATCGCTTCAGTGTGCTTATCTTTGGTGTAATTAGGGCCACCCAAATGGGCACTGGTCATTTTCATGCCAAGACCTTTTACCACTTTTTTAAATTCTGAAGGAGTCATACCATATATCTTTCCATCAGCATAATTAGCAGTTTCCAGCGTCGTAAATCCAATATCCGAAACCAGTTTCATGGTTCCCAATGCATCAGCTTTCATGGCATCGCGCAATGAATATAGCTGTAATCCGATGTTTTTCTTTCCTTTGGCCTGAAGTACGGAAGCCTGAAGAATGCTGGTCCCTACCAAACTTCCGGCAACCAATAAAGAACTGGTTTTAAGAAAATCTCTTCTGTTTGTCATTTTTTTTGAAAGGTTTAAAATGGTTTATGATATTTCATTAAAATTCAACCCAAAAATAACTAAACCAACTAAACACCGCTCTTCTTATTTGAATAATCTGAATGACAAATTGTACTTGTACTGAATTTATTTGGATTTGCTTACCTTATCCACCAGATAAACGATTGACTGGTGCGTTATTCCGCTGTTTTCGGTCAGCCCGATTTCGCATGTACGACTGGTTGAATAGCCTTTTTTTATCGAACCCGGCAATTGATTCTTTAAATCACGAAGGCCGTGGGCATTCAGTTCAGGATAAGAAAAGCCACGGTCGCCAGCAAAGCCGCAGCAATTGGTTTCCGGAACCACCACTTTGCTCGCACACATTTCTGCCAATTGAACAAGTTGATCCTCCAATCCCATTTTTTTCATACTGCACACCGGAAATACTGTAATCGTTTCATCCAGAGGCGTAATTTCAAGATTTGGAAGCAGGTATTCCATAATCAATCCGACTGGTTCGTAGAGTTTTATGCGTGGTTCCATGTTTTCTTTCATCGTATAAAGGCAGGGGCTCATATCGCACACAATCGGGTAGGAGCCTTGTTTGCTGGCACTCCAAAGAGCATCTTCCAGTTCTTTCGATTTTTTCAGGCCTGCATCCTTAAAACCTTTGCTCGAAAAGGCCATTCCGCAGCACAATTCGTTCATTCTTCCCGGAAAAATAACGTCAAATCCGGCTTTTCTGATGAGTTGCTGCATTTTGTCTGTCAGCTGAACTTCCGAATCGTATCCTTTTGAAATTCCCATCGACCGGTTGATGCACGAAGGAAAATACACCACCTTCTTCGGATTGTCGGAAATTTCAGGATTAACCATTATTTTTTTTGCACCTGATGGCATTGGAGCGGTCCACAGCGGAATCCGGTTGCCCGAAAGTTTTCTCATCCTTCCTGAAATGTTTTTCATCAGTCGGGTGCCAAGTATCGTGTGAAAAAAGTTGATCAGCGACAAGGCATTCCGCGCCGAAGAGGTTACCAGTTCTAAATGACTGGCGATCCACATCGCTGTTTTGGCCTGTCTTGCTGAAATATTCTCAAAGCGCAATTCTTTCACCAGCTTGCCGGTGTCGATTTTTACAGGGCAACTGATGGCGCACAAACCATCGGTGGCGCAGGTTTCGTCGCCTGCATAACTAAACTGGTTGACCAGCGCGGCGGCAGTGTGCGGTTCTTCTCCTGAAGCTTTTAACCGGCTTATCTCGCGGTAAACCGCAATCCGCTGACGTGGCGAAAGTGTCAATTCTGCCGAAACACAGGAGGGTTCACAGAAGCCACATTCAATACATTTGTCCACTTTTTCGTTTGCCGGAGGTAGCGGCTTCAGATTTTTAAGGTGCGCCTTTGCATCATTGTTCAGTATTACACCGGGATTTAGAAGGTTTTTAGGATCAAAAATCCGTTTGATCTGCTTCATCAGTTCAAAAGCCTCCACACCCCATTCCAGTTCGACGAACGGTGCCATATTCCGGCCGGTTCCATGCTCGGCTTTCAGCGATCCGTCGTATTTCTTAACAACCAGATTGACCACGTCCTGCATGAATATTTCGTAACGTTCGATTTCTTCGGAAGTGGAAAAATCCTGGGTAAATACAAAGTGTAGATTTCCGTCGAGGGCATGTCCGAAAATAACCGCTTCGTTGTATTTGTATTTTTTGAACAGCGATTGCAGGTCGAGCGTTGCTTCTGCCAGGCGGTGAAGCGGAAAAGCCACATCTTCGATGATCACGGTGGTTCCTGTTTTTCGCACCGCTCCAACCGATGGGAACAGCCCTTTTCTGATTTTCCAGTAAAGATTGTATTCGGCCGGAATGTCGGTAAAATGAACCGGAATTTCTACAGGTATCACCTCTATCGCTTTTTTTATCCGGCTGATTTGCCTGTAGAGCGTCTCTTTGTTTTCGGCACGTGTTTCAACCAGCAAAGCGGTGGCGGTTTCACTTAATCCACTAATCCATTCTGGTATTCCTGGCTCATTTTCAATTGAACGAAGTCCGGCGCGGTCGATCAGTTCGGCAGTTGAAACTGCCGGCTCCAATTTCAGTAATGAAACCGCGTTACATGCTTTTTCAATGTCCGGAAAAATAATCATCGCACTTGCCTTGTACGGATGTTCCTCAACAGTACGGTATGTTATTTCAGCAATAAAACCAAGCGTGCCTTCCGATCCAATCATCAGATGTTCAATGATATAGAACGGATCAGTATAATCAACCAGCGCGTTCAGGCTGTATCCTGTGGTATTTTTAATCCTGAATTTATGCCGGATGCGATCGGCCAGCGGAATATTTGACTTGACAAACTGACCTAATTGAGCTAATTCGGTGATTATTTCAGGGTGCTTTTTCTGAAATTCCGTTTTGCTCTGCGATTCGCTGGTGTCGAGGACAGTCCCATCGAAGAAGATGATTTTCATTCCGGCTACCGTTTGGTATGAGTTGTCGGCAGTTCCGCAGCACATTCCACTTGCGTTGTTGGCAGCAATACCGCCAATCATGGCCGAATTAATAGAAGCCGGATCGGGACCTATTTTGCGTTTGTAGGGAGCAAGCAGATTGTTTACTCTGCTTCCAATTAACCCTGGTTGCAGGCGTATTTTTTCTCCGTTCGAAAGAATTTCATATTTTTTCCAGTGCTCACCTGCAATCACCAACACCGAATCAGAAATTGCCTGCCCCGACAAACTGGTTCCGGCAGCCCTGAAAGTAACAGGAAGTGCCAGTTTGTTGGTTTCTTCCAGAATAAAAGATATTTCCTGTTCGTCTTTTGCCTTGATCACAAGTTTGGGAATCATCCGGTAGAAACTGGCATCGGTGCCAAAGGCAAGAGTGTATAGCGGATCGTGAAACATGCGTTTCGGATCTATCTTTTCGGATAAACGTTGGTGCAATGTAAGGTAACTTCCTGTAATCATGTTGGTAAGATTCAATGAGGCATTTGTTTTTTACAACAGAATCATTGTTACAAATATAGAATAGTCAGGATTAAATACAGTACTGAAAGCTGCAAAATTGTATGTTGTATTACCAATTTAAGTTGAAGTTCTAATTGCAGAGTGAAATTGAAATAAAAAAGCCGAATACCTGTAAAGTAGGAATCCGGCTTATGTTTTAAAAATGGGAAATTCTATTTTTCTTTCTTTTCAGCGGTCAAAGTTTTGGGGCCTTCAGGTGAATCAACTGTTCCTGTTAATTTATTTTTATCTCTTGTAAGTTCTACATTAATCGGATTACCATCAACATAAGTTGTAAATGTAATTTTTTCTTTTTCAACTTTTAGGTCACTGGCTTCCAATTCGCCGGCCTCAAGTTTAATTACACAAACAGTTTTGCCTTCTTTTTCAGAAAATATAAGGCTTCCCTTTTCATATCCGTAAGGCGCATCGCTTACCTGATAAATCCATTCACCAATTAGTTGATTGTTTTTTTCTTCAGCCTGAAGCCGAAGGGATGAAAATGCTGAAACTGTCACCAAAAATAGTAAGGCCAAAACATGTTTTTTCATTTCAGAAGATTTTGGTTAATAATTAAGCTCTTGAATTTGAGTCTTAAATATATAATTGTTCTTTGAAATTATCTTGTTTTTCCAATGAAATTGTTTTTTCGTTAATTTCATTTCTAGAAACAGTTTTTTTCTGGATTGACCGACCGTTGGTTGGACTGCTGTAAGATGGCGAAAAACCTGACTCAGAATACAAACCGGAACTTCTGCTTCTTAGTTTAATTGTTGATTTTTCCAGCTTTTCTTCAGTCGCGTTCAATCTCCATTTTAAAATCAGATCGGGTATATAGGCCACTATAAAACCAATAGATAATAGGCTAATAATAAGGTTGTTGATATTTAATAACCGGTTTAGTGAAAAGGTTAGTGCAATAAAGAGAATGTTGAAAAATAAAATAAGTAGTGTTGCTTTTATATGCGAGTGGGTTAATTGCAGACATTTATGATGAATGTGATTCATGTCGGCAGAAAAGGGTGAGCGTTTCTCTGAAAGACGAATAAAAAAGACGCGTAATGTGTCAACTATTGGAACAATTAATATTCCTATTGACACAACGGGAGCTGCATTTATAGCATATTTTCCTTGTTGAAGGATGTTGAATTCGTTAAACTTGATTACGATAATAACCATAACAACTCCAAGAATCAGGGAGCCGGTATCGCCCATAAATATCTTATTCTTTTTGCCAAATACATTAAAAATGAAGAAACCAACCAAGCTGCCGGATAAGCTGAAACACATAATTCCATATTCAGGATGACCGGCAAGAATAAACCAAAAACCAAATACCGTTGAAATAACAATGCTGACACCTGCAGCCAATCCGTCGATTCCGTCGATTAAATTGAATGCGTTGATCAATGCAATCATCGTAAACAATGTAATTATAAAGCTTACAGCATAGTTAATCTCGTACAAACCAAACGCACCCTGAAGATTTGTAAATCTTATACCTCCCAAAGTAATTAGCATGACCGCAGTTGCAACTTGTACCACCAGCTTTTTTGTTGCCGAAATGTCCATCAGGTCGTCTTTCAAACCGATAAAAAACATGATAACAGAAGCAGCAATCAGATATTTCAATTCGCTGAATATATAACCATCAGTAGCGATTATTGAGCTTAAGATAAATCCGATAAAAATAGCAACTCCACCAAGTGTTGGAACAACAGCTTTTGATGCTTTACGTTCGTTTGGAGTATCAAAAAGGTGCTTTGCAAATGAAACACGAATAAGAGGGGGGATCGTTAAATATACTAAGCTAAATCCTATTAAAAATGCTAATATTGAATAGATTATGCTCATGTTTATTTAATTTTTGAAACAAAGTTATGGCTTTTATAAAGAATAATTGGCAAAAAACCGACAAATAGAAATCTTTTTACTTTGACTTAACGCAAAAACATGATATATGTTTTTTAACATCAAGAAGTTGTTTCCATTTTTCTTCAAATAGCAGTCAGTTTGCTATTTAATCATTTGATTTCAACAGCCTAATTTGATGATATTTTGGTGAAAAATAATGTTTGTAACATCTATTGATATTGAAAAATAAAGTGCAAAGTTATTTTGTATAAGCATTAAACTTTTACAGAATTATCTTTAAAAATTATATAATTCACATTTTTCTTGTCATGATCGTTTCAGGCAAAAAGTCTAACTTCGTGCCTCATTTTTTATTTAATATTATGGATCAGACTATCATACGAATAATTGCTCAATCGGTTGGAATACAGGAGATACAGGTAATAAATACCGTTCAGCTACTAAATGAAGGAGCAACAGTACCTTTTATCTCCAGGTACAGAAAAGAGAGAACCGGAAGTCTTGATGAAGTTCAGATTGAATCGGTTAAAGATGCCAAGGAAAAGATGGAAGAATTGCTGAAACGCAAGGAAACTATCCTGAAAACAATTCTGGAACAAGACCTACTGACAACTGAATTGCAGAAACGTATTGAAGATTGTTTTGATCCGATTGAACTGGAAGATATTTACCTGCCATACAAGCCCAAACGCCGGACCCGCGCCTCCATTGCCCGTGAAAAAGGATTGGAGCCATTGGCTAAAATAATCATGAATCAAAATGAGCAGAATATTGAGCGTAGGGCTCATTCATTTGTAAACGAGATGGTTGAGTCTGTTGAAGAGGCATTGGCCGGGGCACGCGATATTATTGCTGAATGGATCAACGAAAATGAAAAAGCAAGATCTATTGTTCGCCGGGCATTCGATTCGGGAGCCTTTGTCACAAGTAAGCTAATCAAGGGGAAAGAAGCTGATGCTGCCAAATACAATGATTATTTCGACTGGAAAGAACCATTGAAAAAATGTCCGTCTCATCGTTTACTGGCTATGCGTCGTGGGGAAAACGAAGGATTTCTTCGTGTATCGGTCGCTCCCGAAGGTGAGGAAGCCGTTGCTCGCCTGAAACGATTTTTTATTCACAGCAACAATACCTGCACCGATCAGATGGAATTAGCGGTTACTGATGCTTATAAGAGACTGCTTGAACCTTCAATAGAAACTGAATTTGCTAATTCATCGAAGGAAAAAGCTGACGATGAAGCCATTCGGGTATTTGCTGAAAATCTTAGGCAATTGTTATTGGGCGCGCCACTTGGTCAAATGCGGGTGTTGGCAATTGATCCGGGTTACCGGAGCGGATGCAAGGTGGTTTGCCTTGATGCTCAGGGAAATTTACTGCACAACGAAACCATTTATCCGCACAAACCGCAGGAAGAAACGAAACAGGCAGCGCGAAAAATGTCATCACTGGTAAGTTCGTATCAGATTGAGGCTGTTGCTATTGGTAACGGAACGGCAAGCCGGGAAACAGAGCAATTCATCAAAAAGCTGCATTTCGACCGCGAACTTAAGGTTTATGTGGTTTCTGAAGATGGCGCTTCCATTTATTCGGCATCTAAAATAGCACGCGAAGAATTTCCACAATATGATGTAACTGTTCGGGGGGCTGTTTCAATTGGTCGCCGGTTGATGGATCCGCTGGCAGAGTTGGTGAAAATTGATCCAAAATCGATTGGTGTTGGTCAGTACCAGCACGATGTTGACCAGAAGAAATTGAAAAATAGTCTGGATAAAGTGGTTGAATCGAGTGTGAACCTTGTTGGTGTTAACGTAAATACAGCATCACAGCATTTACTGACTTATATTTCAGGACTTGGCCCGCAACTGGCTCAAAATATTGTTGATTACCGGAAAGAAAACGGACCATTCGGCGCAAGAAGTGAGATACAGAAAGTTTCGCGAATGGGGGCAAAGGCTTACGAACAATCGGCAGGTTTTTTACGCATTCCTGAAGCTGTTAATCCTCTGGATAAAACCGCTGTACATCCTGAATCGTATCATGTAGTCGAAAAAATGGCAAAAGATATGAAATGTACCGTTCAGGATTTGATTTCAGAAAAGGAGCTTCAGGAAAAAGTTGTATTGACCGCTTATATTACCGATAAAATTGGATTGCCAACACTTGAAGATATTAAGCGCGAATTGGCCAAACCCGGACGTGATCCACGAAAAGGTATTAAAGTATTCGAATTTGCTCCAAATATTTTTAAGGTTGAAGATCTCGAAGTTGGTATGGTGTTGCCGGGTATCGTGACCAACATTACCAAGTTTGGAGCTTTTGTTGATGTTGGAGTAAAACAGGATGGGCTGGTACACGTATCGCAAATGGCTGATCGTTTTATTAGTGATCCGGCCGAAATAGTAAAATTACATCAGCATGTACATGTAAAAGTAATTGAACTCGATTTACAGCGAAAACGTATCCAATTAAGCCTAAAGCAGGCACCGCAGACATAGTGGAAAGATGAATTGTTTTCCTGATTACAGGTCATAAAATAGTCATTGGTAGTCATTAATCGTATATTTATCAATGACTACCAATGAACAGCTATTGTCTCAGGATTGGAAATAAGATAATCGTTGGATTAGTAAACCCTTTCCTGCGGAATAATAGCCCACATAATCAGGTAAGCAATAAGTCCGGGAAAACCAACGCTGGCGATTGATAACACAACGTAACCGATACGGACAATTGTAGGATCAATATCAAAATAGTTAGCAATTCCGGCCAATACACCGGCGACCATTTTGTCGTTCGATCTTGTTAACCTTTTTTGTGGTGCCATAATTAGTCGTCCTCCCCGTCTTCAAAATAACTGTCCTGATTTTCTAATTCAGCTTCAAGAAATTCTTCAGCTTCTTCGAGCAACTGGGCGATAAGTTCTTTGTCAGCGGGTTCTTCGTCAATCCAGTGAATTTCCTGATTGAGAGTAAAGTCTTCGATGTCACTTCCTACAATAAATCGGGGATTTTCGTTGTGAACAACAAAAATGAAATCAGGCATTTCCTGAGAGTTGTCGGCAAGCAAAAATTTTGGTAGCATAGTTTTCTGTTTTTTAATTTGTTAACAAATTTAGATAAAAAAGGGAATTTAAGACATGAATGTCAATCAATTTTAAGGCATTAACAATTCAGTAACTTTAAAATTCTGAATTGACCTTCAATTAATATACAGTTAAGATGATTTGCATGCAAGGATTGTATTTCAGGTTAAAAAGTTATTATTATTTTTAGCACATATTGATTCATACTAAAACAGGAATATGCATAAACTAAATGATTTTTTGTCGCTTGTTGATAGTTATATTGGTAGTTCACAATGGTTTGTATATCTCCTGCTTGGTACCGGTTTGTTCTTTACTATTTACCTTAAATTTCCTCAGTTCAGGTATCTCAAACATTCAATACGTATTGTTCGAGGTAAATTCGACCGAAAAGGTGATGTTGGCGACACTTCCCATTTTCAGGCATTGGCAACCGCTTTGTCGGGTACTGTCGGAACCGGAAACATTGCCGGCGTGGCGCTTGCCATTCACTTGGGAGGTCCGGCAGCTTTGTTCTGGATGCTGATGACTGCCATAATTGGTATGACTACCAAATTTGTGGAAGTTACATTATCGCACAAATACCGCGCAATAGCTGCCGATGGAACCGTTTCCGGTGGCCCGATGTATTATATGAAAAACCGCCTGAACATGAAATGGCTGGCAGTAATTTTTGCTGTTGCAACTATACTGTCTTCATTCGGAACGGGCAGTTTGCCGCAGATAAACAGTATTGCCAGTTCAGCGTTTTCAACTTTTGGGATAGCGCCGATGCTTACCGGGGCTGTACTGTCAGTAATTCTGGCCTTTGTGATTATTGGCGGAATCAAACGAATAGCCAAAATTACCGAGAAGTTAGTACCAATCATGGCCATCATTTATTTTGTCGGTGCCATCGGAGTGATTGGATATAATTACGAAAATATAATTCCTTCGTTATTTGCCATTGTACGCGATGTATTTACCGGAACTGCCGCAGTAGGTGGATTTCTTGGCGCAGGTTTTTCATTCGCGTTTAACCGGGGAGTCAATCGCGGTTTATTTTCGAATGAAGCAGGTCAGGGATCAGCACCAATTGCACATGCTGCTGCCCGCGCACACGAACCTGTTTCTGAAGGCCTGGTTGCTTTGCTTGAACCATTTATTGATACCATCATAATTTGTATGCTCACCGGAATGGTGATTCTTTCTTCAGGGGTATGGAACCAAAAGATTGACAATCAGTTTCAATATGCTGATTTGCAAATACTGAATGGAACTTACACCGATCAGACTTCGGAAGGTGTACAAACTCTTCACGATTATTTGGCTGGAAAGCAGGCTGCCGAATTATTTTCAGGGAAACTTGTTGTAGCTGATGGAAAAATTACCAATCAGGTAACTGTTATCCATGCCCGTTCGCTGGCCGAAAATGTTGTGGTTTCGAAAGCCGGATTAAAGCTGAATGGCGAATTAAATGTATTGAATGGAAGAGTTACTGATACTGAAAAGGTTCTTTTTAAAGGAAACTCTCTCATACACAGCGCTTCGTTAACTACCGAAGCCTTTACAAAAGGCTGGTTTGGCGATTACGGACGTTTCATTGTTTCAATAGGTATTTTGCTGTTCGCTTTTTCAACTGCTATTTCGTGGTCGTATTATGGCGGGAGAGCAACTATCTTTTTATTCGGGGTGAAAGGCGATATTTATTTCCGTATCGTTTATGTCATCGGATTTTTCTTCGCTTCATTTACCGATACCACTATTATCTGGACTCTATCAGGAATTACCATTGCCTTAATGACCATTCCAAACCTATTTGGAATTCTGATGCTTCACAAGGAAATGAAATCAGAAGTTAGTTTGTTCTGGAAAGAATGGACGAACAGATTTCCGGGAGAAAAAGTGCCAAATGATTAAATAAGTTCATGATTTCTTATTCATTGTTTTATATCTTGATTGTATTGGAATTAAAGTTTCAAAATTAATGGTACTTGAAACTTCGATTTCCTTCGTACTTTTGCCCCCCTAATAAAAAGGTATGGAACTGGTTTATCCTGAAAATTTTGAATCGAAGATAGGATTTGATAAAATCCGTGAATTGCTGAAGGGTCGCTGCCTAAGTGATTTGGGTAAAGAGTTGGTAGATGAAATCCGCTTTGTCAGCAATTTTGACCGGCTGAAGGAAGATCTTTCGCTGGTGAACGAATTTGTAATTATTCTCCGCGAAATGGAGAATTTTCCTACCAGTTATTATTTCGATCTCCGTGAGGCGCTTGTAAAAATCAGGATTGAAGGACGTTTCCTTGAAATTCAGGAATTATTTGACCTGAAACGTTCGCTTGAAACAATTTCTGGAATTGTTAGGTTTCTGAAGCAAGCCAAAGATGAACAGTTTCCCTGCCTGAAAAGATTATTGGCCAATGTTCAGGTTTATCCGTATGTGATTGAACGGATTGACAATATCCTGAACAAATACGGAAAAATAAAGGACAATGCTTCGCCTGAATTGGCGCGTATCCG
>Ga0154413_1194_pt7 | contig 11166 bp, 10 predicted proteins | sample RifGroB2_FD_115917 | JGI IMG/M metagenome (GOLD analysis project Ga0154413, IMG submission 115917) | Bacteroidetes bacterium GWB2_41_8 | reverse complement strand
CTGAATTGAAATTTCGGGTTCAACTTCTATAATATCTTCAGGAAGAATGATTTCCTGTCTTACTTTCAGATGTTGATTTTGATTTGGGTTCTGATTCTGATTTGGGTTTTTATTTTGTTTTTGATTCGGATTTTGCTTTTGTCCCGCGTTCTGGTTGTGGTTCGATGACCCTGCCTTTATATGTTCTGTCCGGGGTCTTTTCTTGATTTGATATTCCTTTTTTTCTTCTTTTTTAGGTTCAATGGAAACAGCATTCTGCGAGTTTTCATTTTCAGATTGCGTTGGGTTTTTATCCGCTTTGGCTTCTGTAGTTTTTTCTTCTTTTCTGAATCCAAATAGTTTATTCAGAACAGAACCTTCTTCGCGTTTAGGTGGATTTATATCGCGTGGAGATTTGAATTTTTTCTCTTCAGGTTTTTTTTCTGAAGCCAAAATAGCCTGCGTGTCAAGTATTTTATAAATCAAATCTTGTTTTTTATAAGATTCAATTTTTTTAATATCAAGCTCTTTTGCAATATCTTTTAAATCAGGAAGTAGTTTTCTGTTTAGTTCAATAATATCATACATAATTTCATATTGATTTGTTAATATCCAAAAGGTCAAGTGATTGAAAAAAAATGTTGTGGATTTGAGAATTTGGATGATCGGAACTTGTTCGAAATTTTTTGCAAGTATAGCTAAATCCTTAAAATTAGGCAAACAAAAGTGAAAATATTCAGTTTGGGGGAGTCTAATTGAACTTTTCAGAGCCAGATTGGTTTAAAAAATGTTAAAATCAATCGCTCAATTGTATCGTTCGACAGTCAATATTAACGGTTCATGTGTAAAAACGCACAGTTCACACAATTTTAGACTTATTTGATTTTAAAGTGATCATTAATAAGTATTTTCGAAGCTGAAAAGATGCAATGTTTTAAAGCGAAAAAAATACAGAACATTCAAACGTTAAAAAAATGAGACAACTTAAAATAGCCAAGCAGGTTACAAATAGAGAAGCGTTGTCACTGGATAAGTATTTACATGAGATTGGGCGAGTCGATTTGGTTACCGCTGAAGAAGAAGCCGATCTTGCGAAAAGAATTAAAAAAGGTGATAAAGATGCTTTGGAGAAATTGATAAAAGCCAATCTAAGATTTGTTGTTTCTGTAGCAAAACAATATCAAAACCAAGGCTTGAGTTTACCCGACCTTATTAATGAAGGAAACCTTGGCTTAATTAAAGCAGCTCAGCGTTACGATGAAACCCGTGGATTTAAATTTATTTCATACGGAGTTTGGTGGATTCGTCAGGCTATCCTTCAGGCACTGGCTGAACAGGCACGTATCGTAAGATTGCCATTAAATAAAATAGGCTCAATTACCCGCATTAATAAAACCTTTATCAAGCTTGAACAAGAGTTTCAACGTGAACCTACCTTTGATGAGGTCGCCTCTTTACTCGAAACTTCGAGCGATGTTGTAGAAGATGCCATGAAAGTATCGATGCATCAGATTTCGATGGATGCCCCGATTCATGATGAAGAAGGCAATAGTTTGTATGATGTAATGTTAAATGAAGATTCACCCAGTCCTGATCATGGATTGATGAAAACCTCATTGAGTAAAGAAATTGACAGGACCTTATCAACACTGGGCGAACGCGAAGCTGACGTTATCAGATATTTCTACGGATTATGCGGAAATCGCCAGCATACTCTTGAAGAAATTGCAGACGAATTTGGCTTAACCAGAGAACGGGTCAGACAGATAAAAGAAAAAACCATCAAAAAGATGAGAAACAATTACCGGAACAGACTCCTAAAAACATATTTGTAATTTCAGAAAGCTGCCAAGTGCAGCTTTTTTTATGACTTTTTTCCTGATTACTTGGATTAAATCTTACTTTTGAAACTTAATTTAATTCTATGAAACTTGTTGCACCTTCGGTATTGGCAGCCGATTTTAACAATCTCGCGGCTGAAATTGAAATGATTAATAACAGTGAAGCCGACCTGATTCATTGTGATATTATGGATGGAGTTTTTGTTCCTAATATTTCTTTTGGATTGCCGGTAGTTCAGCATATTAATAAAATCGCTCGAAAACCTTTGGATGTTCACCTGATGATTGTAAATCCGGAGCGTTACATTGATGAATTCTGCAAATCCGGAGCATCAATCATTACAGTTCATATTGAAACATGTCCACATTTAGATAGAACTATTCAGCAAATAAAAGACAATAAAACACAAGCCAGTGTTTGTTTGAATCCACACACGCCGGTTGCGTTGCTTGATGATATTATTCAAAATCTGGATATGGTACTTTTGATGTCGGTAAATCCGGGTTTTGGTGGCCAGAAATTCATTGAAAATACATACAGAAAAGTAAGCCAGTTAAAAGACCTGATTGTACGGCGAAACTCAAAAGCACTGATAGAAGTGGATGGCGGAGTTAATTTTGAAGTTGGGAAAAAACTTTATGAAGCAGGCACAGATATTTTGGTTGCCGGAAGTTTTGTGTTTGGTGCTGAAAATCCGACCAAGGCGATAGCCGCACTTAAAAATTTACTGGTAGAACCTATATAATTCCTTTTTATCGAATTTTGCTTTATTGACAACATGTAGTTCTTTTAAAGAGCACCCAGTCGAGCATCCCCCGCATTTATCTGCCTTTTTTCTGGTTAAGTTAAAAAACTGAAGAATTCTGTATGTCAAAATTCCAAAGGCGGAGACAATGATTAAATATGCAATAATATCCTGAATCATAATTTGTTGTTTGTTTTTATAATTCTATGATTTCTACACAAAAAAGCTTGCAATGTTAAAAACGAGAAACGAGATAAGCCAGGCAACAGCAGTAGTATAAATGATTGTAAATATAGCCCATTTCAACTTTCCAGATTCATTCTTAATTGTAGCTATAACACCTATACATGGGAAATAGATTAATACAAATGCAAGAAATGACAGTGCCACCGGTATCGAAAAGACTAATTCTCCCTTTTTCTCTCCAGAAATAAATCTTTCCTGCTGAAGTTTATTGCTCAATCCGATTTGTTCATCGTTTTGATCGACCTGGTACAATACACCCATTGTGCTTACAATAATCTCTTTGGCTGGCAGACCTGCCAATAGACTGATGCTCATTTTCCAATCAAATCCAAGCGGTTCCATTACCGGCTGAATAAAATGACCAATTCGTCCAAGGTAGCTGTTTTGCATACGAAGATTCTGGTCGCCTTCGTTATGAGTATTCAGTATATCTGATTGTTGTGTTGTGATTTCTGCCGATACAACTGTTTTATGTTCACGGGGGAAATAGCCCAACGCCCAAATAATTATTACTCCAATAAGAATTACACCACCAATTTTTTGCAGGTATTGCTGTGTTTTGTCCCACATGTGTACAACAATGTTTTTCATTGTTGGAATACGATATGGAGGGAGTTCCAAAACAAAAGGAGTTTCTTTGTTGCGGAAAATTGTTCGGTTTAGCAGTTGTGCAGTCAGAAACGCGATTAATATTCCGGCGAAATAAATGCTGCTCAAAACAAGGGCAGGGTGTTGTGGAAAAAAAGCGGTAATAAATAAAACATATACAGGCAAACGAGCACTGCACGACATAAATGGAATAATGAGCATTGTAAGAAGCCTGTCTCCGGGACTTCTTAATGTGCGGGTTGCCATTATGGCCGGAACATTACAACCAAAACCCATTACCATAGGGATAAAGGAACGACCATGAAGACCAAACCTGTGCATAATCTTGTCCATGATGAATGCAGCTCTGGCCATATAGCCAGAATCTTCCATAAACGAAATAAACAGAAACAGAATTAAAATATTCGGAAGAAAAACCAACACGCTACCCGTTCCATCAATAATGCCATTAATTAACAGGTCTTTCAGCATACCATCCGGCATTAAGCCCGATATCTGGTTGCTAACCAATGCTACCAGGCCTTCAATCCAACCCATTGGATAAGCTCCAAGCTTAAATGTTGAATAGAAAGCAAACGTGATCAGAAGTAAGAATATCGGAAATCCGAAAAATTTGTGCGTTAGTATTTTATCTATTTTATCAGAAGGGTTGATAAGGTGCTTTTGTCTTTGTTTATAAGTTTCTTCCAATGCTCCGGAAATGAATCCATATTTGGCATCGGTGATAACAGTCTCACTGTCTTCGTTGTACAAACGTTCAATTCTCCGGATTTCATTTTGTGCTGTTTTTTCAATTTCAGCATAATTTGGGTATGCTTCAAGTGCAATTGCTGTTTGTTTATCCCGTTCGAGTAGTTTGATTGCCAGAAACCTGGACGAGATATTATCGGTGATTGGTTTTTCAAGTTTTATCTTTGTCCGAAGAAGCTGAATTGATTTTTCGAGCTCAAGTCCATAATTAATATGAATATGGCGCACGATTGGATCCATATCTTCGTAAACTTCAATGATTTTGGCAATCAGTTCAGAAATTCCTTTCCCTTTTGAGCTAATTGTAGGAATGATTGGTATTCCCATTAATTTTGCAAGGCTCTGATAATCAAATTTTACTTTGTTTTTCAGCAATTCGTCATACATATTCAAAGCAATTATTACTTTGATATCCATGTCGATCAATTGAGTTGTCAGAAAAAGGTTTCGCTCCAGATTTGATGAATCGATCACATTGATAACGATATCCGGAGTTTCATTCATTATGAAATTCCTAACGTAAATTTCTTCAGGAGAATATGCTGTTAATGAGTATGTCCCGGGTAGATCGTAGATATTGAAATTGTATCCATTTTGCGAAAAAGTAGCTTTCTTGGCATCAATTGTTACTCCGCTATAATTACCAACATGCTCTTTTGATCCTGAAATAAAATTAAACAAAGTCGTTTTTCCACAATTTGGATTTCCGACCAAGGCGATATTTACAGTTCTTTCTTTTTCTTTTACTGAAACTTTAAGATTCTCAAAGTCGATAACACCTTCATAATTCTGAGTTATTTGGCTGAGCGCTTCCGTTTGACTTACAACTTCAATCAGGTTTGCTTCAGTACGCCTGAGAGTAATGTTATAGTCAAGTATCTTAAATTCAATAGGTCCGTTAAATGGCGCGTTTTTTATAACTGTTACTTCTTTGCCCTTTACGAATCCCATTTCAGTGATTCTTTTTCGAAAAGAACCATGGCCCAGCACCTTGGTAATTATTACTGTTTCTTTATTTTTTACTTCAGAAAGTCTCACGGTATCCAGATCAAATGCTATGCTAATTTAAACCAAATAAGAATAACGGCACAAATATATTTTAAGTTTTGGTAGAACGCTTAAAAAAAATGGTTTTGTTGATAAATCAAATCTGATTCGTTTACTTTTGTAGTGAGCGAAAATAAGAACATGGAAGAGGATAACATTTATAAGCGGATTCAGGAAGCGATTTCATCTTTGCCCGAAAATTTTAGTGTGTTGGAAGAACAGATTGATATTGAGCTTCAGATGGAATATTTTAATTACGGGCGCGATTTGAAAACCTCATTTTCGTCAGAGATGATACTTCAACATCAGGCCGACTTGTTTAATCCTGAAGTTTCGATAGACGAAAAAAAGAATTTATTGGTTTTGCTTGCTTCGCAGGAAAAAGTGGAAGCTTTCAGAACAATTGAAAAATATGCCAAAAATCCAGATGTAGAATTGCGTGACTGGAGTATTTTGGCATTGCAGGAAAGTCGAATGGTGATACAAAGCTCGCTAATGGATGAACAACAGGTTTATATTTCAACAGGATTAGGCGGAAAGGGTCAGAAGCTTAGGTATTTCGTTGTTTTGATTGGTCGTGAAGATAACGTGCCCTATTCGCCCATTCAACAAAAACTAATTAAAAATGAACTTGAGTTTACTATTACCAAGAATGATGGTGAGCTTGAAGAAATTTCATTTTGCGAGAACCTTGCAATTGCCGTTTTGCTATTACCAGTTAAATCCGATATACAGGGCGTATTCGTTAATGTAATTAATGAATGTAACCAATATGGCGATTTTATTCGTCAGGATATCATTATTACAAATGTGAAACGCATGGGTGAAAAAGAAATCAAGCAGTTTATAAATCGGAAACATTAAATACAGAGATTCAAAATCTTTATAATCAGATTGTTTTGTTTGCATTGCCAATAATTCATCGGAAATACTTAAAAAAACTATTTGGGGTGGGTTGTTTTTGTTCTGATAAGTATTATATTTGCATCGCTTTTAAAACGGCCCCGTAGCTTAATGGATAGAGCATCTGACTACGGATCAGAAGGTTGGAGGTTCGAGTCTTCCCGGGGTCACGAAGAGGTTGTCTGATAAGGACAACCTCTTTATTATTTTACTTGTTATCAGTGTTTTAGTTGGGTTTGCAAAATAATTTACGATGGAGAAATCCATTCAAAATCCATTTGTGCATTAATCCATTCAAAAAACATTCAACAAAAATGAGCTCTCCTAAAGTTTTCCTGCATTCAGGTTATAAGAAGAAAGATGGCACCTGCGCTATATATATACTGGTCCACATCGAAAACAAATCCCTCAAATTCGCAACGGGCATAACTGTTGATCCTGCTAAGTTTGATCATCAGAAGTCAAGGATTAAAGGGGCATCAAAGGAAGTCAAGGACAAGAACCTGATCATCGATAAATCGCTGGCGCTGATCAATGATATTGAGGTCAGGTACAGGCTGCAGCAGAAGGAACTGACGGCGGATCTCCTGAAGCGGGAATGGATCAACCCATCCAGAAGAATTGATTTTTATGCGTTTTTCGATGAAGCGATTAAAGAAAGAAAAGGCGACATTGCAGAATCTACAATTAGACAACACAAATCAGCAATCGAAAAGCTGAAGAAATTTAAGCCTAAACTTACATTTTCTGAAATCGATCAAGAATTTATTGAGTCGTACAGGCGTTGGTTAAAAGCTGCGCCGCAGAACAATGATATTAATACGATCCACACGGCACTGAAGAATTTTAAGACGTATGTGTCGATTGCGAAGCGAAAAGGAGTGATCGAAGTATCTCCGTTCAACCAATACTCAATCAAAAGCGCAAAAACCGATCGCACATTTCTGAACGAACAGGAGCTTGAGAGCGTCTGGAATCTATACTCAAGAAACTATTGTACCGGAAGCGATCAGTTGATACTTCGTCATTTTCTTTTCATGTGCTTTACAGGGCTCCGAATTTCAGATTTCAAGGCACTTACTGCAGATTCTATTATTTCCGACATCCTCGTGTATAATCCGATAAAAACCCGCAATTCAAATAAAATCACAGTCAAAGTGCCACTGAATTCCTATGCCTTGAGACTGATATCCGACGAAGGATCAAAAACAAAGAAACTATTCAATCACCTGAGTGAACAGAAAATGAATGAAAGAATTAAAGAAATTGTGAAAGTGGTGAAAATCAAGAAAGAAATCAGCAACCATTGCGCCCGGCATACTTTTGCAACGATCTGGATCAATAAAACAAAGGATGTGGCCGGACTTCAAAAAATGCTAGGGCATAGCGATATTTCGATGACAATGATCTATGTGCATATTACTGACCAGATGGTGAATGAACAAATGCAAAACTTTGATTCTTCCATGTTTCGTAAAAACATCCCACAGATTGATCCGAGAGATAAGCTGATAGCTGAATTAAAAGCTGAATTGGAGGAACTTAAAAAGCAGTTTAATTTTATACCAACAAAAAACCCGGCAACAACACGTGAAGCCGGGGTGAAATGGATCAAAAAAATAACCCATCAAAACCAATAAACTAACTAAAAACCAAACCTTTTGAAAATGAAAGAACAAAATCGTATGATGGCAGGAGGCCGCTTAATGTAGATGAATACTCCGGTGAGCAGCGCTAAAATAAAGAAGATCCACATCCATCGGCGTGGATTGGGCGCGGGTTTCACCGTTTCTTTTATTTCCTGATTGACGGTTACGGCGGTTTGAGTGGTCGAATCGTTTTGAATTGCCTTTTGAACAATCGTTTCACCCTTTACAACAGCCGATTTCTTCACTGTCAGCGTTTCAACTGATTTGATTTGCTGAACAGTCGCTTTCGTAGTGTCAGCCTGCCGTGGCTCGTAGTACTCCACTTTCGTGTAAGTAATATCAAGGTTGTTGGCCTTGGTAGTGTCGATCGCAAAAACCGACTTGTCAGAATAAGTTTCAACTACGCTGGCCGTTTGTGTTTCAGCGGTTTTGGTTACTGCCGTTTTTTTCTGAAGAGAACATCCTGAAGTCAGGAAAACGATCAGGAAAAGAATCAATAGGTTTTTCATAGCTACGAAATTTCGATGGTGATTTTGTCTTTTGTTGATTGCAGCAACTTGAATAGATTTTCGAAAGTTGCTTTGCTTTCTGTGAGTTGGCCAACGATACTGTTTTTTCCTACCAGGATGCAGCCCGAAGTGTGCGCCGCTGTGCTGCCGTTGTGGATCCTAATACCTTCGAACCCGGGCACATTAAGCAGCAATGGCATCAAGCGTTTGAACCGGTTCGACATATTAACGGTCACCTGATAACTGCCTGCCGGGATACAGGTTTCGTGCATGATCTTGACTTCTCTTTTGGTGTCTTCGAGGGTATCGCAAAAATATTTCCCGTCGATGTACAATTTACCGATCGTGTAGGTCGGACGGTAAGCAATTCGTTTTAAGGTAATTTTCATTTTTCTTCAAGTTTTACAGGTAAGGAACCTGGTTTAAGTTTGCGGCCTGTGAGCCGCTCAATATCTCCTTCCCGGAGCTTGACAATATTGTACTTCACTTTGCAGTTGCCGGGGCACTGGGCGCGGTCTTCAGCAAACTCGTATATAAGTTCCTGCCCAAGGCTGTCAACTGCCAAAAATGCCATTTTCGGCCTCCATTTCTTTTAGATCGACACCGGTTTTATCCTGTACCTGACGTGTCAGGAATCCTTGCAGCAGTTTGAATATTGCTCCTCCACCAAATATATCGCTGGCATTTTTCAGAAAGCTCCAGAGGTATCCGCCTGAAATGATCCAGGTTGCAATGAAATAGGAAGCTGTGATTTCCTGATGCGTTTCTTTATCGAGTGCGAATAGCAGCAGGATGAAAATCACAAACATAGTAGCTCTGCCACCGGCAATGGCAAATTTCGACATACTGAAGGATTCGCCCCTGATAAAGACGGAAGCAATGATTCCGGAAAGCAAATCGGCTGCAACGATGATCAGCATGACATGTATTGCCGATTTTATCTCGAAAAAATAACACAATGCTGCTGCAAACCATCCACATATTATATCCCAAATGTGCTTATCGAGCCATTTAACAGGATCGTAGAGAAAATCTTTCATGTCGTTTTTATTTCAAACTTAACCCCTGATATTATTGAACGAAAGGACAAAAAAAAGGCAGAAGGATAGTTTTCCATCTGCCTTAAATTATTTATGAATGATTTTAATAAAGGAACAGTTTGGTAAAGAATGCTGAAACATTCAGGTAGCTCCAAGTAGCTTCAGGAAACTGAAGATCGGCATTGTAAGTGGCTATTTTCATGTATCCCGAGTTGTCTTTAACGCTGATGTGTGCAAATTTAACCCCATCGAAACAGGCGCCACAGGCATTCTTTATTCCTGCAGGAGTAATGTTTGCATTATATACTCCCGGATCGACCAGCCAGATACATTCTTTATCATCGGCGCAGAGCCAAAGGATCTTGTCGGACAGTGTTGGTTGCAGATCACGTGGTTTTTGCCGTTTGTTGCCGGTTAAACCATCGAACCTTGAGAATTGTGCCGGATTACTTTTTGCTGAATAAAGAGAATCATCGTTTACTTCAGCCGCCCAAATGCGGGTTTGAGTTTGAGCGATGGCGATGAACTCGGCACCATAACCCCCGGTTCCGTCGATATCGGCGCATTGTTGCCAAACATCTTCCCAGCCGCTGGCACGGTGTACTTCGCCGTGCGATGAACAGGCATAATAATAGCCGTTCGAAACAATAAAGCCCCGGATCCAGCCGGTACCATGGTCGAACGCTCCGATCTGAACGGCCTGATTGCTCTCATAATCGTTGAACAATGCGTGATAAGGCTGAAGCCAGGCAGCGCAGCCATTGGCACGACCAACAAACAGGGCCTTGCCGGTTCCGTTGCTGAAAGTTGTCAGGCTTACACACGAAACATCATCAGTTCCGGCAAAAATCTGAATGGTTTTGTACCGGATGTTGTCCATGTCCGAAAGATCGGCAACATGCAATTGACCATTATTCCCTCCAACAAACAGCAATTTATCATCCTTATCGTAGGCCACACAGGTATTTGCTGCAAATGAAGCTGTAGAAATATCGCCAAATACCGGAACCTGATGCGACACTCCATCGGCATCGATCAGGATCGGGGCACCTGCTTCGGTAACTCCCACAAATTTTGGTGCAAATACGCCTCCTCCGGCATGTTCGCCACCTCCTTCAACTTCTTCGGTCGATGGGTTAAATACATTGTCTTCATTTTTAAAAACGGTCAGGGTTGCATCGACATACTCTGAATTGTTGGCCTGAATTTCCATTTCTTTAATGAAATAGGAGCCGTCCTTGTCGAGATAAGGCTTGTAAATTTCGTTCAGTACCTTATAAAATATATTTCCGGGAAACCTGAAATTGGCTTCTACCGGCAGGGCATTGGCATAAAAAGCAGCAGTACGGCGATATCGTTTTTCAACCAGGCTTTTCCAGTCGATTGCAAGTCCGGAAGTGGCCGTTGAACCTCCCGTATTATTGCCATTATAAAACAACACGCGGGGTGTGAAATTTTCGGTGTACTGCGAAAACTGTTGATTGTTGCCTTTTTGATACGCCACCGGATAACCGTTTTGGTGCATCCGGAGCGTAGAGAACCTGGTATGGATCTCTTCGGTTTCGTCGCCTGAAGGATTGTAGGTATAATCCTGAATGTCGATTGAAAAAGGAGCCCACATCAACACCTCTTTGTCATCGATAGTTTCCTGCCGGTATTCGTAGTACATCTTCTCTGAAGTCACCAGGCGAATTTCGCCGATTGCCGGTGAAGCAATCGCGAGCAAATCGGCATAAACTGAAACCGGTTCGGCAATATCTTCTTCGCGCGAGCTGATGTCGGTATAGTTTTCGTTGAATTCCTGATCATCAGAATCGTGCTCGAATTTGAACTTTAAGCACAAGTTC
>Ga0154413_1079_pt1 | contig 11236 bp, 11 predicted proteins | sample RifGroB2_FD_115917 | JGI IMG/M metagenome (GOLD analysis project Ga0154413, IMG submission 115917) | Bacteroidetes bacterium GWB2_41_8 | reverse complement strand
TTATTTTTCTTAGTGGTCTTTGTGGCTAAAACGCAAAGATGCACAATGTTTTATCGTATGACAATTCCTTTACTTTTCAAAAAGCTTTTCAAATCGGGTATTGCGATTTCCTTGTAGTGGAAAATGCTTGCAGCCAATCCGGCATCGGCTTTTCCTTCAGTAAACACATCCACAAAATGCTCCATGTTTCCAGCTCCTCCTGAAGCAATAATCGGAATGCGCAGCATGTCGGCCATTTTAGCCAATTCCTTGTTGGCAAAACCGGCCTTTGTTCCATCGTGGTTCATCGAAGTAAACAGGATTTCTCCTGCTCCGCGACTTTCTCCCTCTTTGGCCCAAGAAAACAGTTCTTTTTCTGTCGGAATGCGACCGCCATTAACAGTCACTGTCCAATGATCGTTTTCACCGCGGGCATCAATTGCTAAAACCACAAACTGGCTGCCGAAGTTCAGTGCCAGATCGTCGATCAGCTTCGGATTGCGAACAGCCGAGGAATTGATGCTGATCTTATCGGCACCGGCACTCAATAGTGCGTCTGCATCTTTCAGCTCACTGATTCCACCGCCAACGGTAAACGGGATGTTGATTTCGCGGGCAATACGCCTGACCAGCTCCACAAAGGTTTTGCGACCTTCGTGCGTGGCGGTGATATCGAGGAAAACCAGTTCGTCGGCTCCCTGTTCGGCATACAGCGCACCCAGCTCAACCGGGTCGCCAACACTTTTAATATTCACAAAGTTGATGCCTTTCACGGTCTGACCGTCTTTGATATCCAGACATGGTATGATTCGTTTTGCTAACATTCTCTTTTAGTTCCAAGTTTCAAATTTCAAGTTCCAAGTTTTGGCTATCCACATATAAATCGGCTTATCTCAGCCAAACTTATTCTCCCCTCATAAATCGCTTTGCCAGTAATTACACCCGGGATGCCCATTTCATCCAACTCATAAATGTCTTTCATCGAAGCGATTCCGCCACTAGCAATGAGTTCGAGGGTTGGAAACTTGCTCATGATTTCTTTGTACAAATCGATGCTTGGACCTGTTAACATGCCATCGCGGGCAATGTCGGTTGAAATCACTTTCCTGATGCCTTTTTCGGTATAGCTTTCGATAAAATCCAGGATGGACAATTCCGAAACTTCCTGCCAGCCGCTCACGGCGATCATTTTGTCTTTGGCATCAGCACCGAGAATAATTTTCTCGGCACCATAGGTTTCAATCCAATGCAGGAAAGTTTCGCGATCTTTTACAGCAATGCTTCCACCGGTAACCATTTGAGCACCGCACTCAAAAGCGATGCGCAGATCCTCATCCGATTTCAGTCCGCCACCAAAATCGATCACCAATTTGGTTTTCGAAGCAATGCTTTCAAGCACTTTATGGTTGACAATGTGTTTGGCTTTAGCGCCATCCAAATCGACCAGATGCAAGCGGGTAATTCCGGCATCTTCAAACATTTTGGCAACTTCCAACGGGTTTTCGTTGTAAACCGTTTTCTGGTTGTAATCGCCTTGCGAAAGTCTTACACATTTCGCATCAATTAAATCGATGGCTGGGATTATTTTGATCATGTTTAAATCTTCAGGAAGTTTTCTAAAATCTTAGCCCCAACAGTTCCACTTTTTTCAGGATGAAATTGGGTTGCGTAAAAATTATCACGATGCAAAGCCGCACTGAACGGGTTGATGTAATTACAAACCGCTGCAGTATGTTCGCCAACCGCAGCATAGTATGAGTGTACAAAATAGACGTACTGGTTGTCGATCGCAGGATCAAAAATGTCGCTCTTCAGTTGGCTGATGCTGTTCCAGCCCATGTGTGGCACTTTGGTTACGAATTCCATCCCCGGTTCAGGAATAAAGCGCTTTACCTTTTCCTCGAAAATGCCCAGACAAGGCGTGTCGCCTTCTTCGGAATGACTGCACATCAACTGCAAGCCAAGACAAATTCCCAAAACCGGCTGTTTCAGGTCTGGAATCAGCTTGTCCAGTCCTTCTTTTTTCAGGAAAGCCATTGTTGTACTGGCTTCTCCAACACCCGGGAAAATGATTTTATCAGCTTTTCGGATTTTCTCGTGATCGCCGGTAATTTCGGCAGAAACTCCCAATCGCAGTAGAGCATTGTTTACCGACTCAATATTTCCGGCGTTGTATTTGATGATAACTAAGTTCATAGTAGAGTTATAAGTCCCAAGTCCTAAGTAAAGAGAGACTTAAGTCCGGGGAGTGTTTTGTTTAATTTTGGAGATTAAAGCATTTAGCATTTTATCGATTTCAGTGGCAAGTTGCATTGTTGTTTCATAATCTTCCGATTTCACAAAATCGAGGCGAAATGATATTTCCAGTTGTGTCTGAAGTTCAAAAAGCGAACCTCTGGAAATATTTAGAAATCGAATAAAATCGTTATCAGAGTGCCGCCCAAATCCTTCGGCAATGTTCGAAGAAACCGAAACAGACGATCTTTTCATCTGATCAGCAAGTGCATACAATTCTTCCTTTGGAAATCTTTTGGTCATGTTATACACCAGAAGAACTAATTCGATTCCCTTTTGCCAAACTACTAATTCCCGATACGTTTTCATTTTTATCAGTTATATTCAAAAATCTCCTTTTCTTCGGACTTGGGACTTTGAACTTAGGACTTTCGAACTATTTCAGAAGCTCTGCAATCACCGATTTCATTTCAGCAAATTCCTCTTCTTTATAAAGTCGTGTCATATAAACGATCTTGCCGGTTTTGTCGATGATTACATTGCGGGTAACGCCAGCGCCTTTTTCAGCGAACTCATAAAAAATGCCCCCTTTCGGATCAAGTGCCAATGGATAGGTTACCGGAATCTGTTTGGCAAATTCTTTCACTTTCTCAACCGGCTCGTCGAGATCAATTCCGTATAAAGCGAAATTCTTGTTGTTTTTGTATTTCTTCCAGATGTCGGCTTCGATGTGCGGCATTTCTTTCCGGCAAACCGAGCACCAACTGGCAGTAAATTGCAACATCACCACTTTGCCTTTCAAATCGTCCATACGAATAGTTTTCCCGTCGGTTGTGGTTAAATCGAAATCAGGAACTTGTTGCCCGATTTTTACGATGTAGCCGTAATCGGCAGGAATTTCCTTTGCAGGGATTTGCGCCTGTACTGTGAAAGTAAGAAGTACCAAAACAATAGTTAAGTATTTCATAAATAATTATTTAAATGTCCAATGTTGAATAATTAATACCCAATATCCAAAGCTTAACTCCGCCTCTTTCGGAGGAGGCTATTAACTAAAAACTACTGTTCTATTGTTGTAAACCAATATTTTCCGTTCAATGTGCTTGTTCACGGCCTTCGAAAGTACAATTTTTTCCAGATCGCGGCCCTTGGCAATCAGGTCGTTCACAGTGTCTTTATGGCTGACATGCGTAACTTCCTGTTTGATAATCGGTCCGGCATCGAGTTCGGTAGTAACATAATGGCTCGTCGCCCCAATTATCTTCACCCCGCGCTCGTATGCTGCATGATAGGGTTTTGCGCCAACAAAAGCTGGTAAAAACGAATGATGAATGTTGATAATCCGGTGCGGATAATGCGTTATGAATTCATCGCTGATAATCTGCATGTAACGGGCCAGCACTATAAAATCGACTTGGTGCTTTTCCATCAATGCAATCTCTTTTGCTTCCAGTTCGGCCTTATTGTCCTTGGTTACCGGAAACACGTGGTAATCGATATCGAAACGGCGCGCAACATCAGCCATATCAGGGTGATTACTGATAATCAGCGGAATTTCAACGTTCCATTCTCCGGCGGTATAACGCGCCAGAAGGTCGAACAGACAATGTGACATTTTTGAAACGAAAATGGCCATTCGCGGTTTTTCTTCCGAAAAATGAATCTCGAAGGTCATCAGGTTTTTCAGCGCAATCAGCGTTGAGAAATAATCGGCAATCTTTTCCTTCGGAATACTGAATTGAGCCAAATCCCATTCCACACGCATGTAAAACAATCCTTCCTCGCGATCAACATGCTGATCGAGGTACAAAATATTCCCGTTGTTCGAATTGATAAACTCGGTTACCAATGCCAAAAGACCTTGTTTATCAGGGCAATAAATTAACAAAATCGCAGTCGATTTACTTTTATCTACAGTCATGTTGGGGTATTTTCAGTAGGTTATAAAGTTCCTTTAGTTGTTGGGAGTTCAAAATTAAACACATCTTTCCGGATGGCCATTTTTATGGCACGGGCCAGCGCTTTAAAAATGCCTTCAATTTTATGGTGTTCATTCGTTCCTTCGGCCTGAATATTCAGGTTAGCCAAAGCCGTGTCGGAAAAAGACTTAAAGAAATGAAAGAACATCTCTGTCGGCATGTCGCCCACTTTTTCGCGCTTGAACTCGGCATTCCACACTATCCACGGACGGCCTCCAAAATCGATGGCCACTTGTGCCAGACAATCGTCCATCGGCAAACAGTAGCCATACCGCTCAACACCGCGTTTGTCGCCCAAAGCAAGTTTGAAAGCTTCGCCCAACGCCAAACCGGTATCTTCAATCGTGTGGTGCTCATCAACATTCAAATCGCCATCAACCTGAATGGTCAGATTTACTCCTGAATGGCGGGCAATCTGGTCGAGCATGTGATCGAAAAATCCAAGTCCGGTATGAATATTACCTTTCCCGGATCCATCCAGATTCAGTTCAACCCTGATTTTGGTTTCTTTGGTATTGCGAACAACCGCTACGGTACGATCGGGAGAAGCGACTTTTGCATAAATTTCATCCCAATCAGTTGTAATTAGCGCACAATATTCAGCCAATCCCTTTTCCTGAAGTTCGCTTTCCAACGAGCCATCGTTGATCAGGATCCCTTTTGCTCCAAGGTTTTTAGCCAGTTGAATATCAGTCAGCCGATCACCAATAACAAAGCTGTTTGCCAAATCGTAACTATCATCCATGTATTTTCCCATCATACCGATTCCCGGTTTGCGCGTTGGTGCATTATCGTGTGGAAAATGGCGGTCGATCAAAATATCGTCGAAAACCACGCCTTCGTTTTCAAAAGCTTTCAGCATTTTGTTATGCGCCGGCCAGAAGGTTTCTTCCGGATAACTGGCAGTTCCCAAGCCATCCTGATTGCTAACAATCACCAGTTCATACGAAAGGTTTTGGGCAATAAAGTGCATATTCCTGAAAACCTTCGGAAGATATTCCAGCTTTTCCAGCGAGTCGATTTGCTCGTCGTTCGGTTCAATGATTAAAGTACCGTCGCGGTCGATAAATAATGCTTTCTTCATAGTTTTATAAATCTCGAATAAGGAACAAGAAATACGAGATTTCGAACGAGTACTCTCGATGTTCCGTGTTTCTTATTCGGTGTTTCTTGTTTTTTAAACCAACGCTTTTAGCGCTTTTCTTAGCTTTTTATTCTCTTTGGACGAACCTATGGTAATTCGCAAACAGTTGTCGCAAAGTGTCACTTTCGATCTGTCGCGAACAATAATTTTTTGTTCGGTCAGATATGCGTATATACCACGTGCATCGTGCATTTTAACCAAAACAAAGTTAGCATCCGACGGGTAAACTATCTGAACAAAAGGCAATTTAAACAGTTTGCGTACCATTTTATCGCGCTCTTCCAGAATCACTTTCACCCATTCTTCCTTTTCCGGAGCTTTTACCAACAGTTCAAGCGCTTTCTTTTGTGTCAGGATATTGATGTTGTACGGATATTTTACCTTGTTGAAAACCTTGATAATTTCGGGCTGGGCAAATGCCATTCCTAGTCGAATTCCTGCCATTCCCCAAGCTTTCGAGAAAGTTTGCAGCACCATCAGGTTGGGGTAATTATCCAGTTCTGGCAGTAGACTGCTTTCCGGAGCAAAATCAATATAAGCCTCGTCAACAACCACCAAACCATCAAATCCGGTAAGCAATTTAGCTATTTCAGATTTATCCAATAGGTTCGCTGTCGGATTATTGGGCGAACAAATAAAAATAGCTTTCGTGTAAAGATTTGCAGCATTCAGTAAATCGTCGGCTTTAAACTGATATTCAGCATTAAGCTTTACTTTGTGAACCTCCACATTGTTGATGTCGGCCGCCACCTGATACATTCCGTAGGTTGGGTCAATAGAAACCACGTTATCAACTCCCGGCTCACAAAAAGCACGAAAAATAATATCGATAGGTTCATCGCTGCCATTTCCGAGGAAAATCTTTTCAGGAGCAACGTTTTTGATAACAGCAATCTTCTCTTTAACAGCCCATTGCAACGGATCGGGATATCGGTTATAAGGTTTATTGAACGGGTTTTCGTTGGCATCCAGATACACATCTGCCTCGCCTGAAAACTCGTCACGAGCCGAAGAATAGGGTTTCAATGCCTTTATGTTGTTGCGAAGTAATTTGTCAAGTTCCATATTTCTAGTTCCTTATTTTTTATTGTCTATCTCTTTCAACCGCAAAGTAACCGCATTTTTGTGTCCGTCCAGTTCTTCAGCAGCAGCCATTGTTTCAATAACTGGGCCGAGGTTTTTCATGCCTTCAGGAGTTATTTCCTGAAAAGTAATTTTTTTAATGAAACTGTCGATATTCACTCCGCTAAAAGAACGCGACCAGCCATTGGTTGGCAAAGTATGGTTTGTTCCTGATGCGTAATCGCCAGCACTTTCAGGAGTATAGTTTCCCAGGAAAACCGATCCTGCATTTACAATTTGTTCGGCCACCTGAAGATAGTTTTCCATCGAAATAATCAAATGTTCGGGTGCGTATCCATTAATCAAGTCAATCATGTCGTCAACATTTTCCAGCACAACGGCCTGACTGTTAGCCAAAGCTCTTTCGGCAATGGCTTTTCGCGGCAGATCGTTAAGCTGCCTTTCCAATTCCTGATCAACTTTTTCAACCAATGATTTGTCGTTCGTTACCAACACAACCTGGCTGTCAGGCCCATGTTCGGCTTGCGAAAGCAAATCGGCAGCAATAAATGCTGGGTTGGCAGTTTGATCGGCCATAACAGCCACTTCCGACGGACCTGCGGGCATGTCAATCGCCACATCTCCGCGACTAACTATCTGTTTGGCTGCCATCACGTACTGGTTTCCGGGGCCAAAAATTTTATCCACTTTCGGAACTACATCCACGCCATAAGCCATCGCCCCAATTGCCTGAACTCCACCAAGTTTAAATATCTGTGTCACTCCTACCAATTGGGCAGCAAATAAAATCGCAGGATGTATCTTACCTTCTTTATTTGGTGGAGTACACAAAACAATCTCTTTACAACCAACTATTTTAGCCGGAATGGCCAACATCAAAACGGTCGAAAACAGCGGAGCCGAGCCTCCCGGAACGTACAATCCAACTTTCTCGATCGCCACCGGTTTCTGCCAGCAGATCACTCCCGGGGTCGTTTCTATTTTTTTGATTTCAGGAACCTGCGATTCGTGAAATTTTCGAATGTTGTGTGCGGCAACTTTTATCGCATTTTTAAGTGATTCGTCAACCAACGAAATGGCATCTGCAATTTCCTGCTCCTGAACTGCAAAATTCCGGATGAAAACACCATCAAATTTGTCGGTATAATTACGAATGGCATGCACACCACTCATTTTAATGTCGGTTAAAATTGCCTGAACCTGGCTTTCAAGTTCGGCCACACTAAATAATGGACGTTGAAGCAGTTCTGCCCACAAATTTTCTGGGGGATTGATGTACGTTTTCATCGGTTTATTTAAAAAATCATTTTTTCAATTGGAATCACCAAAATACCAGTGGCTCCGGCAGATTTCAGTTTACCGATAATCTCCCAGAAATCTTTTTCTTCAATCACCGAATGTACCGAACTCCAGCCTTCTTCGGCCAACGGCATCACGGTCGGACTTTTCATTCCTGGCAAATATGATTCTATTTCGGCCAACTTTTCATTGGGAGCATTCAGCAAAATATATTTTTTCTTTTCAGCACGTTGCACCGATTCCATCCTGAAAATCAACTCGTCGAGAATGGCACTTTTTACTTCTGAAAGATTGGGATTAGCTATCAAAACAGCCTCTGATTTCACCACAACTTCAACTTCTTTCAACCGGTTGCTCACCAGAGTACTTCCCGAACTTACAATGTCGAAAATAGCATCGGCCAAACCAATTCCTGGTGCAATTTCTACCGACCCGTTAATTACATGAATTTCAGCATTAATATTCTTTTCCCTGAAAAAATCGCGAAGGATTTCGGGATACGAAGTGGCGATTTTCTTTCCGTTGAAATACCCAACTCCGCTGTAAACGTCATCTTTTGGAATGGCAAGTGAAAGGCGGCATTTGCTGAATCCCAGGCGCTTTACTATAACAACATTTTCCTTCTTTTCGAGCATTTCATTTTCGCCCACTACCCCAATGTCGGCTACGCCCATGGCCACTGCCTGTGGTATATCGTCGTCGCGTAAAAATAGTGCTTCAAGCGGGAAGTTGCTTGCGGATGAAATAAGTTTACGGCTGCTCAGCGGAAGTTTTACTCCAGCTTCATCTATTAGTTTTATCGAATCTTCATTCAACCTTCCTTTGGTTTGAATAGCAATTTTTAAAAGTCCATCCATTTTCAAATTTGTTTTAAAACAAAGAAGGCTTACCATTGCGGTAAGCCTTCTTATTGGGTTAATATCTTCTAGAAAAACATCAAAACAATTACTGCCTACCGGTTGATAGAATCACATAATGATGGCCGTAATGTGTAATTGAGTTATTCATTTTTGTCTTTATGAAGTGCAAGTATAGTTATAAATTGAAATCAAAACAAGTTATCTAATTACAGTTTTTTGAATTTTACGTTTTATTAATATTAAAAATGAGACATTGCGACAATGGGAAGTCTATAAAAATACAATAATTACATTCGCTATTCATAAATTTAAAATGAATATGTATGTTTGTACAATCGATTGCAAAACCAACTAAAATCAAATAAAAATGAAAAAAGCACTTTCTGTGGTAGTAGTTTTCATGCTTATTGGCATGACTGTATTTTCAAAGAGTAAGCAGGACAATTGTTTTAAGCCTAAAGAAATTAAAAAGGCGATGACAACTGCAGCCATGTGGCAATTGGCCAACCCAAAACACAAGTTATACGACTGGACTAATGGCGCATTTTATGCAGGAATCTCCGCAGCCTATAAAACCACAGGCGACAAAAAGCTTCTGAATGCCATGATAGAAATGGGTGATAAAAACGAATGGAAACCTGGCCCAAGACTCGAACATGCTGACGACCATGCTATTTGCCAAACCTACATTGATGTTTACCGCATCAAAAAAGATCAGAAAATGATCAATCCATTTATTGCGCAAATGGACAAATTCATTACAACACCTTATCAAACCAAAGGAATCCAGCAGATTACCTGGTGGTGGTGCGATGCACTTTTCATGGCTCCTCCAGCGCTGGTTAAATTATCGAATGCTACCGGCGACAAAAAATACATGGAATATAGCGATAAACTTTTTCACGAATGTTACGATTTGCTTTACGATAAAGAAGAGAACCTTTTTGCACGTGACTTGATGTACGTGATTAAGGGTGACGCTTCTGACCGTCGCGAAGCCAATGGCAAAAAAATCTTTTGGTCGAGAGGAAACGGCTGGGTTATGGGAGGTTTAGTGCTGGTTTTAAGCGAACTTCCTAAAGATTACAAGGAGCGTCCGTTCTATGAAAAAGTTTATAAAGAGATGGCTGATAAAATAGCCAGCCTGCAACAAACCGATGGACTTTGGAGAGCCAGCCTGTTGGATCCGGAATCCTATCCTGGAGGAGAAGCCAGTGGTTCAGGATTTTATACTTATGCCTTGGCCTGGGGTATTAACAATGGATTGCTGAACAAAGAAAAATTCCTCCCGATAGTTAATAAAGCATGGAAAGGATTGAATACATTGATTCAACCTGACGGGCATGTAGGCTGGTGCCAGCCGATTGGGGCCGATCCTAAAAAGAACTTCAGTGCAGAAAGTTGGGAAGTTTATGGTACTGGAGCTTTCCTTCTTGCTGGTAGTGAAGTAATCAAACTTAAAAAATAAGCCTCCAAATAGTCAGGAAGTTAATAAATGTGAAATGATGAAAGTGTTTGTTCACTTTGAGAACAAATATTTTATGAAATGTAAAAAAAATAGTTTCTTTGCAAGAAGATTAAGATCAAATGTCCAGATGACACTTATTGAATTTCATGGGAAACTATAAATTTCAGGAGGTTGCATCTCAAAATAATGTTCTAAAAATGACTGATCACTTTCTTTTTAAGGGAGTAAAATCATAAAAATGCGTGATTAGCTATGCGAATAGCTAGGTTTTTATTGACCAATTGCTTGATTGGTTGATCTTGTTTGTGGTATGAAAAGCCGGCCAGCGGGTCGGCTTTTCTTTTGCATTTTTACGTGATTATCATATTGCAATAATTTATAAATAAAAAAACCGCCTTTTGAGCGGTTTTTTTATGGGCTTTATCCCAAGTATGTTTTCAGTAATTTACTTCTTGAAGTGTGACGCAAACGCCTAATCGCCTTTTCTTTAATCTGCCGAACCCGTTCGCGGGTCAATCCAAATCTTTCTCCGATTTCTTCGAGTGTCATTTCCTGACATCCGATTCCGAAGAACATCCGGATGATGTCACTTTCTCGTTCAGTCAAAGTAGCCAGTGCGCGTTCAATTTCTTTTGCCAGCGACTCCATCATCAATGCACGGTCGGCATTTGGAGAATCATTGTTAATCAGAACATCGAGAAGGCTGTTATCTTCTCCTTCTACAAAAGGAGCATCAACCGAAATATGCCTGCCTGAAACACGAAGAGTATCTGCAACCTTTTCCGCAGGTAACTCTAATGATTCTGCAAGTTCTTCAGGCGAAGGTTTCCGCTCATTTTCCTGCTCAAACTTCGAGAATGCCTTGTTGATTTTATTCAACGAACCAACCTGATTCAAGGGTAAACGAACAATTCTGGATTGCTCGGCCAAAGCCTGTAAGATAGACTGACGAATCCACCATACTGCATACGAGATAAACTTAAACCCCCTGGTTTCATCAAATTTTTCGGCAGCTTTAATCAATCCAAGATTTCCTTCATTAATAAGGTCGGGCAAACTTAATCCCTGATTCTGGTATTGTTTAGCTACCGAAACAACAAAACGCAGATTTGCTCTTGTTAATTTCTCCAATGCGGCCTGATCACCTTTTTTAATCCGCTGCGCCAACTCCACTTCTTCCTCAACGGTA
>Ga0154413_1082_pt2 | contig 11276 bp, 12 predicted proteins | sample RifGroB2_FD_115917 | JGI IMG/M metagenome (GOLD analysis project Ga0154413, IMG submission 115917) | Bacteroidetes bacterium GWB2_41_8 | reverse complement strand
CGCCGGGAAGCGCAATATCGATTAATACAGTATTTATTTTTGCCTGACACAGGTACAATCCTGCTGTCAATCCGCCAGGTCCGGCACCCAAAATAGCCACGTCAACATCGGTAACAAAAGGCTGCTGCGTTGCCATTATTTGAGTTACTTTTTCTTTGCCGAGAATGTGTTTCAGTTCGCGAACAATTTCGGAGCGTTTAACACCACCAGCCAAACGACCGCAAACTTCTTCTCCATCCTGATAGAATAAAAGTGTTGGCGAGCTTTTCACAATTAATTTATCCGACAGTTCGCGGTTTCCCTGACGAAAAATTTTTACAAATTTGACTTCTTTTCCGAAAAGCTTTTCCAAACCTTCCAGTTTTGGTGCAATAGCCTCACATGGAGCACATTCGGTTGAATAAAAATCAACCAGTACATTTCCACCGTTTAGTACTTCTTGTTCAAATTCAGATGCAGTAATTTCTTTCATGGGTGTATGTTTTTTGATTTTCTGGTTTTTTCAAACTTTAAATACATTCAGCGGTGCATGATTGTGCACCCGGTCTTTCACAACCAGCGTGGTGCAATCTGCTTTCACCTCGCGCTGAAATAAAATATCATGTCCCAAACAAAGTCCGATCATCACAACCAAATCAACATTTTCGTGATTCAATTGATGCGCCTGCCCAATTGGGTTGCAGGAAACGTTGCAAATCGAACTTTCCGTGTTTACTTCATTCTGCGGAAGGCCGCCAACGGTGCACGAAACTGGTCGCACATTCAATCCATTGCTGCGGATAATTTCAGTAATTTGTTTTACCTGATTTTCCATACCGTAGCAATACGCCAGTCCAATTCGCTTGTATTCCATTTTCTGCGCAAAAGCAATGGTTTCCTGAAGTCGTGACAAGGTTCCGGCACGACCAAAATCGACCAAACTGGCAGCCGCCTGTACAATCTCCGCTTCTTCAGTATATTTTGCAATCACCTCGTCACGATTAAACGAAGTTGCTTTGCAGGTTTCCGTTTTCCGGCATTGTTTGTCATAGGTGCAATTGGTGCAGTCCATCGTTTATTCGTTGAAATAATGTCCAATACCCAATTCCAGCAATTCAGTCACCGGGCGACAATCGTGACTGTTCAGCGTTCCGTTGTAGTTTTTGGCCATCGATGCACAACCGCCGCCACAAATCAGGCTCATGTTGCAGCTTTGGCATTTGGGTATCGATAAAATATCGCGTTCCTGCCATTTCTCAACCGCTTGGGTATTTTTCCTGACTTCAGGATAAAATGTGCCCAGACTTTCGCCCTGTTTTCCCACTGTAGCTGTGCAGGCATACACATTTCCGGTAAAATCGAATGCCCATTCGGTTTTTGTTCCCGTGCAGGCATCAAAAAGAGGTGCGGGCATTTCGCCCTGTTCGAACAAGAATTTCGCGACAGAAAATGCCGGTTGATGGAATTCGCTGATATGAGGAAACTGATTCAGCAAATGGTACAAATCCTGATACAATTCGAGTCGTGAATACAGCTTTTGCTGGTTCGCCTGGCATTCGTGCAATTCGTAATTTCGTCCCAACTGGGTTTTGAACAATGGAGAAGCAGTCCAGCCTTTAGCGATAGCAAACTGCGCCAAATCAGGCAGATTTTCAATATTCTGTTTGTCAACAACCATGCGCAGATTAACCGGAATTTTGTTCTCAATCAGCATATCCACACCGCGCACAATGCGATCAAATGTCGGGTTGCCGCCTTTCAGGTAGCGACGCTGGTTGTGTATTTCACTGGTTCCATCGAGTGTCACCTGAATTTCGCGGATAATTCCCTTCTTTAAAACGGGAAGGTATTCTTCAAGATTGTATCCGTTGGTAACCGCAGCAATTTCAAGATTCAAAGCAGTGGCACTTTCAATAATATATTCAATATTTTCCTTGTGGCGTGGCGCATTCATGAAAGGTTCACCACCAAAAATGGTAATGTATTTCCGCCTTCCTGAAAACTCTTTCTGGATATAATCAAAAAACGAGTCGGTTACTTCCTTCGACAAAGCAACAGGTAAAGCCTCGTAACCAGCCTGATAGCAATAAGAACAATCGAAATTGCACGAGTAGTTGGTCACGAAAAAGATTTGAACTTCGTCTTTTTCCCGGTCGTCCAGAAATTTCAGGTATTTTTCACGAAACAATCGCTTTTCCTGAACCGGATCGACGATATACCCATTTTCGATCAAATCCCGATTTGTTTCGTCAGTACTCTGCAATTGGTTGAAGGTTTCCTGATCCAGAATATCAGCCTGCCCCGACAGCGAATTGACAATGAACCAATCATCGGAGTCTTTAATTTTTGAAGTAATGTTGTATTTGGAAAGTTGCATAAATGTAAAGCCCCCTTCCCGTTCCCCCAAGGGGGGAATGCTTTGGGGCGTTTCATTAAGGTTTATACTTGATTAAAATGCCATTAAATATGAAATGTGATGAAGAAAAGCGACCCCAATTCCCCTCCTTCGGAGGGGTTAGGGGAGGCTTTTCCCTTTTGCCTTAATCGTGGCATCCGGCAATAATCTGTGATTGTTTGGCACAGCACTGCGCCTGTTTAATCTGACCCTTGCGGGCTTTTTTTACTAAACTTTTCATTCTTGAGAATTTTTGTTTTGATTAAACTATAGTGAATAAAAGTAAACTAAATGAACCAAGGTTCAAAATAAAATACTTTCAGACTTTTCAATATTTTCAGGCAACTTCTTCTCGTCCGAATGGAGGTTATTGCATTGATTTAACTCTATTCGCGGACGATAACCTTTTACTTTATCTAAATCTATAAATATTTCACCCCGCTGGGGTTAAACCCAGAAACTTTTGCCGATGCTTATCCCGAAACTCGTAACCCGCAAAACGATTTAACAGCAACTAAACTCGTCTTTCTTCGCTGTAATTGTGAAACTCGAAACTTCAATTTTGCCTTTCGGATAAGGTTGGCTTTCTTCCAGAATTCGGAAATCTTTAAAACCGGTTCTCCTGATAATTTCAATGTATTCAGCTTTGGTAATTGAACCGGCCCAACATTCTGCTACAGCTTCCGGGTTATTGGCATATTCCATAGGCACCGGCTCGCTCGAATAAATATCACTAATCACGAAACGCCCACCATTTTTCAGCAAACGATAAATTTCGGCCCAAACTTTGGGTTTGTTACTTACATGGTTTAGGGTGCAATTGGAGATAATCAGATTGGCTATTTCACTTTCCAAAGGAATTTGTTCCAGATCGGCCAAAACAAATTTTACGTTCTCAACACCCATTTTGGCAGAAGTAGCTGTTGCTTTCCGAATCATTTCTTCAGTAACATCAACTCCATAAACAAAACCCCCTTCGCCAACTTCTTCGGAAAGACGCAAAACATCAGTTCCGCGGCCACTTCCCAAATCAATGCAAACCTCCCCGGTTTTTGCTTCGCTTTTTTCGGCAGCTCCACCACATGACAAGCAACAGGTATCGTTTGCCAAAGTCGAGTATCTTCCAGCTATTTCAATTGTGTTCATGTATTTCAATTTTGAGGTGCAAAGTTAAGGTTTAAAATTAATAAAATGTACATATGTATATAATTTGATATGATTCCAAATAAGTTTCAGTACATGAAATTATCTGTTTGTTTATGTTGTTGTGTGACAGTGTAATAGTCGGATTCATGTGTTTTGTTGAAAGATTCTTCACAATATGGGGGTAACCTTTGTTCAAATTTCAGGATTAATTATAAAAAACAAAATCATTTCATCAACTATTGTCTTTGGCAACTGATTGTTGTAAATTTGATCATCAAAATCCGGAGAAAATAAATCCAAACTTGCGAAAGATTACTGCGGGGATTTAGTTTCTATTTATACTCTTCACGGATGCCGCCTAACCATCATCAGGATAATGATTACCGATTAATTAGTTTTTGAGTGGTAATCCTTATTTAATGCTATTCCAGATCGAAAAAGGGTAAATGTTTGTTGGTAATTTATTTCAGATAAGCACCAAATAAATTAATTGCCATGATCTATGAAGCCATTCAAATTATTAGCCAGCAACTCGATAGTTATCTGACCGCAGCAGGTTTATCAAATTTGGTTACGCTCGAAAATATTGCCTTGTTCGAAACTTCCTCCGAAAATACGGAAAAACTGACCAACAAGGTTGTTCTGACTCTGTTGAATCTTGAAGAAGAAACGACCCTTAAGAATCTTCCCAATTACAAAGTCATCGATAAAACTTCTACAGAGTATCGAAATCCGCCTGTCCACCTTAATTTGTTTTTGCTAATTAGCGGCAACTGCAATACCTACACCAATTCGTTGCGCAGTATCTCTAAAACAATCGAATTTTTTCAGGGGAAAAAGGTATTTACTTCAGATAATACCAGTTACGAACCCAAAGAAGATTTTGATATTCTTGAACACTTCAAGCTCATTACAGAATTATATACTCCCACTTTCGAAGAATTGAACTTTGTATGGGGAACCCTGGGAGGAAGGCAGTTACCATCTGTAATTTACAAGATTCAGCTTGTTGAAATCGACCGCAAAGAACTAATAGGAACCGCTAAAGTTATTACGGAAATTACGGATGTCGTTAAACATCAATAACCTGTAACTTTATTAAACCGACAAGGTGGCATACATTACTTAAATTAAGCAGGGTAGCCCAACAGTCTGATTTGAAGCATACAAAATTATAAATCTTAAAACGGAACACTATGGCAACAACGTACAAAACACCCGGTGTTTACATCGAGGAAATTGCAAAATTCCCGCCATCGGTAGCACAGGTCGAAACTGCGATCCCAGCCTTTATTGGTTATACTGAAACTGCGATCAAAAAGGAACCCGGAGACCTCATTCTTGTTCCCTTCCGGATTACTTCGCTGCTCGATTACGAAACTCATTTTGGAGGCGCCGCACCCGAAACCGGTATCGAGGTGAAAATTAATGATGTAACTGTTAACGGTGTTCTAAACCGCTCAATTACAGTTCCGCAACCTGCCACAAAATCTCCTTTCCTGATGTATTATGCTTTGCGAATGTATTTTGCCAATGGTGGAGGTCCGTGTTACATTACATCGGTGAATACTTATTCGGCAGCTACAACTGCAAATGCAACTAATCCGGTTCAGCTTGATGATTTGCAGGATGGGTTGGCCGAGGTTGAAAAGGAAGACGAGCCAACTTTACTTCTTTTTCCCGACGCAACAGCCTTGACATCCGATAATTTTTATGCCATTTACAAGGATGCGCTCACGCAATGCAACAAGCTTCATGATCGGTTTACCATACTTGATACTTTTTCGGATGATGAAAGTGATGACCCGTCACCTTCCGAAGGTTTGCGCGATGGCATCAATCTCGAAAAAGATTACCTGAAATATGGGGCAGCCTATTATCCGTTTGTTGAAACACTGATGAATTACAATTACAGCACTTCAGGAGTTACCTTAAAACATACCACCGATAATTCGCCTGTTTTGCTTAGCACTCTTGAAGATGCAAGCGATGCATTAAATAATATTATCGATGCGTTGGATGAAAGTACTGATTTAATTGCTGCATTGACCGATGCACAAACAACCATCAATGCATTGACTGCTCCCGAAGCCCTGGCGCAGGCCAATTTGGTTACCGATGCCATTGCGCCAATTATAGATTTGATTGATTCGGTTGTAACTTCAGGTACCGAAGCTGCTTCTGCTGCAACTTTTGCTGCAACTGCCGCCAGCGAAGCGCCTGCTGTAGCCGCTGCCGCAACTGCCGCCGCTGCCGCCTTAACCGCCGGACTGGGAGGAGCCATTGCAACCATGAAAACAGCTCTGGAAGCACATATCGCAGCAATTGTCGCTGCGATAAATGGAACCGCAGTTAAGACAGAAGCGCTGGCTGCTGTTGCAACTGTTTCGACCCTCGAAACGGTTATTGAAGATATAGCAGAACTGATTGATCCACCAGTTATTGAAGCGATTGATGATGCCCGTGCCGCCGATACCAATGGTGATTTGGATAACCTTAAATTAAATGTGATCGAAAAATCCGATAGTCAGACTTTTAATGAAATAAGAGCTCAGCTCGCCAAACTTTACGTAAAAATGCCGCCAAGTTCGGCCATTGCGGGAGTGTATGCACGCGTTGACCGCGATCGCGGTGTTTGGAAAGCGCCTGCCAATGTTGGACTGAATTATGTCATCCGACCTTCGGTAAAAATTACCAACGATATGCAGGATGGCCTGAATGTAGATGCCGGTTCAGGCAAATCAATCAATGCAATCCGTTCGTTTACCGGAAAAGGTACCTTGGTTTGGGGCGCCCGCACTTTGGCCGGAAACGACAATGAATGGCGGTACGTTTCGGTTCGCAGATTCTTCAACATGGTCGAAGAATCGGTGAAAAAAGCAACCGCGCAATTTGTTTTCGAGCCCAACGATGCCAATACCTGGGTGAAAGTGAGGGCCATGATCGAGAACTTCCTGATCCTTCAGTGGCGTGCAGGCGCTTTGGCAGGCGCAAAACCTGACGATGCGTTTTATGTTCGCGTGGGGCTTGGCCAAACCATGACTGCCGAGGATATTCTGAACGGATACATGCACATCGAAATTGGGTTGGCAGTGGTTCGTCCTGCCGAATTTATTGTCCTGAAATTCTCTCACAAGTTGCAGCAATCATAAATATTAACAACTAAAATCATATATCATGGCAAATTATCCTTTGGTAAAGTTTCATTTCCAGGTTGATTGGGGTGGAACTAAAATTGGATTCACAGAGGTTTCGGGGCTCGATGTTGAAACTGAAGTGGTAGAATACCGCGAAGGTGCAAGTCCTGAATATTCGAAAATAAAGATGCCCGGAATGCAGAAATTCAGCAACATTACCCTGAAACGCGGCACTTTCAAGAGCGATAATGAATATTATCAATGGTGGAACACGGTCAAACTCAATACCATCGAACGGCGCGACATTACCATCAAACTTCTGAATGAAGAGCATGAGCCGGTTGTTGTCTGGAAAGTAAAAAATGCCTGGCCAAGCAAAATCCAGTCAACCGATTTAAAGGCCGACGGAAACGAAGTCGCCATCGAATCAATGGAAATTGTGCACGAAGGTTTGTCCATTCAAAATGAATAACAATGAGCAAGTATTATCCTCCTTTGGGGTTTCATTTTCTGGTTGAGTTTGCCAATCAGAAAGATGAATATCAATTTCAATCTGTTTCAGGGTTAAGTTATAACCTTGGAACAGAAGATATTACTGAAGGAGGAGAAAATCGCTTTGTTCATAAACTTCCGCTGCGACCTAAGTATCCGAATCTGGTTCTTAAACGCGGTTTGCTAATCGATTCTGAATTGATCGACTGGTGCAGGTCGTCGGTTGAAGATTTTAGTTATTCACCAACCGACATTATCATCAAATTACTGAACGAAGAGCATGAACCCCTGATTACCTGGAACGTGATTCATGCATACCCGGTGAAGTGGGCGGTGGCCGATTTCAATGCCGAAGAAAGCAAAATTGTGATCGAAACGCTTGAACTGACCTACAACTATTTTAAAATCCTTTAGTATGCCCATCGAAATCAAAGAGTTGAATATCAAAATAAATGTTTCTGAAGGGCAGGCAAAGGCTTCTGATGAAAATGAACAGGGCAAAAAAGGAGCTCAAAGCGATATTGTTGCCCAATGCGTTGAACAGGTGCTCGAAATTCTCTCTAAAACTCACGAACGGTAAAACTGAAAATTATGAGTGGCGAATTAACCAAGCTGAGAATAAAGGCTTATCGCGATGAGAAGTTTTCGCAGGAAGTGGCCGACGGAGAGTTTAACACCCTGTTGAATCCTGAAAACTATCGCATTAAGTACCGAATTGAGCAGGACGAAAGTCAGGCGCAGGGTACCAGTGCGGTAGCTCCGCGTTTCAACAAGGCGCTACCCGAAGACCTTCAGCTCGATTTTATTTTCGACCGTTCAGGTGTTATAAAAGGTTATGAAGATACCTCGGGTGAGGGAATTATTGGTGATATTGAGAAGTTTAAGCAGGTAATATTCGATTACAACGGCGAAGAACACAAGCCCAATTACCTGGTTATTTCGTGGGGCGCATTACTGTTTAAAGGAAGTTTGAGCGAGATGGAAATCACTTTCAAGCTGTTCAAAGCCGATGGAACGCCCATTAGGGCAAGTGCGCGTGCAAAGTTTAAAGGTTTTGTGGAAGACGATTTGCGCATTGCCCGCGAAAACAACAGCTCTCCCGATTTGACACACGTTCGTATTGTAAAAGAAGGAGATACGCTTCCGTTAATGACCTTCAGAATTTATGGAGACCCGAAATATTACCTCGAAGTTGCCAGGGCAAATAAACTTGTCAACTTCAGGAAACTAACTCCCGGACAGCAAATTTTCTTTCCGCCGATCAGGAAAGTGGGAAGTGCGAAGTCAGTTCTTTGAGTTATAGAATTAATGTCGTTTAGTTAAGAAAATTAGCTTTTCTATGTCCGTCCGCTAAAGCGAGACGGCAAAGAATATGTGAATTTCAAATTAACGATTTCCTGTAACAAAGCGAAGCCTATTTTTTTGCCGTTGGCTTTAGCCAACGGATACTAAATAAAAGCCTAACTAAACGACATTGGTTAAAGAATAGCTATTAAGTAGTCATTAATTGGCAAAAACAGTTAATGACAACAAATGACAATTGAATGACAAACAAAAACAAGATAACGCATAACTGAAACAAAAACTGATGGTATCGCCCCGGAACATACAAACCTCACGGTCAGCCGATTTGGTCACTTTTAAGGTGCTGATTGACGGAGCCGAGCTTTCGGCTTCGGTCAACGTGTTGAACATCAGTGTCGAGAAGGAAATCAACCGGATACCTTCTGCAAAGCTGGTGATTACCGATGGAGATCCTGCCAGTCAGGAGTTTGCTGTTAGCAACGACACTTTGCTGATTCCGGGGAAAGAAATCGAAATCAAAGCGGGCTATCATTCTGTCGATGAAACCATCTTTAAAGGCATCATCATCAAGCACAGCCTGAAAATCAGGCCGCAGTATTCGCTGCTGATTGTGGAGTGCCGCGACAAGGCAGTGAAACTCACTTCAGGAAGAAAAAGCAAGTACTACAGCGATAAAAAGGACAGCGATATTATCGACGAACTAGTTGCATCATATAGCCTTGAAAGCGATGTGGCCCCTACCAGTCAGCAGCACAAAGAGCTTGTTCAGTGCGATTGTACCGACTGGGATTTCATCGTCACACGGGCGCAGGCCAACGGAAAAGTTTGCGTAGTTGACGATGGAAAAGTCACTGTAAAAGCGCCCGATTTTTCGCAGGCCGAAGTTGAAACAGTCTCATACGGAGCCACTTTACTCGACTTTGATGCCGAGATCGACGTACGGAACCAGTTCAGCAAAATTACTTCCTACGCATGGGATCAGTCGAAGCAGGAAGTTTCGGAAACGGAGGCAGCCAATCCGGCAGTGGCGCTCAATGGCAATTTATCGTCATCCGATTTGGCTTCGGTTGTTGGACTTGATAACCTGAAACTTACTTATGGCGGTACCACTTCTGATGGCTCCATTCAAGACTGGGCAAATGCCCGAAACCTTTTTAACCAACTGGCGAAAGTTCGCGGAAGGATAAAGTTTCAGGGAATCCCGGCCTGTAAACCCAATACTACCTTGATGCTTCAGGGTGTTGGCGACCGGTTCAACGGGAAGGTTTATATCTCGGCCATTCGTCACGAAATTGCTGAAGGACAATGGACTACGGATGCGCAGTTTGGCGTAAACCCTGCGTGGTTTACCGATAATTTCAACATTGCCAGCCAGCCATCTTCAGGATTGTTTGCCGCCATTCACGGGTTGCAAATCGGGATTGTAACCCAGCTTGAATCGGATCCGAACAACGAGCACCGCATTAAAATTCGCTGCCCGTTGATTGACAACACTTCGGATGGAATTTGGGCGCGAATTGCTTCACTTGACGCCGGCAACGAACGCGGCGCTTTTTTCCTCCCTGAAATCAGCGATGAGGTGATCGTTGGTTTTATCAACGATAATCCCAACGACGCGGTAGTTCTCGGGATGCTGAACAGCAGTGCGAAACCTGCGCCATTGCAGGCTTCTGACGATAATCATGAAAAAGGATTTGTTACCCGAAGCAAGATAAAATTCATTTTTAACGACGATAAAAAAACGGTTTTGCTTGAAACGCCTGGAGAACAGCGAATTTTAATTGACGATGATGCCGGCGAAATAAAAGTGGAAGATAAAAACGGGAACAAAATCGTAATGGATTCATCAGGAATTGTTCTTGAGAGTGCGAAAGATCTTACACTAAAGGCAACCGGTGATATTAAGATTGAAGGAGTGAATATTACAGCATCGGCTTCGGCACAGTTTAAGGGCGAAGGCTCGGCCGGTGCGGAAATTTCAACCAGCGCCGTTGCAACACTGAAAGGCTCGATGGTGCAGATTAATTGAAGAAGATGAGAGGATGAGATAATGGAAAGATGTTAATTGTTGTAGGGTTAAATGGCTGAATGGTTGAAACAATTTAGCAATTTGACAATTCAACCCAAAACATTCTTCAATTCTTAACTCTAGTCACTCCGAACTTAAGTAGTAAATATAAATAGTCAATAGAAAAATGGGAATGCCAGCCGCAAGAGTAGGAGATATGCACGTTTGTCCGATGTTGACAGGAACGGTGCCACATGTTGGAGGGTCTGTCCTTCCGCCCGGAGCGCCCACTGTGCTGATTGGCAGAATGCCTGCCGCCTGTGTGGGCGATATGGTCACCTGTGTTGGTCCGCCCGACACGATTGCGATGGGATCGGCAACTGTAATGATTGGTGGAAAACCGGCAGCACGACTGGGAGACTCGACTGCTCATGGCGGTGTAATAATTCTGGGATGTCCGACTGTTTTAATTGGAGGATAAATGTATGGATACAACTGATTCTTTTTTGGGCCGTGGATGGGGGTTTCCTCCTGAATTCAGCAAAACAACTGAAAGCGTTTTGCTGACCGAAGGCGAGGACGACATTGAAAAAAGCCTTGAAATATTGTTGTCCACCCGTTTGGGCGAGCGGGTCATGGTTCCGGGTTACGGTTGCAACCTCGAAGAACTTTTGTTTAAACCGCTGAACCTGACTCTGAAAACATACATTACCGATCTGATAAAAACAGCCATTCTGTATCACGAACCAAGAATAGACGTGGATAAAATCAGGATTGAACCTTCGACTGACAACGATGGACTGCTGCTCATAAA
>Ga0154413_1024_pt1 | contig 11292 bp, 10 predicted proteins | sample RifGroB2_FD_115917 | JGI IMG/M metagenome (GOLD analysis project Ga0154413, IMG submission 115917) | Bacteroidetes bacterium GWB2_41_8 | reverse complement strand
CCCCGATCTGTTTTATCAGTCGTACACCCGCAACGGGAAGGTTAATTTGCCTTACCAGTCGCTCGGATACGCATACCATCCGTACCAGTTTAATTTCGAAACCATGTGGGCGCATGTGCTGGCATCAGCCGAAAGCGGAGAAGGGCCGCCTGTAAAAGATGAGCTGACTGCAGGAATGATTTATCATACAGAGTTAAATGGTTCGTGGTTCGATGGCGCTTTGCAGATGAGCATTAACAATCAGCGCCGTTCGTGGGGGCACGATGAGAACAACCTGATGCTTTCGTCCACTGCCAGAAGATTTCCGGGAATAGAACTGAAAATACAGCCTGCAAGCTGGATCAGGTATTCGAATCTGACGGGCTCGCTGTTTTCGTATGCCAATCAAAGTGCAGGTTACCGGCAAAATATTTACGGGTACGATTTGGGACAGGTGCAGAAGAATTTCACTTTGCATACCCTTGAGTTTATCCCGAATAAATGGCTTCAGATTACCGCTGCCGGAGGGAATATCTGGTCAAAGCGTCTTGAGCTGGCTTATTTGGTTCCATTTGTTCTTCCGCATTTTACCCAGATTGATGTGGGCGATCACGATAATCTCTCGCTTTATTTTGATGTGGCTACACAATTCCCAGGCTTTGGCAAAACATGGTTTGGCTTTTTTGTCGATGAGTTTAGCTTCACCACTTCCGGAGAATTGCTGAAAATGCCGAGAAACCGTTACGCTTGGCAGCTGGGCTGGAAAACCACTTTGCTTTCGGAAATTATTCCCGGAACAACTTCTACATTGAAATACACAAGATTGACTCCTTTCGTTTATACGCATTATCCTGAAACTGATTTTAATACGTTTGGAAGCGATCGTCCGCTCGACATGACTTATACGCATGATGAGTTTAATCTTGGATTTTACCTTCCGCCCAATTCCGGAGAACTGAACTGGAAACTGGTAAATATGGCAGTACCCGATTTGATTTTATCGCTTGACAACCGCCTGATAATGCATGGAACCAACGATTTGGCAAGCACCAATGTTTACCAGATTTACGGCGATGTTTACCGCCATCAGATGGGTGCAGATATCTATCAGTATCCGCTGCTGAATTTCACTAAAGATGGGATTTATGACTGGACGATTCAGTCGGAATTGAAGTTTGACCTGAAGATGCGACGGGCCGGAATTTTGAATTATTATCGTCTGGTGGGAAGTTTGGGTTATTCGAATACCTGGTGGAAAGCCAATAACAGTGGGGTAATTGCTCCTGAAAGCAAGAATTTATTTACCGGAAGTCTGGGAATTGTGGTGGAGATGTAGAAGGGCGGGAAGGTGAAATGGCGACAAGGCGAGTGGGAGAGAGGGCGACAAGGCGAAGGATAACCCGATAATCATCACAATAGCAAGTATCCTTTGCCGTCTGCTTCAGCTGACGGATACTTGTGAAATTATTCCGGTTGAACGAACTGACATGAATAAATTTCTAACTCTTCGTTACCTGCAACCCGGTTGGTGAAACGCTGAAATCGACAAAGCGGGCTCTGTTATTGGTCGGATGGGCGATCAGTTCACGTTTGATGTGTCCGGCTGCTTCCGGATCTTTGGCAACGATGAGCATAAAACCGCCACCTCCTGCTCCCAACAGTTTCTGCCCGATTATCCAGGGTGAAATACGATCGATGATTTGTTGAATTTCAGAAGTATTGGTTCCCGCATCCAAAGTTTGGTTCAATTGCCAGCTTCGGTGAATATTTCGTCCAAAACCGTCAAAGTCTTTCGCCGAAAGTGTTTCTGTGGTGTCGATCGCATGATGTTTAAGTTCTTCAAGCAATGAAAGATGCGACGAAGAGTTTAAAAACATTCCCCTTACAATTTCAGCAAGAATACTTTTTGCTACCCGGGTGATGCCTGTATAGTACAACAATACAGAACTCTGATACCTGCTGTCGCTAAAAAGCGATTCGGGCAGCCATTTAATGGTTGGATTCTGAAGTTTCCCGGGATTTGTTTCCAGTAGTTTAATTCCTTCGAGAATACCGCCAAACTGATCCTGCCATCCGCCGCCGGTTGTCAGGAGTTGTTCGAGGGCAAGGGTGCGCCTGCCGGTTTCAGTTTTATCCCACCCAAGGCCGCAGACTTCTGAAATAGTGCCAAGTACGGTTGCTGCAAGAATTGAACTGGTTCCCAATCCTGAACCTTTCGGAACCGCGGCGAGAATGGAAATTTCGAGACCTCCTCCCATTTCTGAAAGTTGCTTTTTAAGCGAAGAAAATTTGACGGAGGCGAATTCAGGAATAAAACCGGAAAGAGCCAGCGCTGCTTTTGGAATCGCGAAAGGAGAACCTACATTGTAAAATGCCCTTAATTCGTCGAAAGTAGTGATGGTTTCCTGTGCGCCCAGGTCGATCGAACGAATTACAATCTCTGCCTTATCGGTTGATTTGATGTAACAATGCAATGGCGGTTGCCCGTTCAGCTCAACGGCCATGTTCACCACTTTGCCGCCATACAAAAAGCAATAGGGTGGAGTATCTGTCCAGCCTCCAGCCAAATCGAGCCTTACAGGGCTGCGTCCCCAAGCAATCTGGTCGGGCAAGAGCTGTATTTTTGGTTCAACAGGCCGTTGTTTGAAATGCTCCAAAACGGTATCGCGCAGATAATCGAATGCTTTTTTTTCTTCAGTATGAAAATTCAATCCATTACGCCTCAGCACCGAAGCCCTGAACATGTGAACATGAATTGGAAGCCAGTCGCTGTTCTTTCCCGGAAGAACTTCGGGAAGTTGTAATTGATGACTTACAAAATCAGACGCCAGTTTTTCAAGATCGAGCTGGTAGAAAACAGAATTGCTATAATTTGCGGCCAATGCAGGAACCGCTTTTACTCGGTTTGCTGTTCTTTGATTTTCTGTTGCCGAAATGTCGCACCGCTGGCTGATCTCATCGGAACTAAGCCTTTTGGAGTTGGTCCAGATTTCAGTAAATAATTGATTAGTTTCAGGATTGGGATCGATGAGCCATTGTAAAAATTCGCCACTAAGGTCGGTTTGTTTACGCACCGGAAAGATCGGGATAAACTGAATATCAGCATCTGCCGGAAATTTGCTGAAACACTTTTCCAGTCCCCGTTTTTGTAGCCACTCCTGAAGTGGTTTTCCCATAAAAAGCGTGGAATCATTCTGCCAGCTTCCCCTGAACGGATCGGTAAACCCATAATTTCTGATGATCACTTCCTGTTCATTCATCGGCACAATGTCGAGACAACTGCCTGAATGTAAGTTCAGATTCCAACTGTTTTCCGGAATGTTGGTCAGCGCGTGGTGGCCTTTTAGTTCCCATCCTGAAGGGATCGTCGCATTTTCGATCCAGATATTTGAATGCTCCGGACTCAGTTTTGCCTTAACATCGGAGTTTAATACAAAAATTGAGGGGTGTGGTTTGATCTGGCGGTGCCATATTTCGCGCTGATCGTTGATGCGATTCTGAATGGCAAGATTTGATGTGATTAGCTCTGAAGTATTCCCCAAGTGGTAAAACTCGCCACCTTCAAGATTTACCAATGCTACGGTAAGATTATTGATTTCAGGATCTTTGCTTGCAGGCGATTCACCAAGCGACATCCCGAAATCGGAATACAAATCATAGTAGTCAGGAACCTGATTTTGGTAAGCATTATCCTTCCATCCCGAACGTTTCATCAGCAGATTGACCGCCTTTTCGCTCAACAGCCAGATTCCGATGTCCATCAGAAAATAGTACTCATGAATGAGTTCCCTGATATTCTGGATGGATGGTTTTTGCAACATGAATTGCAATTGCGCGGGCGACTCGTGCCGGGCAAAGAAAACGCCATGATTGGTCGCTTTTTCAGGTTCGAGCCACAAACCGAAACAAACGATGTCGGCTTCAGGAATTTCAGGAATTGTTTTGCCTGAAAAGATCAATGTGTCGCCACTGGCAACCAGTGTATTGAGCTTCGCAGGAGCTTTGTCGAGTATGCGGTCGAACAAAGGCGCCTGAAGATGAATGAGCCGCTGATTGAGTTGCTGTCCGCGCGACCAGCGGAACACAGGCATCGGGAGTAAACTTTTACCTAAAGGTGCATAAGCCGGTAAACGACGACTTTGTCCTCCGGCATGAATAATCATCCGTTTCTCTTTACCTAACCATTCTTCAAAATTCTCTCCGCCTTCCTGATGAAATAATTCGGTCATTATATGGGCTGTTCCACCTCCGGAACCTACTCTTTTCCCTTCAGGATCGGAAGTTACAAACCAATTGGCCTCGGGCAAACCCGAAATCTGGTGAAAATGCGGGATGGTGTTTGAGGGAACGGATATTAGATGCATGGATGCGAATTTGACGAATTGATACTAATTTAGCGAATTGGATTAAGGATGCGCTTGTGTATTAATGACGGGGTTCCGAAGTTGATCAATAATCCTAATCGTTGTTTGGATGCTTTTAGTGAATTCTGAAGTTGTTTGATATTGGTTTCTGATAAAAACGATAACGCTTTTATTTCTAAAACAATCGAATTATAACAGAGAAAATCAGCGATATAATATTTTTTGAGCTTCTCTCCATCGAAAAAGAGCGATAGTTTTGGTTGACGTTGAAAGGGAATGTTTCGTTTAGCAAATTCCTTTTCCAATGCTTCCTGATAAACTGCTTCTAAAAATCCTGCACCAAGCTCAGAGTGTACTTTTATACAAGCTCCAATAATTGCATAACTTTCATCTTTAAAGAGAATATCTACCATACCCTTTCGCATTGATTCGTGAAAATTCGCGTTAATTCGTATCAATTCGCACTAATTCTCGACATACCACTTATATAACCGTTCAATTCCTTCTCCGATTTCAATTTTGTGATGCCAGCCCAATGCGTGCAGTTTGGATGGATTGGTGAGTTTGCGCATGGTGCCATCGGGTTTGTCGGTGTTGAACACCAGTTCTCCCCTGAAGCCAATCTTTTCTTTGATGAGATTGGCCAGATCGCGAATGGTAATTTCGATGCCGGTACCAATGTTGATGTGGGTGTTGCGAATTTCGTTTGAATGCGAATTGTTTTCATTGCAAGCTGCATCCTTATCGCGTTGAGTTTGCTTCACTTCGTTCGCAATGACGTCGTGAAAGTCAACATTCTCCATTAGGAAGACACAGGCGTCGGCCATTTCTTCGCTCCACAAAAACTCGCGGAAAGGAGCGCCGGTTCCCCATAGTTCTACTGATGCTAATTGCGCGAATTCAGACGAATTATTGCGAATTCCATACTTCAAAAGGATTGTCAGTATCTCATCGTTGGTATTTTCTCCTGAAATTCCTTCGATCGGGCGTTTGTTAAGGTCTTGGCGAATGGCCTCCCAGTTGTTTTCTTCAAGGCATTTTCCCAGATACATCTTCCGGAGCATGGCTGGCAATACATGCGATTTTTCAAGATCGAAATTGTCATTAGGTCCGTAAAGGTTGGTCGGCATTACCGAAATGAAATTGGTTCCGTATTGCAGGTTGTAACTTTCGCAAAGCTTGATGCCCGCAATTTTTGCAATGGCGTAGGGCTCGTTGGTATATTCGAGTGGACCTGTCAACAGGCAATCTTCGGGCATTGGTTGTGGCGCTTCACGCGGATAAATACAGGTACTTCCCAGGAAAAGCAGTTTTTTCACCCCATACAGATACGCGGCATGTATCACGTTGTTCTGAATCATCAGGTTCTCGTAAATAAACTGTCCGCGATAGGTATTGTTGGCCACGATACCGCCCACTTTGGCAGCCGCCAGAATCACATATTCAGGCCGTTCGGTTTCAAAGAACTGGTTCACGGCCTGTGAGTCCATCAGGTTTAATTCGTTGATGGTACGGCCAATCAGATTGGTATAGCCTTTCGATTGAAGGTTTTTCCAGAGTGCAGAACCCACCAGTCCAAGGTGCCCCGCTACGTATATCTTTGAATTACTTTTCATTTTTAATGTGTTTATCCACTAATTTCACGGATTACACGAATATAAAATCATGAATTAATTTTTGGGAATTAGTGGAATTAGTGGATATTTTTAATTTTTTCTGTCCAGATAGAAAGTTTATTACTTTATGATGCGTTTCCATTTTAAACTGCTCTCCCCAAAGTTAATCAGTAATCCAAGCCGAAATCCTGTTGCTTTCAAATAGTTTAGCACCTGACTGATATGTGAGGAATCTAACTCGGAAACAGCTTTTAGTTCAACAATGATTTTATCATAGCAAATAAAGTCTGGAATATACCCCTTCTCTAATATTTTGTTTTTATAAACAATTTGTAAAGGGTATTCCCTTATTGAAGGAATATTTTGTAATTCGAATTCATATTCCAACGCTTCCTGATAGACAGCTTCAAGAAATCCCTCCCCTAAATGGTTATGAACCTCCATACAAGCATTTATAATAGCATAGCACTCATCCTTATAAATTATTTTTTCTTTGTCCATAATGAGTATTTGTATGATTTGATAGATATCTATCCACGAATTACACAGATTTCACAAATAGAATAAAATGAAATAATTTGTGAAAGTTTATGGAATTCGTTGAGGGATTATTTAAATAGTTAAATGTCCGCAAATTACACAGATTTCAAGAATAGAATAAAATGAAATAATTTGTGAAAGTTTATGGAATTCGTGGATTAGTATTTACTCGAAGTAATTCAGCGTTCTATACCCGCCTTCGCGCAGCCATGCATCTTTTTTCATTAGCTTGATGTCTGATTGCATCATGTCGGTTACCAATCCCTGAAGGTCGTACTGTGGTTCCCAGCCGAGTTTTGTTTTTGATTTGGTTGGATCGCCGATTAACAGATCGACTTCGGTAGGGCGGAAGTATTTGGGGTCAACAGCAACAATCGTAGAGGAAGCCATGCGAGATTTGATACCTCCCAGATATCGTTCTCCCACTTTTTCAATGAATAGTTTTTCGTCGATAGCAGTGATAGTTCCTTTTTCTTCGGCACCTTCTCCTGAAAAACTCATTTCAAGTCCGATTTCAGCACACGACAATTTGATAAAGTCGCGAATGGTGGTGGTGATACCAGTTGCAATCACATAATCATCCGGTTGATCTTGCTGAAGAATCAGGTACATGGCTTTTACATAGTCTTTGGCATGTCCCCAGTCGCGTTTGGAAGAGAGGTTACCCAGAAATAGCTGATCCTGCATACCCAGAGCTATACGGCTGATGGCTCGGGTAATTTTTCGGGTGACAAATGTTTCACCGCGGATGGGAGATTCATGATTAAACAAAATTCCGTTACTGGCGTGCATTTTATAGGCCTCACGATAGTTTACCGTGATCCAGTAAGCGTACATTTTGGCAACCGCATAAGGCGAACGCGGATAAAAAGGCGTTCTTTCTGTTTGTGGAACCTCCTGCACCATTCCGTATAGTTCAGAGGTGGATGCCTGATAAATCCTTGTTTTCTCAATTAAGCCCAGCAAACGAACAGCCTCCAGAATGCGCAAAGTGCCAAGTCCATCGGCATTACCTGTATATTCAGGAGTTTCGAAACTTACGGCTACGTGGCTCATAGCAGCCAGGTTATATATTTCATCAGGTTGTGTTTCCTGAATGATACGCGTAAGGTTCATCGAATCGGTCAGGTCGCCATAATGCAATTTAAAACGTCGGTTTTCAACATGTGGATCTTCGTAAATATGATCGATCCTTTCAGTGTTGAACATGGATGAGCGACGCTTAATGCCGTGAACCATGTATCCTTTTTTTAACAGGTACTCACTTAGGTAAGCGCCGTCTTGTCCGGTAACTCCGGTGATTAGGGCTGTTTTTTGTGTCATAAGTTATTATATTTTAAGTGAATATGCGGTATGATGTTAGATTGTCACGTTTCTAAGTTCGCCTCGTAATTACGGTATATGATGGGATTGCCACGGCTTCGTTCCTCGCCTCGCAATGACGTCTCATAGCAGCGTCATTGCGAGGTACGAAGCAATCTAATCTGCTGTTCGATGGGATTGCTTTGCTCCATTTCATTACGCTCGCAATGATGGTTTTCGATGGGATTGCCACGGCTTCGTTCCTTGCCTCGCAATGACGTTTTGATGTTTGCAAAGACGGTGTTTGATGGGATTGCCGCGTCCTTCTTCGTCGGACTCGCAATGACGTTTCATATCAGCGTCATTGCGAGCCACTGCCTGTCCCGATTTTTTTATCGGGAAAGCAATCTGTTATTCAATGATACCCGACAAATCATTCCATTCTGGATTAAATCCATTAATCAAATTTAGTTTCTTTTGACGGGAACCTGCTTTAATTTGTTTTTCCCTATAGATGGCGTCCTCAATACTTGAGAACTCTTCGTAATACACCAACTTCGTTACATTGTACTTGCTGGTAAAGGCATTTTGATAAAAACCAGTACGATGTTCATACAAACGATTTACCAGATTGCTGGTTACACCAGTATAAAGCACTGTATGGTTTTCATTGGTTAGGATGTAAATGTAACCTCCTCTTTCCATTGTCATGTATTGGGTTTAATTGGAGATTTCCGCGGCTTCGTTCCTCGCCTCGCAATGACGATATAGGATAGGATTGCTTTGCTTCATTTCATTATGCTCGCCCTCCTGCTGCGGACAGGCAATGACGGTGTTTGATGGGATTGCCACGGCTTCGTTCCTCGCCTCGCAATGACGATATTTGATGGGATTGCCGCGGCTTCGTTCCTCGCCTCGCAATGACGTTTCATAGCAGCGTCATTCCTCCGCACTTTACGTCATTGCGAGGTACGAAGCAATCTAATCTGCTGTTCGATGGGATTGCTTTGCTTCATTTTATTATGCTCGCCCTCCTGCTGCGGACAGGCAATGACGGTGTTTGATGGGATTGCCACAGCTTCGTTCCTCGCCTCGCAATGACGTTTCATAGCAGCGTCATTCCTCCGCACTTACGTCATTGCGAGGTACTGCCTGTCCCGATTTTTCTATCGGGAATGCAATCTGTTGTGCGAAAATAAATTTGGTTATGTAATGTTGATTTTGTAAATTAGGTATGAGTTTTTTAATCTTTATATTTAATCTAAACCCATTTATCAATGGACAAAACAAAAATTAACAAAGGAAGGATGTATCATTCTTCGAATCTCGTTCTTGACAAGTTTTCAAGTACTTTTACTGATCATGTTGAATTAAATCAGGCTCATAGTGAGCTAAAAAGTGGTATTTCACTTATCGATGAGCAGCAGCAGGTTCAGGTTGTTGACAACAAGGGACTTACACAGGTCAAGGTTGCCTTGCGTACCGATGTTACTCAACGTATTTTAATGTTCTCGAAAGCGCTAAAGGCGCTGGCAACAATTCAGAAAAATGCCGACTTGCTTACAAAATCGAATTACAAACTGAGTGACCTTAACCGTCTGTCGGATCCGATTCTTTTTGATGTGGGGACGATGTTGGTTAAACTCGCGAACCCGCTGCGGTCGCAGCTTGAAAAATTCTTTTTGACCGACGAGGATTATAAACAAACCGATGCAATTCTTGCAGAGTTTAAAGCTGCGATTCCTCAAAAGCGTTTGGCAACTACTGTTTCTAAATCATCGACTAAAAAGATCAGCGATGTGTTTAAATCGATTGATAAGTTGCTGAAAGAGGTGATTGATGTGTATGTAGCGCCTTTCGAGTATAAAAATCCTGATTTTTACCGCGAATACACTAATGCACGCATTATTGTTGGTTACACAGGGCGTGGGAAAAGCAAAACAGAGACGAAAGTTCCTGTTGAATAAACAAAAAGATAAGCTCTTGAACGTATTGCCCAAGGCCGGTTAAATCAAATTGACCGGCCTTTGCTGTTTTTGCTAACTCCGGGTGCAACTGCTGATCCCGTGCGCGACTCCAAGTCGCATTCGGAGTTTAACTAAAATGACGCAATGGCAGTTTTTGTGTTTGCGAAGACCTCTGCAGGTTTTGCAAAGTACATTTTAACACCTGCAAAATAGTTTTAATGGGTTACAATGATCATTTACATACATACAAAGACATCTTAAAGTGACACAATGGCATCTTTAAGTCCTGCAAAGTAGTTTTGAGGGTTGAAATATGGGTATTGAGGTGTAATTAATGGGATGAATTTATTATTGTATTTATTAACTCATCCCCTGATCATCTGCGATGATCTTCCCCTCTCTTTTTGAGAGAGGGGGGAATGTCCGTAAACGGACGTTGGGGGTGAGTTAAAATAAAAAATGCGACATTATTCCAATCCTTTTACTTAATTATGGAATTCTATCGTTGTTATAAGTGTTTTTATGGTGTTATTCCGACTCAAAAACTACTCCATCTTTTGCAGTATCTAAAAACTCATAATGCCTGCCTCGTCGGCAGACAGGCAACGTTCTGTGCAATCCTTCCGATAATGTAAACGGAGCTTTAAAACCGCATGAGTGTGCTTTGGTGGCATCAAATTGCGTGGTGGCACAAAACTTTTTAACCCGAACAGCGCTTACCGAAAATTTCTTGCCGGTTACTTTTGAAAGTAGATCAAACCCTAAGCCACCGATATACCCCATCCAGTATGGTAAACGAATTTCGGGTAATCTTTTTACTAAGCTACTTCATAAATAACCCCATTGGGCTGATTTATCTTTTTTGAAGCATTCAAAACTTCAATTCCAACAATATTACCCGAATCATCATAGTCCAATATTATGCCCGGCTTATCTTCATCACTTTCAGTGACTTTGCCATCGGTTAATTTGATGTAGATAACATCAACATCTTTATCATATTTAATAACCATATTTTTCGATTTTTGAAGTTTTATAAACTGTAATAATTATCATCGGATCTTTCAAATAGTTTACAAATACCCTGTAAAGATATTTTTTCGAATCCTTATACACAAGCTTTGAATAGATTCTGGTTGTTTCATCCTGATCAACTATTGTATCAGGTTGAAGAACAATGGATAAAACTGTTTCTTTTGAAATGCTTCTATATCCCATTTGATCTATAGCATGCTTCGAAAATTCAAATTCCATCGTATAAAGTTAGTTTAAATTCTTCTTCTTATTCCTGAATATCAGCTGCGGAATTTTTGAAACATTCTTTGCCAGCAAAATCCATATTGGGAAAGGCATTTTATTGTGTTTGAGCACCCAGTAGTCTTCCTTCTTTTTATTGATTAGGTTTTTGATTCCTCCGGTACTCATTCCTCCCATGCGCATTTTGGTAATATCCTTCGTCAAATATTGTATGTTTAATGTTTTATCCTGAAATACCCGAAGTATATAATCGTAATCGGCAGCACA
>Ga0154413_1187_pt4 | contig 11330 bp, 8 predicted proteins | sample RifGroB2_FD_115917 | JGI IMG/M metagenome (GOLD analysis project Ga0154413, IMG submission 115917) | Bacteroidetes bacterium GWB2_41_8 | reverse complement strand
TGCTGGTTTTTTACTGAAGAAATCATCGGTTCCTTATCTAAATTATCTGCTCATTTATCTGCTTATTTCAACGCCGGCCAGTCTGGTCGAATACATTTACCTGATTAAAAATCAGGGAAAACTGATCGTACTTTACGGATCGGTTTCATTTTTACTGATGTTTTTGCTGGTTGTAATTCCGCCGGTTTTTGGTCTTGGCATCGAATACAGCCTTGCCGGACTTGTTGCCGGTGCCGCTTTTCGTTTTTGCTGGCTGTTAATATTACTTTTCAGGAACGCCTCTCCGGTAATTGATCCGGTATTTATACGAACCCATCTTCGCAGTTCGGCGCCACTCATAACCTCCATGCTGCTAAGCGGTTCGGCGCAATACATCGACAGTTTTATTGTCACCTCGTATTTCGACGAGGAAACATTTGCCGTTTTCAGGTACGGCGCACGCGAATTTCCGCTGGTATTGCTGCTTGCAAATGCTTTCAGCACTTCCATGTTACCCGGTTTCGCCGATCGTTCGCAACTTGCATTCAATCTCGAAAAGATTAAACTAAATGCCAGAAAGCTTGGAAACTGGATGTTCCCGCTTTCAGGATTATTAATACTGGTATCGCACTGGGCTTTCCCATTTGTATTTAATGTGGGTTTTGCCGAAAGCGCAACCATTTTTAATATTTATTTATTACTGATTATCAGCAGGCTACTATTTCCACAAACCATTCTCATCGGACTTCAGAAAACCAGGCTGATCATGTGGGCATCGTTTCTCGAAATAGCTGTGAATGTGACTGCCAGTCTGTATTTTGTTCAGATTTGGGGAATAGCGGGAGTCGCTTATGGAACCCTGGTTGCTTACATCTTCGAAAAGGTTTTACTGATGGTATTTGTGTCGAAATCCTGTCAAATTCCGGTTTCTTCCTATCTGGATCGCACGCGGCATCTGGTTTATTCCTTACTTTTGGCTGCTGAATTTTTAGTTATTGAATTTCTAATCTGATTCTATGGACATATTGATTGACGACCCGAAAAGTGAACAGCAATTTCGTCAGATTCTGGCTCGTATCCGTTTGGCAAAAAACGGGGAAACAGTTGACCAGATGAAAGCGCATGGCCTGGTTTACAAAGTTAACTGGGGCGCATCCATTATTTCGTTGCGCGAAATTGCAAAGCAATACGAGCCAAATCATTTGCTGGCCCTGAAGTTGTGGAACAAACAATGGCGCGAAACCATGATTCTGGCAGCCATGATTGATGTGCCGGGTGAAGTAACCGAAGAACAGATGGATTACTGGACCAAAAGCATTGAAACTACTGAAATTGCAGAGACACTGAATACTTTTCTGTGGGTCAGAAGCCGGTTTGCATTTGTAAAATCACTTGAATGGTGCCGCGGCAAGAAACATTTGGTGCGTTTCGCAGGATTGCACCTGATGGGGCGGCTGGCCATTGCCGAAAAGTCAGCTATCGACGAACTTTTTGAACCATTTTTCGACGTTTTGTCACCTTTGGCCAAAGACCCGAACCTGAAACTGGTTTTTTACCGTTCGTTTATTCTGCTTGGAATGAAGAGCAAAACAATGAATGAAGCCGCTATTTCATTCGCCGAAAGTCTGAAAGAGATTGATTCAGAAGCAAGTAGCGAATTAAGCCAAATGATTTTGGATGAACTTCGAAGCGACTACGCACAAGAACTTTTTGTTAAGAATACTTAAGCCTTATTGGGATTTACCGAAGACTCACTACTTTTGGTACAGTTTTTATAAAGTAAAACGAAACATTAAATTTTAAAGAAATGAATCTTACAAAATCATCGAATCCTGTTTTTGGGAAGAATATATTTAGTCAATCGGCAACCACCGCCAGCGACGGAGTGATGACCGTAAACGGAACTATCAATAAAACCGGTCTGATGTTGCTGATTGTTATTTTTGCTGCCACATTTACATGGCGCAAATTCTTTGGTGCAATCGATCCTGCTAATCCTGGTGTAATGCCTTCAGGAATTATGATCTGGACAATGGTTGGCGCCATTGGTGGTTTAATTACAGCATTGATCACTGCTTTCAGTCCGCGTCGCGCAGCCATGACTGCACCGATTTATGCAGTGTTCCAAGGTTTATTCCTAGGAGCAATCTCGGCCATGTTCGAAGCCAGATTTCCCGGATTGGTAATGCGTGCAGTTTCGCTCACCTTTGGCGTTTTCGCAATCATGCTTTTATTGTACCGTTCAGGAACCATCCGTGCAACCGAAAAATTCAGAACTGTAATTTTTGCGGCCACCGGCGGAATCGCGTTGGTTTATCTGGGTAGTTTCATCGCCGGATTGTTTGGCGTAAATGTTAGCTTCCTGCACGGAAACAGCATGTTGTCAATTGGTATCAGCCTATTTATTGTGGTGGTTGCAGCACTCAACCTGATCCTCGATTTCGACATGATCACACAAGGATCGAATGCCCGCGCCCCCAAATATATGGAATGGTATGGCGCTTTTGGCCTGATGGTCACCTTGATTTGGTTGTACCTTGAAATGTTGCGACTGCTCTCGAAGCTTGCTTCCAACCGCAATTAATTTCAGAACGACATATAATATTTATAAAACAGGGGCTTCGGTCCCTGTTTTTGTTTGTAGTCGCTTCAATTCCGGGTGCGACTTTAAATTGCGCTCAGACTCCTGGAATATGAAAAATACTTAGGCTCTTGGGGGCTTAGGAAATTTTCTTTTCAAATCGAATTTTGACAGATATTCTGGTTCTACAATGTTTGTTTGAGTAAAACAAAGCACGCCTTTTAGGTGCGTAGCACCGTTGATATTTGTAGTATAAATTGCTCAATACTCACAAAAGGTGCAGAGCACCGGAATATAGACATTCATTAATTTTAATATTCCGGTGCTCTGCACCTTACAAGCTTTTCTCTACTTTTTACTATAAATATTTTGCGGCTCTGCCGCTTTCTGGCAACTAAATATCCGATATCTTTCATGTTTTTAGCTTTATAATAATGGGGATTTCTCAAATCAGAACTGACAAATGAATACTTTTCCCACACTTTCCATTATAGAACCAATATTCTGATGTACTGATAAGTCTGAAATTCATAGAAAATTAGCAACTTTGCTTTTACCTGATTAAATATCAAATTATTCTGAAGGCAGATAGTTCTGGATCAGATTCTAGCCATCGATAAACACAGAATAATAAAATATGCCGGAAGGCCGACTAAATCCCAGATATCCAAAACTAAACCAGTTTTAAAAGAAACCTATATTGAATGAACCATGAAGCTAACCTTAACCATTTTGCTAGTGCTAACAATTTCGACAATTTCCGATGCCCAGAAATCCTTCATTTCAGGAGTTATTAAAGGTTTTGGAAACGATACGCTGACTATATTTTGCCTGCCGATGAAAATGGGTGAGACACCAATCATCGATCAGGTGATTTGTTCGAACGGTAAATTGAATTATGAAGTTCAACTGGTGTCGCCGATGCTGCATCTGGTTCGCATCAGCAGTAAAAAATGGAGTGCGCTTGACGCGAATACTCATCCTTACCAGATTGAACACGGCGACATAAACTTTTTTCTTCAGCCAGGCGATCGCATTAATTTTACTGCCGAGCCTCGCCCAACTGGAATTTATTGTGAGGTTCTTGGCAATCAGATCAACGAACAACGAAACGAGTTCACGAAGTTGCTTTTCCCATTTCATGAGGAGTTTAACCAGCATTGCCTGAACTATGCTCATGCCAAAAAGGAGAAGGATAGTTTATTGCTGAAAAATGAAACCATAAAGATTGAGCAATTAAAGAAGCAAATTCAGAAGAAGACAATCGGCTTTATTCAGAAACATCCAGATTGGGAGATTTCGGCCGAAGTACTGATGGGTTTGCCCACCGATTCGTGTATCAAATACTACCACCAATTGGGAAGCAAAGCCAAATCGTCGTATTTTGGACAATATGCTCAAGATGTGTTGTTTGCCTCAAAAATTGGCGATCAGGCACCCACCTTTTCACTTCCTGACAGGCTACGAAAAACCGTTTCTTCGACCGACTTCAAAGGAAAATATGTGGTGCTGGAATTCTGGGGAACATGGTGTGGCTATTGCATTAAAGACATACCCGCGATGAAAGAATACCATGCCCGCTACAAAAGCAAAGTCGAATTTATAGGAATTGCCTTCCGAGATTCAGAAAAGCGCTGGATTGAAGCATTGGCAAAACACGAAATGAATTGGGTCAACTTATTGAGTCCGGATGAAAAGCTGGCTACAACTTATGGAATTGAAGGTTATCCGACCAAGATAATCGTTAATCCTGAAGGTGTGATCGTTGGGAAATACCTCGGCGAAGCAACCGATTTTTACCGCAAGTTGGACGAACTATTCAGAAATTAAACTGAAAAATCAACAGGGGCTTCGGTCCCTGTTTTTGTTGGTAGCCGTTAAAATTCTTCCGGAATTTGGCCTAGACGAAACATTGGGATTGTTTAAAATGGCTTGAGGGCTGGTTTTGCCCATCGGGCATTAATGCCAATAGCATTGAACAATTCAAAAATAATTGTCCGTTAAGACATTATCCATTCACACAATTAATTCCCTACGGGAAATTTGCTTAGACGTTGTATTCTTTCGGCTCTATAATGTTTGGTGTGGGCAAAATGAAGTCAGCATTTTTAGGTGCAGAGCACCGTTGATATTTATAGCATTTACGATGCAACAAACAAAAGAGGTGCGGAGCACTGAAATATAAAAACATATTTATTTGTATTATTTCGGTGCGCTGCACCTTACCTGTTTTTATCTACTTCTTTGCTATAAATATTTTGCGGCTCTGCCGCTTTCTGATAGTCGATCTTTGGCTAGGCCATGAAATACCCAAATGAATACTTCACCCACACAATCCATTATAAAGCCATTCTTTCTATTGTCATTGATCTACTGCGGAGAAATTTATTTGTTTTAAATAGTTGATTATGATGCGATAAATATTAAAACTATATTTTTTAGTAATTAAACTATTAAAATTAGTTTAATTACTAAAAAATATAGTTACATTTGAACAAAGCTTTACAACTATGAAACATCTTACCAACCGCGAAGAAGAAATTATGGAAATCTTTTGGGAAAAAGGTTCCCTGTTTGTTAAAGAGGTTATCGACCTGCTGACAGACCCCAAACCGCACTATAACACCATTTCTACTATTGTGCGCGGACTCGAAGAAAAAGGTTTTGTTGGCCACGAACAGTTTGGAAATACGCACAGGTATTTTGCGCTTATCTCGCGCGAAGAATTCAGCCGAAATACCCTAAAAAGCATGGTGGGCAAATACTTCAATCAATCATACTCCTCGGTGGTTTCGATGTTTGTGCAGGAAGAAAAAATCTCGCTGGAAGAAATTCAGGAACTGATCAGGCAGGCCGAGAACGCGAAAAAGGACCAATAAAAACCACCAATATGAACACCATCCTGATTTACATTCTGGAATCAACCATCTGCATCAGTGTGTTTTACCTCCTTTTCAGGCTGCTGATGCGCAAAGAGGCTTCGTTTGCAGTCAACCGGGCAACATTGCTCACGATTGTGGCGGCTTCGGTGATTATTCCAATGGTGCAGTTGCCGCAAATAATGCAAACACCGGTACACGTGGAGCTGATCCCTGATTTTTCGGAAAACAAAATACAAATCCAAAACTTGCAGGTGACTGAAAATGCAACAGTCACCGAGGTTCAGCCTTCTGTCAGCGAAACCACTCTGGCCGCCAACGAGCTTACAATTCCGGTGGAAACTTTGCTCCGGTATTTTTATCTGGCTGGTGTGCTGGTGGCTTTCTTGCTTTTGCTGCGGAATATGATCCAGATTTTCCTGCTTTCGCGAAAAGCAACAGTGCAGCAAATGGACGGCTACCGGCTGCTGATTGTTGACCGCGAAGTGCCCAGTTTTGCGTTTGGTCGTTCGGTGGTTATTTCGCAAACCGATTACGAGACGCATGGTTCAACTATTTTGGCGCACGAGCAGGCGCACATCCGGCTGAATCATTTTGTCGATTTGTTGCTGCTCGAACTGGTCAAAACCGTCCATTGGTTTAACCCGGCAGTTTACGCGCTGATTGGCGATATGAAAGAAATCCACGAGTTTCAGGCCGACCAGCAAACCCTTTATTCAGGCATCGATGCAACTCAATATCAGTTACTCATTATTCAAAAAGGAGTCGGGGCAAGGCGGTTCGCCCTTGCAAACAGTTTTAATCATTGTCAAATTAAAAAAAGAATTACCATGATGAACAAATCAAAAACCAGTAAAGCATGGCGCTGGAAGGTGGCGACCTTCCTGCCATTGCTTGCCCTGCTGCTGATGGCTTTCGGCAACAGGAGTGAACTACCTGTCGAAAAGAATACATTAAACGAAAAATTTAATGTGCGTCAATCGGGGCTCAAAAATAATGTCGATCCTGCGACATCAGGGATGGTTCCCATGTCTCCAGAGAAAAACTCTTTACAGAACAATAAAAAGGGAAGTACAGAGAATACTTTACAGAAAAAAGAGCAAACAATTCAGACGGCAGAAAAAACGATAAAGGGAAAAGTTGTCGATGCCAGTGAAAAACCATTGGAAGGGGCTTCTGTAGTTGTATCAGGCAAACCAATAGGAACTGTGACAGACAAAGAGGGAAATTTCAACCTGAACCTCAGCGATCCAAGTTCTATTGTTGTTTCATACGTTGGATTTAAGTCAGTCAAGTTAGATCCGGATTTTGAGAAGTTAATGAAAATCGTTTTAGAACCCAATAATATTGGTATTGAAAAAGTTGTTGTAGTTGGTTACGGCACTCAAAAAAAGCAAGAGTCGGCGACAAAAGCATCAAGTAACGAGGCAAATCTCAATGCCGGCGACAAAAAGATTTTTACCATTGTTGAGCAAATGCCAGAATTTCCTGGCGGGTCACTCGCTTTACGAAAACATCTTGCACAGCAAATTAAATATCCGGTGTCGGCTCAGGAGGCTGATATTCAAGGTAGTGTTTTTGTGAGTTTTGTGATAAACAGCTTTGGGGCTGTAGCCGATGTGAAAATTGCAAAGTCGGTAAATCCTGCACTTGATCGTGAAGCAATGAGGGTTATCTATACCATGCCCAAATGGAAGCCGGGTACTCAGCAAGGCAAGGCTGTTGATGTAGCTTTTACCATGCCTATCGAATTTCTTTTGCAGTATGATCCACCTGTTCCTTCAGCAAACTAGGAACTATTTTATTACTATTTTTTGCAAGTTTTAAGTCCGGGCTTGACCTCTGTCGAACCCGGACTTACTTTTAAAAAAAGCCACCAGTTTGGCGCGTCTTCCTCACTGGCAGCTTTAATCATTGTCAAATGAATTGCATTGCTGCAACGACTCAAAAATAAGAATTCGCATGATGAAAACAAGAAAGACTTTCCTGCTTTTTGTTTATTCAGCAAATAAAAAGTGGTAAATATGCGCATTCCACAAAAGAATGAATGTTGTATATTAGCCGCCAAATTAGGAAAATATGCAAATCGTACAAGTTACTGACAAACAAACCCAAAAGCTTTTTCACAAGGTTCCCCATCTGATTTATAAAAACGATTCCAACTGGTCGTGTCCGTTGCATGGAATGGTTGAGGATGTTTTTACGCCAGCCAAAAACCCGTCATTCAATACAGGAGAAGCTACACGCTGGGTAGCAATTGATGACAAGGGACAATTACTTGGAAGAATTGGCGTATTTTACAATCTGAAAAAAGTTAACACTTTTGATCAGCCAACTGGTGGATGCGGGTTCTTTGAATGCGTGAATGATTTCGAAGTTGCCAAAATGTTGTTCGATGCAGCCCGCGATTGGCTGAAAGAACGAAAGATTGAAGCCATGGACGGCCCTGTAAACTTTGGCGAAAACTATATGAACTGGGGTTTACTGGCCGAAGGATTTATGCATCAGGGATTTGGAATGCCCTACAATCCGCCGTACTATGTCGATTTGTTTAAACAATACGGATTCGAAGTTTACTTTGAACAATACAGTTATCATTTAGACTATTCAAAACCATTTCCGGAGCGATTTTGGAAAATTGCAGGCTGGGTTGCACAGAAACCTGGCTATACGTTCGAACACTTTTCGTTCGATAAAACTGAAAAATTTATCGACGATTTCTGTTATATCTACGACGAAGCCTGGCGCTTTCACGATCACTTTCAGCCACTCGACAAAGATGAAATACGCGATTTCATTAAATCAGCCAAGGCAATTATCGACCCCGAGATGATCTGGTACGCCTACCACGATGGTACTCCGATTGCTTTGTTTGTGATGATTCCGGATATCAACCAAATTTTGAAAAAGCTGAACGGAAAACTGAATTTTATTAACATACTGAAATTCATGTATTACAAGCGTAAGAAGATAATGACCCGCACCCGCATTCTGATCATGGGCGTTACTCCAAAATATCAGAAATCGGGAATAGAGTCGGCTATTTTCTGGCATCAGGACAAATTAATGAAACACAAACCAGAATACAAGGAAGTTGAATTATCATGGGCAGGCGACTTTAATCCAAAAATTATCGCGCTTTACAAGTCGGTGGGTGGCGTTCATGTAAAAACACATTACACGATGCGATATCTTTTCGACCGTAACAAACCATTTAAAAGAGTGCCAATTATTGGCTCCGAAGAATAATTTAAAGAAATAAGGAATTAATGAACTGAAATATTTGGAAATTACATGTATGTATGTAACTTTGCAAGCCGATAAAAAATAATTGTAAAGAGAATCAAAATGAGAAAAGGGATACATCCAGAGAATTATCGTACTGTTGCATTCAAAGATATGTCAGACGGTCATGTTTTTATTACCAAATCGACTGTTAATACTAAGGAAACAGAAGTTATTGACGGTGTAGAATACCCGATTGTAAAACTTGAGATTTCAAGTTCATCGCATCCGTTTTATACCGGAAAAATGAAACTTGTTGATACAGCCGGACGTGTTGATAAATTCAATACCAGATATTCGAAACACATGGAAAACAGAAAAAAATAATTCTGTTCCTGAAAAATATTTAAAAGCTTCGCCTGCGCGAAGCTTTTTTTTTCCCCTTTCCAGAGCAAAATGATCGTATGAAACAGAAAGCAAAGTTGGTTAATCCTTCCTTTGGCATGGCTATTGCAAAAATACGCACAACTATTTTAGCTGACTTCTATCGGTCAGTATGTCATGTGAGTAAATTGAATTATAGAGAGAAAGAAAAAAAATCAAATTATGCAGAATATATTAATTTCCAGCCTAATGGACGATGACAGCGATTTTATTCCAATTTTGGCTGATGGAGATGACTCCGATCTGATTAATCTGGATGTTCCTGACATTTTGCCAATATTGCCATTACGCAATACTGTAATGTTCCCGGGAGTGGTTTTGCCAATTACCGTAGGCCGGCAAAAATCATTGCAACTAATTCAGGAAGTATATCGCGGGAACCGTTTGATTGGAACGATTGCACAAAAAGATGGAAGTATTGACGATCCGGCGCAAGCCGATCTTTACCAGGTAGGCACCATTGCCCAGGTGCTGAAAATTCTTGAAATGCCCGACGGAACCACTTCGGTTATTATTCAGGGTAAAAGACGATTCGAAGTCCAGGAATACATTCAGGAATTCCCCTACTTCAAAGCCAAAGTAACTCCGCTGGAAGATTTTCAACCGAAAGATGATTCAGTTGAGTTTTCGGCGGTGGTTGGTTCATTAAAAGATTTGTCGATTAAAATTGCGCAATTCTCATCGCAGATATCGCCCGAGGCTTCGTTTGCCGTAAAGAACATCGAAAATTCAACTTTCCTTATAAATTATATTTGCTCGAATGCCGACCTGAAAGTGGATGAAAAACAGGTACTGCTTTGTATTGGCGACCTCAAAGAACGTGGAATTCAAGCGATCAGCTATCTGGTGCGTGAGGTACAGATGGCCGAACTGAAACGCGACATTCAGACAAAAGTAAAAGCTGAACTCGACCAGCAACAGCGTGAATATCTGCTGAACCAACAAATGAAAACCATTCAGGACGAATTGGGTGGAAGCCCTGCTGAACAGGAAATTCAGGAGTTGAAAGAACGTGCAAAGGAGAAAAAATGGAGCGAAGATGTAGCCAAACATTTTAATAAAGAGGTACACAAATTATCGCGTTTAAATCCGGCTGCGGGCGAGTATTCGGTTCAGTATTCATATTGCCACACATTGCTCGAACTGCCCTGGAACGAATATACCGTAGATAATTTTGACCTTACACATGCAGCCAATGTACTTGACGAAGATCATTACGGTCTCGAAAAAGTGAAAGAAAGAATTCTGGAACACCTTGCAGTTCTGAAATTGAAAAACGACATGAAAGCACCCATTTTATGCTTGTACGGCCCTCCGGGAGTTGGAAAAACATCGCTCGGACGTTCGATTGCAAAGGCGCTCGACCGCAATTATGCCCGTATGAGTCTGGGTGGATTGCACGATGAAGCTGAAATTCGCGGCCACCGCAAAACATATATTGGGGCAATGCCAGGACGCATTTTGCAAAATATTAAAAAAGCGAAATCGTCCAATCCTGTATTTATTCTGGATGAAATCGATAAAGTTTCTTCCGATTTTCATGGCGACCCATCTTCTGCTTTGCTTGAAGTGCTTGATCCAGAACAGAATTTCGAGTTTCATGACAACTATGTAGAGCATGAATTCGATTTATCGAAAGTTATGTTTATTGCTACCGCCAATACTTTAAATACCATTGCACCTGCTTTGCGCGACCGACTCGAACTGATTGAGGTGAGCGGATATCTGGTAGAAGAAAAAATAGAAATAGCCAAACGGCATCTGATACCAAAACAGTTTGAAAATCATGGAATTGAATCGAACAATCTGGTGATTCCCGATGAGGCTATCCGTCATATTATCGAAAATTACACCCGCGAATCGGGCGTCAGGGAGCTGGATAAAAAAATTGCCAAAATTTCGCGGCGTCTGGCTAAAAAAATTGCTTTCGGCGAAGAATACAATCCGGTTGTTACAAAAGAAGACATCAGGGAATACCTCGGAGTTATCCAGTACACAAAAGAGATTTATCAGGGCAACGAATTTGCCGGAGTAGTTACAGGTTTGGCCTGGACTGCTGTTGGCGGCGAAATATTATACGTCGAAACCAGTCTGAGCAAAGGAAAAGGTTCATTGACATTAACCGGAAACCTAGGCGAAGTTATGAAAGAGTCGGCAATGCTGGCGCTTGAATATATTCGCTCTCATGCCGTGCAGTTGGGATTAAATCCTGAATTGTTTGA
>Ga0154413_1001_pt9 | contig 11463 bp, 12 predicted proteins | sample RifGroB2_FD_115917 | JGI IMG/M metagenome (GOLD analysis project Ga0154413, IMG submission 115917) | Bacteroidetes bacterium GWB2_41_8 | reverse complement strand
AGTCACAAAATTCCATTTCATTTCTTTGGTTTTATTGGCATTCCAGCCGGTAAGAGCGCCAAAAACATTTACAGTTCCGCCAACCAGCCAGCTTTCCAATGGCAAAAAGAAATGGACAAAAACATAATCGCACTCGGTATCATAATCAGTTACCCGATCCTGGCTTTCGACTACAAAATTGCCATTCATTTCTTTGTACGAAAAGTATTTTTTGTTGCTGCGAATAGCATCAGGAAACAGTGTGGCGTGGTAAACAGGCCTAAAAAACTTTATCTCCTGAACATTCTCGCCAGTGTACTTGGTTGTGCGCACATCGAAATACCTGAATTCATTTCCACCAGGAAAAACGTTCTCCTTGTTATAGTCGTAGTCGAGCATATTTTCGCGGATATAATTGGGTTTTAAATCCAGAATTGCATTGTCCCACCGCCGGTTTTGCATCAAAACTACCTGAATATCTTCCCTTGGATTTAATAGTCGCAATTTCTCTGTATGGATTTTGAAATCGACTTCCTGATTGTCGCCATTATAAGGATCAAATGTCGCTTTTTTCACTAGTCCCTCAATCCTCACAAGTGGCTCCACAACAAAAAACCGCTGGATTAAAACCAGGTTTTCGCGGTTATTATCCTCAAAAACCACCAAAGCATAGTTTCCCGAATATTTTGGTGAACACTCTTCATTAGGAATGCGCAACTGATAGTTAACAAATTTCACTGTGGTGTTAAAACTCATTGCGTAATCTGTAACCGGATTATCTGTGAACCCGGAAATATATTCGTTTTGCCTTATAAAAGATTCGTTCCAGTTGGCATCGCAATGAATAATGGTATATGAGTATTGCTTCACGTCATCGGTAAGATCGTCGAACTTCAAAACAAGTTTTACATCACTGCCAAGTTCAAATACAGGGTTCGAAAGTTCGTTCCCCTCCCGATAAAGCTGCACCGATTTTATATCTTCCCTGTAAACAGCATTCTGGTAATAATACTTTCCATTGTTTTGTGAGGCGACCGAATTTAACGTTAAAATAATGTCAAGGAAGAGTATAACAAGGAGTAATTTTCTGCTCATTTCTGATAATTTATAATCAATTTTTAACCGAATGAAGATTTTTACTGACAACCATTATTTCGTTAACGGTTTCATGTATTTAAATATTTCAATTAATGCAAGTTTCTAAAACAAAGATTGCGAAAAGATTTATTATTTTTTACTTTTGGCTCCCATTAATATTAACCATACGAGGGAATACAATGTCAAAGGTTATCAATTTAAAACGTGGATTTAATATCCGGTTAAAAGGGGAAGCCGAAAAAAATCTGGGCACATCAACCGACACTGACAAGGTTGCCCTTAAGCCAACTGATTTCCCGGGTTTAGTCCCCAAACTGCTTGTAAAAGCAGGGCAGGTTGTTAAAGCCGGAGAACCCATTTTTTTCGACAAATACAATTCGGAAGTATTCTTTACAGCCCCAACAAGTGGCGAAGTTTTGGAAATAAACAGAGGCGAACGACGAAAAGTTCTTGAAGTTATCATCAAAGCTGATGGAAAAAATGAATCTGTATCGTTTCCCAAATCAGATCCAAAAAATCTTTCTGCTGAAGAAATAAAAGAACAGCTTTTAAAAAGCGGTTTATGGTCGTTTATCAAACAACGTCCTTATGGATCATTGGCCAAACCATCGCAAACGCCCAAACACATTTTTGTTTCGTGTTTCGATTCGGCACCACTGGCCCCCGACTACGAATTCGTTTTTAATGGTCAAACTGCGTTACTTCAAACCGGAGTAAATGCATTGGCAAAATTAACCGGCGGCAAAGTTCACCTGGGAATCAGACCGGAACAGACAAATGGAGTATTTTCAGGTTTGAAAAACGTAGAAATAAATCAATTCTCCGGAGCCCATCCGGCAGGAAATGTTGGCATACAAATTCATCAGATCAGTCCGATAAACAAAGGAGAAGTCGTTTGGACAATTACTCCGCAGGGATTAATTTATATCGGTAAGCTTTTTGAAACAGGCAAAGTCGATTTCACAAAGATCGTCGCATTGACCGGTTCCGAAGTTAAGTCGCCCAAATATATAAAAACCTATCATGGAGCGAACCTCGAAAACATTTTAAAAGGAGCCACCCAAAAAGCCGGCAGCGAGCGTATTATTTCGGGTAATGTACTTACCGGAACCAAAGTTCCTGCTGATAATTATCTCGGTTTTTTCGACTCTCAAATAACAGTAATTCCTGAAGGAGATGAATACGAATTTATGGGCTGGGCCGATCCCGGATTTAATAAATTCTCGCCTGGCAGTACATTCTTTGGCAAACTATTCCCCAAAAAAGCATACACACTAAATGCAAACCTTCATGGCGGGGAAAGAGCTTTCGTTCTTTCGGGACAATACGAGAAATACGTGCCGATGGATATTCTTCCGGTTTACTTACTGAAAGCCATTTTGGCAAACGATATCGACAAAATGGAGCAACTTGGAATTTACGAAATCATTGAAGAAGACCTCGCATTGTGCGAATATGCCTGCACCTCGAAAGTAAAAGTTCAGGAAATTGTTCGCCAGGGATTAGACCTGATGATGAAAGAATTGGGATAACCGAATTTTGAAAATAACTCAAATATGAAATTTATACAAAAATTCTTTGAAGATACGAAGCCTTATGTGCAGAAAGGAGCAAAATACCATTGGCTCCATTCAGTACACGACGGTATGTTTACCTTGTTCTTTGTACAGAAGAACACGTCAAAAAGCGGATCGCACATACACGATTACATCGACCTGAAACGCACAATGGGTATTGTGGTTCTGGCTCTTATTCCTGCTCTTCTTATGGGTATGTACAATACCGGTTATCAGCATTTTGCTGCCATCGGAGAATTGGCCAACACAAATTTCTGGGAAGTTTTCTTTTACGGATTTTTGCGGGTAGTACCTTTTATATTAGTGTCATACATTGTCGGACTCGGAATTGAGTTTGTCTTTGCACAAATGCGCGGACACGAAATTCAGGAAGGATTTTTAGTGTCTGGTATGTTGATTCCGCTTATCATGCCAATCAACACTCCGCTTTGGATGGTTGCCATATCAACGGCTTTTGCAGTTGTATTTGTGAAAGAAGTATTTGGTGGTACCGGAATGAACATCTGGAACCCCGCTTTAGTAGCACGCGCATTTCTGTTCTTTGCCTATCCAAGTCAAATGTCGGGCGATTCAGTATGGGTTAGCCTTGGCGGACAAAAAGCGATTGACGGTTTTTCAGGCGCAACTCCAATGGCTCAGGCAGCAGCCGGGCACCCAAATATTGATATCTGGAATTCATTTATCGGATTAATTCCCGGCTCAATCGGCGAAACCTCAACTCTGGCAATTTTAATTGGGGCTGTAATTCTGATCATGACCGGAATCGGCAGTTGGAAAATCATTTTTTCGACATTTGCGGGTGGAGCTGTAATGGGATTAATACTTACTGCGTTTGCAGGCAACAATGCCTATATGGCACTTCCTTTCTGGGAACATTTCATTATCGGAGGTTTTGCTTTTGGAGCAGTGTTTATGGCCACAGACCCGGTATCAGGCACACAAACCGAAAGAGGCAAATGGATTTACGGTTTCCTGATTGGAATTCTGGCTATTTTAATTCGTGTAGTAAACCCTGCCTATCCTGAAGGGATGATGCTCGCTATCCTGCTAATGAACACATTCGCACCACTTATTGACCATTACATTGTGGAAGGAAGTATTAAAAAGCGGCTGAAACGAGCAAAAGTTAACGCCTAAACCATAAAATTCATAAAAAATGGATACGAACGGGAATAAATATACATTCATATATGCTTCAGCAATGGTTATCCTTGTTGCAGCAATCCTAGCTATAACAGCGATCAAGTTGAAACCTCTTCAGCAAAAAAACATAATCATTGAGAAAAAGCAGAATATTCTGTCATCAGTTGGTATTTCAAGTACTGTTAGCGATGCTGAATCAATTTTTGCCGAAAAAATTGTTAATTCTTATATCGTTAATTTTTCAGGAGAGCAAATTGAAGGAGAAGCATTTAACATTGACTTGAAAAGTGAAAGGGCAAAGCCAGAGGCAGACCGGAAACTTCCTGTTTATGAATGCAAAACCGAAGAAGGTACTAAATACATTTTGCCTATGTATGGAGCTGGTTTATGGGGACCGATCTGGGGCTATGTTTCAGTAAACGACGACATGAACACTTTATACGGGGCTGTTTTTGCACACGCAGGAGAAACGCCAGGATTGGGTGCTGAAATATCAACCAGTGCATTTCAGAAACCATTTAAAGGGAAAAAGATTTTCGATGAGAATGGAAGCCTTGTTTCCATTATAGTTGCGAAAGCCAGTGAGAATGCTCCGGAAGAACACAAAGTTGATGGTATTTCAGGAGGAACAATCACAGGGAAAGGACTTCAGGCAATGTTACTGAACGATTTCACTTCATACAAAGCATTTTTCACCAAGAAAAAACAATAGACGATGAGCGAAGGATTATTTTCAAAGAAAAACATAGGTCTGCTGTCGAACCCTATCGGAACAAACAATCCGATTACCATTCAGGTACTCGGAATATGTTCGGCGCTGGCAGTTACCGCACAATTGAAACCTGCTTTTGTAATGGCTCTTTCAGTTACGGCTGTTCTCGCATTCGCCAATGTGATCATCTCACTGCTCCGTAATACCATTCCAAACCGTATCCGAATTATCGTACAACTGGTTGTTATTGCCGCATTGGTAATTATTGTTGACCAATTCCTGAAGGCTTTTGTTTACGACGTAAGTAAACAGCTTTCAGTGTTTGTTGGACTGATTATCACCAACTGTATCCTGATGGGACGCCTTGAGGCATTTGCGCTGGGAAACAAACCCTGGCCTTCGTTTCTCGATGGAATTGGTAATGGCGCTGGTTATGGCGTAATCCTTATAATTATTGGATTTTTCCGCGAATTACTGGGTTCAGGGACTCTTTGGGGTTTCCGCATTATTCCTGAAAGCTGGTATATCGCCAATGGTGGATTTTATTCCAACAACGGGATGATGATTCTTCCTCCAATGGCATTGATTACAGTGGGAGTTATTATTTGGGTACAACGAAGCAGAAATACTAAGCTTCAGGAAAAATAACAGAAAAATAAAAAAACCGATATGGAGAACTTATTAAATCTGTTCGTTAAGTCAGTGTTTATCGAGAACATGGTATTTGCATACTTCTTGGGTATGTGTTCTTATCTGGCTGTATCGAAATCAGTAAAAACAGCAACAGGACTGGGCCTTGCAGTTATTTTTGTATTAGTAATCACACTTCCGGTAAACTACCTTCTCGAGAATTATTTACTGAAGGAAGGTGCCTTAAAATGGCTGGGAGCCGGATATGAAACCATCGACCTTAGTTTCCTTAGCTTTATCATGTTTATCGCGGTAATTGCTTCCATGGTTCAGCTGGTTGAAATGGTTGTTGAGAAATTTGCGCCGGTACTTTATACTCAACTCGGTATATTTTTACCTCTGATTGCTGTAAACTGCGCCATTTTGGGAGGATCGCTGTTTATGCAGCAAAAAGCTTTTCATAACATTGGTGAAGCAACCGTTTACGGTATCGGATCAGGTGTTGGCTGGTTTCTGGCTATTGTAGCAATTGCCGCAATCCGTGAAAAAATTCAGTACTCGCAAGTACCTGCACCTTTGAGGGGACTGGGTATTACCTTTATTATTACCGGTTTAATGGGTCTGGCTTTCATGGGTTTTATGGGCATTAAACTTTAATTCGAATTAAAAAATCGCAACGATGATATTTTTAGCTTCTCAAACTACAGTAGTCTTGTTCAGCGTGGTTATTTTCCTAACGGCAATAATCATTCTGGTAGCAATACTTTTATACGTAAAAACGAAACTTACGCCAAAAGGACAGGTTAAAGTTAGTATCAACGATGGGTTCAAGGTGATTGAAACAAACCCAGGCGATACGCTTTTAACAACACTAGGAAACAACAAAGTACTTCTCCCATCGGCTTGCGGTGGCGGTGGAACCTGCGGTATGTGCCGGTGCCAGATCGAATCCGGTGCAGGTTCAATTCTGCCAACTGAAACAGGCTTCTTTACCCGTAAAGAGCAACAGGAAAACTGGCGCCTGGCTTGTCAGGTAAAAGTTAAAGAAGATATTAACCTGCACATTCATCAGGAAATATTGGGCGTTAAGAAATGGGAATGCGAGGTTGTATCGAACAACAACGTGGCCACCTACATCAAAGAATTTGTTGTTAGACTTCCTGAAGGCGAAACACTCGATTTCAAATCGGGCGGTTACATTCAGATTGATGTACCCAAAATTGATGTCGAATTTAAAGACATGGTTATTGGCGACGAATACCGTCCGGAATGGGAACGCTACGGAATGTTCAACCTTCAGATGAAGAACCCTGAACCAACTTTCCGTGCTTATTCAATGGCCAATCACCCGGCCGAAGGAAACATTGTGATGTTGAACATTCGTATTGCAACTCCTCCTTTCGACCGCGTAAATGGTGGATTCCAAAAAGTTAACCCCGGTATTTGCTCCTCATTTATTTTCTCGCGAAAACCTGGAGATAAAGTAATGGTTTCGGGTCCTTACGGCGAATTCTTCCTAAAAAAGAACGATAACGAAATGATGTTCATTGGTGGTGGAGCAGGTATGGCTCCGATGCGCTCACATCTTTTCCACTTATTCCATACAGTTAAAGAAACCAAAAAGAAAGTCACTTTCTGGTACGGAGCCCGCTCGTGGAGAGAAGTTTTCTACTACGAACAATTTATGGACATACAGAAGAACTTCCCGAATTTCAGTTTCAATCTGGCATTATCAGATCCACAACCTGAAGATAACTGGACAGGATACAAAGGATTTATCCACCAGGTAATTTACGATCAATACCTAAGCAAACACGAAGAACCCGAAGAAATTGACTACTACCTCTGCGGTCCTCCAATGATGAACAGTGCTGTAAACAAGATGCTGTACGATTTGGGAGTTCCGGATGAAAACGTACTGTTTGATGACTTCGGAGGCTAAGAAATACTACGATATTCAAAGGAAAAGACGTCATGCTTATGCATTGCGTCTTTTTTAATGTTTTAAACAAACCAATTATCGGCCAAGCTGTTTAACTAATCTATGATTTATCACCGCAAATTTTTAAACCCGAAATCAAAAACATGGGTTGTTTTTGTTCATGGAGCCGGAGGAAGCAATGTTGTATGGTTTCGTCAGCTAAAAGAGTTTAAGAAACATTTCAACGTACTTCTGGTTGATTTGCGCGGTCATGGACGATCAAAACCAAGCGATTCAGAGAAAGATTCAGGATATTCGTTTGACGAAGTGGCGCTGGATGTAATCCGGATCATGGATCATCTGGAGATTAAGAAGGCTCATTTAGTAGGCATTTCGTTGGGATGTATTGTTATTAGAGCAATTGACAAACTGGCGCCGGGTCGGGCAGAATCAATCATTCTGGGAGGAGCAGTTATTCAGTTCAACAAAACCATTAAAGTGCTGATAGGCATGGCAAAAATCCTAAATTCGGTTTTGCCTTACATGTGGTTGTATAAATTGAATGCATTAATCCTGATGCCTTACCGGAAACACCGCGAGTCGAGGAATATTTTTGTTCAGGAAGCACTTAAACTGGGTGAAAAAGAATTTGCCAAATGGATGAAAATGACCCGGGAAATAAAAGCAAATTTAAATGAATTTCTACACCGCGAACCTTCGGCTCCGGTTCTGTATCTGATGGGTGATGGCGATCACATGTTTCTGCCAATGGTAGCCGATTTGGTAAAAAGACAGATTAATGCCCAACTCGAGATCATAAAAAACAGCGGGCATTGCTGTAATCTTGATCAGGCAAATCTGTTCAATGAAATTACGATTCGTTTTATTAAGCGGAATTCGGAAAAACGGGAAGTGCTCCAGCTCAACTGATTATAAAGGAATAGTAAAATAAAAAGTTGAGCCTTCATTCAATTCTGATTCAACCCAGATTTTACCGCCAAACATTTCTACCAGTTGTTTCGAAAGAAATAGGCCAATTCCGGTTCCCCGGTATAATTGCTGCTTGTTGTTGTCAATTTTTCTGAAACGATCGAATATAACCTGTTGATGCTCTTTATGAATGCCAATCCCGGAATCCTTAACCGAAAAGATGTAAAAATCCTTGTTCTTTTGGCAACCAACTTCAATGATTCCATCATCAGTAAATTTAATGGCATTCGACAGTAGATTTCGTAAAATTTGTTCAAACCGAACCCGGTCAACATGGACCACAAGTTCCGGATTTTCAATATTACTTATCACCTGTACATTTTTCGATTGAGACACTGTTAGTTGAAACGATTGCGTTATTTGCTTTATCAAAGGTACAACATCAACATCTACCAACTTAACGGTCAGTTGATTTGATTCGATTCTCGAAACGTCGATAATATCTTCAATCAAACTTAGCAAATAGTCGCTATTGAGCTGAATCTGGTTTTCAAACGCTTTCTTTTCTTCATCCTGAATATCAGGATCGGTCATCAACGATGAGAAGCCCACAATCGCGTTCAGTGGTGTCCGAATTTCGTGCGACATATTTGCCACAAAAGCCGATTTAAGATTATCCGACATCTTTGCCCTTTCGTATTCGCGAACGTAATTCCTTTTGATTGCAGCAATAAACGAATAAATAACCAGGAAGCTGAAAACCATTCCAATGTAGTTGTCGTACACCCTCGAATTGATGTCGGGATAGGTTCCGATTGCATCGGAGTAAAAAAGCTCGACCAGAAACAAACCAAATAAATTGGCAAACAGCAAAACTGAAATTGAAAGGATATATTTTTTGTCGAAAACCAAAATCAGAAAAGCATACAATACGACAAAAAGTGGCATTATTGGCCCCTGCGATGCAAAATTTAAGAACCAGATAAAATCGGTATAGATCAAAGAAATAATACTGATGATCCAATAAAACGAATTGCCAAGAGTGACAAACCGCCCGAAGAGATATAGTGCCAAATAAAATACAATTCCAACAGCTGATAAATATACAAGCGAATCATCCAGACCAATGGCCCAATTAAAGTAGGTACTTAGGATTAGAACTAAAGTAATTGACAGAGAAGTAATTAAAAACAACCGATCTTCAAAACGATCGGCAGATTTTCCATAAATAAGGTTTTCCAGATTGCTTAAGTAATAATTGAACTTTTTCATACAACAGACTATTTGGAAAGTAAATCTGATCGAACAAACATATCCTAAATAGGGCTAAAATATTACTGAAATCTTAATTCAGCAATAACTTTCTGTTTCAGTTTCATCAAGTGCAATCTGCTTGAAACGAAGTTCCTTTCGGGCCTTGGCTTGTTCAATTTTGTCGTATGATTGAGCACAACTAACTCCACGTTCTTTCATGTGCTTGTTTCCACCAATATGATAATTCGGAAACTTTCCTTCCTTTTTAAATAATATTTGTGTAGCCAACCCTAACACTACAAAAGTCATTAATCCAATGGCTATCAGTACTAACTTTAAAGTTTCCATAATTAATTTTCCTCCCCTTTATAAATTGCAAAGTTAATTTTTACAACTAGAAAAAAATGCTAAAATCCAAAATTATACATTTCAAAATCCAATAGATTCATGACTTAAGTATTATTAACAACTCCACATATTAAACAAAAATAAAATTGACAAAATGTTGGATAATCAGTACTTTTAAATCAAAATTCAAATCTCTTTTAAACTCGCTTAACATGGAAAAACACATTAACATCATTGCTGCCCTTCAAATCGGATTAAGCATTTTCAACTTACTGGTTGCCCTTTTGATTTTTACTGTTCTTAAATTGGTTGGTGGATTTGTGGACGACGCGAATGCAAACACAATACTTTCAATTATTGCCGATGTTTTTGCAATCGTACTTATTATCATTTCTGTTCCCGGAATTTTAGCTGGAATGGGCCTTTACAAAAGAAAAGAGTGGGCCAGAATCTTAACGCTGGTACTTTCTATCATCGAAATTTTCAGTTTTCCATTCGGCACAGCTATCGGGATTTATTCCATCTGGGCTTTAATTCAACCCGAAACTGTTGCAGCATTCGGCGAATCCAAAGAATCAAATTTTTAAGTGCCCGAGTGAAATCAGTTTATATCATGATCGGCGGACGGGTGCAGGGCGTTGGATTCCGTTACTTCGCTCAACAAAAAGCAAGCGAATTGCACATTTGTGGCTGGGTCAAAAACACTCCTGACGGGAGGCTTGAACTAGAAGCCGAGGGTGAACCACAAAAGCTGGCAACTTTTATCGAATGGCTAAAAATTGGTCCCACCAGAGCCGTCGTCCGAACATTTTCCGTCTCCGATATTTCTCCGGCACGACAATTCAAAAACTTTACAATTAGATAAGTCTTCAAATGAATAGCAACAAAAATTTCCACATGTCGCCTGACGAATTCAGGAAACAAGGCAAACTTATGATCGACTGGATTGCCGATTATTACGAAAATATTGAAAAATACCCTGTCTTATCGCAGGTTCAGCCCGGTGATATTAAAACCCAATTGCCCGAAAATCCACCAACCGAAAGCGAATCGATGGAGCACATCATGCAAGATGTTAATTCAATCATAATGCCCGGGATCACTCATTGGCAATCGCCTAGCTTTTTTGCCTATTTCCCATCCAATTCTTCCGGACCATCGGTTCTCGGCGATTTACTTTCCTCCGGATTAGGTGTTCAGGGAATGCTCTGGGCAACCAGTCCTGCTTGTACCGAACTGGAAACAAGGGTTCTTGATTGGTTGGCAGAAATGCTTCAGTTGCCTGAAAAGTTTAAGTCAACTTCAGCAGGAGGGGCCGTTATTCAGGATACCGCTTCGAGTGCCGCGCTTAGTGCAGTGCTGGCTGCCCGCGAGCGAAAAACCAACTATCAGTCCAACGACTCCGGAAATCTGGGAAATCTGGTCGCCTATGTTTCGGGCCAAACTCATTCATCGCTCGAAAAAGCAATCAAAATTGCCGGAATAGGAAAAAACAACCTTCGCCAGATTGGGGTAGATAAAAATTTGGCGATGCGTTCCGACTTGCTCGAAGATGCCATAATGAACGATTTGCAAGCTGGATTAATTCCATTTTTCGTGTGTGCAACTGTTGGTTCAACATCAACCAATGCGATAGATCCGTTAACCGAAATTGGTCAGATAAGCAAAAAATATCAACTTTGGATGCACATCGATGCGGCCATGTCGGGTACCGCTGCCATTTGTCCTGAATACAGGTTTATCCTGAATGGCGTTGAACTGGCCGACAGTTTCTCGTTTAATCCGCACAAATGGATGTTTACCAATTTCGACTGCAATTGTTTTTTTGTTGCAGATCGCTCCGTACTCATCAAAACGCTGAGTATTCTTCC
>Ga0154413_1076_pt8 | contig 11484 bp, 8 predicted proteins | sample RifGroB2_FD_115917 | JGI IMG/M metagenome (GOLD analysis project Ga0154413, IMG submission 115917) | Bacteroidetes bacterium GWB2_41_8 | reverse complement strand
TTTTGCCTCAACATCAATTTTTATTTTCAATTTTTCTTCGAAGCGGGTTTTCAGCAAAAATGTAAATGAATGAATGAAATCCAATTCCTCTTTCAGCGGAAGCAGCTCTTTGTCGCGGCTATCGAGCACATATCGAAATAAATCGCTCAACTGGCGGATAAACTTTACCGCCATCGCCTGATCGTCGTAAACCAGATCGCTAAGCACATTCAGGCTGTTAAAAAGAAAATGTGGATTGATCTGGTTCCGGAGCGATTCGTATTTGTAAGCCAGCATTTCTACTTTCAGTTTTTCGGCCTGAACAAAAGAATACTTCCATTCCCTGAAAAATCCCAACGCATAAAATATCAATGAAATAACAAAAGAAATCAGAATGGTGTAGGGCAACGATTTAACAATCCACGCCCACGATTCTGCTGGTAATATTCCACGCCACGCATAAAAGTTAAACAACTGAACCACAATAAAAGCACTGGACGAATAGGAAAGGAAGGCAACAATTTCAATTATCAGCTTTTTTACGGGACTTTCGAGCCACGAAAACCTCTTGTCTAACCATGCATTTATTCCCGACAAACCAGCCCACTGCGTGAAACTTATACTAAAACCCCATAAAAACGCAATCAGAAAGTTTTGAATACTATCCGTCACTCCATTCATGAAAAACAGGACGATGAACAAGCTTATCACAGAATTCATCAGCAGGAGACCTGTCCATTTTTTCAAACTATTCTGTACACGAAATTTTTCCATAACCCGGATTGATTGGCCTAAAAGTAACGATAAATCCGGTTCCTGACGAAACCTCATCAAGAACCCTGATTTTAATTGTGAAGGATTATTTTTTCTGAAATTACTCGCAACCTTTTACAATTCCTTCAGCCTGATCTTTTCCCCAGTTGGGATGAATGGGCGATTTTGGCTTGAAATTATCCCAGTTGGCCAGCAATTCTTTAGCGGCCGGGCAGAATGATTTTGGATCTTGTCCGGTGAACTGTGCCGAACCCATATCCATCTGTATTTTTAGCATTTTCGCCCGTGGATTAGAGACATCCAGTGCGAGAGCTTTGCCGAGTGCCTGACCTGAAAGTCCACTGTATTCCTGACCACGTTCCATTGGGTTTACCACTAAACGGCCAACCAAGTAAAAAGCCTGCAATACAAAAGCTTCCGATTCGGCAGGAACCATTTCCAGCATCGAAGTGATTGATTTTTCGGCAACATCCAGGTAGCTATCTTTTTTGGCCGCATCCTGTTCCATGAAACTCATTAAAATGTAGCATTGGGCATGATAATACAAAGGCAGCCATTCGCTTTTTTCAGCAGCGGCAATCATCTGAAATTTATTGCCCAAAGCCTGAAAATCGGCTACATCCTTGCTCGTTCCGAACTGACCAAGCGTTTCGCCCATTGCCTGATAATACTCGGGCTTTTGAGCCATTGAAACTAAACTAACCAAAACTACTGCAAATGATAAAATGATCTTTTTCATGATTGTATAATTTAAAGGTAAAAGCCTCCTAACTCTCCCAATGGGGGAGTATTGGAGCTACATATTCAAAACGTTGTTGATAAAAGAAAAATTCACAAAATTTCCACTACCAAACTCCCTTCTCCCTCGGAGAAGGGTTGGGGATGAGGCCATCTTCCTACTCGATCTTATCCAACTGGTTGGCATTGCCTTTTCGCGTTAGGGTGATGAAACAGCCCACCACGTAAAACTGGTTCGAACCGGGTTGAATGGCTGCTCCCGGATAGCGTCCGTTGACATCAGGAGTATTGCTGTACCGCTGACCGAATTCATTTTTAAAATTGAGCACATTCGTTGCTGCGGCATAAAGAATAATGTGTTGACGGTACAAAAAGCTCCAGCTTAAATCCAGGCTTCGGTAAGCCAACATCTTTTCGCCGTTAAATACTGGCGAGTTCGGATTGTTGTAAACACGAGGCGACGAATACCTGAAATTGGCTCCGGCCATCGATCTTAGGTTGCCGAACCAATGTTTGTAAACCACCGAAAGATTGTGCTTGCTGGCAAAAGTTGGGATCGCTTCTTCCGGAAAATTACGGTAATCGCGTTTGGTATCCAAGTACGAATACGACACCCAATAATCACCATTTTTAATCGTTTTCTTATCTCTCCAAAATACGTCCAACCCTTTGGCGTAGCCACTTCCGGAGTTGTTGTAGCTGGTTGGCAGATAAAATTCACCACCGGTGAGTTTAACCAAATCCTTGTAATCTTTGTAATACAACTCCGCCCGAATTGTACGACTATTTACCGACGACTGAAAACTGAAGGTGTAATGATCGGCCCGTTCGGGTTTCAGCAGATCGGTGTAAAGCAGGTAATCGTCAACCGGATTTTGGTAGAACCAACCGTAAGCGGCCGAGAACTGGCTTTTATCCGTAATTTTGTAAGCCGCAGAAAACCGGGGCGACAACGTAAACCTATTCAGGTAATCCGAATATTCCACACGGCCACCAATTCGGGTGACGAACTTCGTAGAAGCATAAATCTGTGCTTCGGTAAATCCGGAAAAAGTATGATTAATGAAGCTGTTATTATGCGTTTCATTAGGCATTTTCACATTTTGCGAGAATTTTTTCGAGAATAATTCACCACCCATTTTCAGGATAAACTTTTCGCTGAACGGATACGAAAACACACTTTTCAGGTGAGCTCCCTGAATTTGTTTGGCAACCGAAGTTTGATCGAACAAGATATCGTCGGCATTGTTGGTGAACGATGCGGCATTACTGACCGCCCATTTTCCGCCCAGCTTGTCGTTCCACGAAGCATTCAGAAACTGATTACCATTGGTTAGCTGGTAGTCGATAGGTGTTCCACCTGCATCCAGATTTTGCTGGCAGAGTTTAAAACCACCTTTATCGAAGCTTGAATAGAACTTAAACATGCCCGTTTTACTCGTTTTTTGCCTGACACTTACCGCGCCATTGACCGATTCCGGAGCTTTTGCCCAATCGTAATTCTGTGGTGCCAAACTCATATACGGCTGAAGATTGTTGTACGACAATGTTCCGGTAACAGCGCCATTCTTCCACAATTTGGTTCCGGCAATTTCAAGACCGACCATCAAAATCGACAAGTCGAGTTGATCTTCGGCAGGCATATCGTTGGTATTGAGAAGCAAAACCGATGAAAGCGCCTGCCCGTATTCGGCAGAATATCCACCGGTACTGAAAATGGTTCCTTTGAACATGAACGGGTTGAAGCGACCACGCGTGGCCTGGTTGGGCGCTGATGAATTGTAAGGAACCGAAACCAGTGATCCGTCGATGTACGTTTGTGATTCCTCGCTGTCACCACCTTTTACAAACAACCTGCCTGATTCGCCGTTTACCGTTGTTCCCGGAAGCGATTGTAAGGCACCGTAAACGTCTCCGGCAGCTCCGGCCGTGGTCACCATGTCGATTGGTGTGATGGTGACCGCCTGTTTTTTATCGCTGGCCTCGAAAGTTCCGGCAGTGATGGTGACTGCATTTAACTGGTTAAACGCTTCTTTCAGCTTGATGTTGAAACGAATGGTGTCGCCTTTCAGATCAAGGTTTTGAATAAACGGTTCGTAGCCCATAAATTCAACTTTTAACACCTGTGTTCCTGATTTGGCAGTTTTGAATTTAAAGACCCCGTTTTCGCCCGAAGAAGCGCCATCGTAAGTTCCCTGTAAATAGGCATTTGCTCCGGGAAGTGGCTCACCTTTTTCTTCAGTAACCTTGCCAGTAATCACCGTCTGAGAAAAGGCATTCGTCAAGAACAGAAAAAATAAACTGAATAGAATAAATAATCTCATGGCTTTGAGTACTTCTGGTTTCATGATCCAAAGGTGAAACAAAGTACGTGAAGCCGAAAAAAACAGTTACCGAACCGTAGAAAAAGGTGGATGAAGTGTAAAAAAACAATATTTGAATAGATCTTAAGTAGAAGGATTGAAATAATGTCGCATTTTTTATGCTGACTCACCCCCCAACGTCTGTAAACGGATGATCCGGGGGTGAGTCAATATATACCACAATAAATTCATCTCATTACTTACAAAAAAAAACGGTCGGGAAAATTCCCGACCGTCGTCCAGATCAAATTGATTGATGCTGATTTATACTTTATAGATAATTGAATTGATGTTCATCCCTGCTCCTACCGAGCACAAAATAATGTAATCTCCTTCGCTGATGGTTTGTCCTTCCATCCGGCCTTTCAGTATTGTATCAAGCAAAGTTGGTACTGTTGCTGCCGACGAATTTCCAAGTTTTTCGATGCTCATCGGCATAATTCCTTCAGGAATATTTTTCTCTTTATATAGTTTGAAAACATTTTTCAGAATGGCTTCATCCATCTTTTCGTTTGCCTGATGAATCAACACTTTTTTGATGTCGCTCAGCTGTAACCCGGCCTTTTCGATACTATCTTTCACAACTTCAGGAACATGGCATAAAGCATATACATACAATTTATGCCCCGCCATTTTTATAAACTGTACATTCCCATCAATTTGAGGATTATACGAATCGCCGTTGGTGAGCAAATTCCAATAATTTACAGAGTCTGAACGGCTTGAGTGCGATAAAATTCCGATAGGTTCATCGCTTTCAAGGGCCTCAACAATGGTAGCACCTGCACCATCGGCATAAATCATCGAATCACGGTCGTGCGGATCGGAAATACGTGAAAGAACATCGGAACCAACCACAACACCTCTGCTGTAAATACCGCTCCGGATGTAGGCATCAGCCACAATCATTCCCTGTGTCCAGCCTGGACAGCCAGAAATAATATCATGGCAAATGCACGACGGATTTTTAATGTTCAGCTTGGCTTTCACCTTATTTGCAAGGCTGGGCAGAATATCAACCTGTGTCGATCCCGGATTGACATCTCCAAAGTTGTGTCCAATAATCAGAAAATCGAGTGTTTCCGGATCAATTCCGGCCGATTCGCATGCATCTTTCACAGCCAGTGCAGCCATGTCGGAGTTCAGCATATCGTCGTCTAGCCAGCGGCGTTCACTTATGTTGGTTATTTCTTTAAATTTCTGAATTATCTCGTCGTTTGTTTTCTCTAACGGCTGTTTGGTTTTAGCATCAAAAAAAGTATAATTTTTGAAATAATCATTGCTGATGGCTCTTTGTGGAATGTAACTTCCTGTTCCCACTATTTTTGTATAAACCCGTTTTGTCATAATCCTTTTTTCAGTGGCCGCGCGGACCTTGATAATTATATTGTTTCAGTTTAAATTCATTCCCATCAAATACCCCGTACGAAAAGTGGCTTATCCAGTCGCCCAGATTTACAAACCTGCTATGTTCGCCAATAGGGCAATCAATCAGTATATGCCGGTGCCCGAATATGAAATAATCAAACTTTTCGGTTTCAAGAATTGATTCTGCAAAAATAAACATTCCTTCATTATTTGTACCCTTGAATCCTTCTCCGGTTACTCCCTTTGATATTCTGGAATGTTTTGACCAGCGGTGACCAAAAGAAAGCGAAAAATTGGGGTGAATCCGGGCAAACATCCACTGAAGGATTTTGCTGGTAAACATTTTTTTCAGAAATAAATAACCTTTGTCAGACTTGTCGAGACCATCGCCGTGGGCCAAAAAGAATTTTTTACCTCCGAGCTGTGTCTTAAATTCGTCGCGGTGCAAAACCATTCCGAGCTCCTGCGGAAGATAATCGAAAACCCACACATCGTGATTTCCGGTAAAAAAATGCACTTCAACACCTGAATCGGCAATTTCGGCAATTTTCCCTAAAGTGCGTGTAAATCCGCGGGGTACAACCGTTTTGTATTCAAACCAGAAATCGAAGATATCGCCCATCAGGAAAAGGTGCGATGCATCAGCCTTGATTTCGTTCAGCCAGTTTACAAAGGCCAGTTCGCGCTCCTTATTGTTCTTTAAAGCGGGAGCTCCCAAATGAACATCGGATATAAAATAAGCCTTTTTGCCTTGAGAATTCATCATTTGGTAAGTTTGGCAACCGTCTGGTCAAGAGCAGGTCCCTGCACATCTCTGGCAACAATCCGCCCTTCTTTGTCAAGAATATAGTTTGAAGGTATTTTCTGTATATTAAAATTCTGCAAAGCAGAAACGCTGCCTTTCATGTCTCCAACATTTATCCAGTTCATTCCATCCTGTTGAATGGCGTTGAGCCATTCGGCCTTGTCGTTATCAACACTCACCTGATAAATTTCGAAGCCTTTCGATTTGTACTTACTGTAAAGTTCGCTTAAAACCTGATTTTGAATGCGCGAAGCACGATCGAAAGATGCCCAGAACTGAACCAGCACAATTTTCCCGGCCAGCGACGAAAGCGAAACATCTCTTCCATTGTGATTGGGCAAAACAATATCCGGCGAATTCGTTCCATTTTCTGCAATAAATTCCTTTAATTTTCTGCCTTTTTCGTCGGCGATTAACCGCATTGTATTTGCATACAAAGCTTTCACATGTTCCGATTCAGGAAAAAACGCATTCAGCGCCGAAGCTGCTACTTTAAGCGATTGCAAATCCTGAACGACGTAATTGGCATCGTCGAATTTCTGGTAAAGTGCCAGTACCGACGACATTGAAAACGGATGTTTCTGAACAAAATTGGTCGAGTATTCAATCTGGTTTTTCTTAATATTAGCCATTTCCTGTTCCCAACGCACTCTTTCCAACGCATAATCTGGACGGGTTCTGAAAACAACCATTCTGGCATTAATAGAATCGAGCTTGTGCTTGGTTTTTGTAAGCCGGTTGTTTAATTCCTGAACAAGCAAAGAACCCGGTGAGCCTTCAACAACATAGTCGCGCGAAAAATTAGCGGCATCGCCATGCACCGAAATTTTCTCGGTTGAATCGACCAAAAGAGTAACGAAATTTTTATCGTTCAGGCGTAAAAGGAAGAAATTCGGATATTGGATCTTCCCCTCAAATTCGAAAGAACCATCCTTTTTCACTTTTACCGAATCAAGTGTTACGCTTGAAGCGACTTTTAACTCATCGAGATACAGATACTTTCCTTCGGCATTGGTAATTTTACCACTGATAACGAATCCATTGGGCTTGTTGCAGGCGAATGCGAGAACTGCAAAAACGAGTAGTACCGGAAATATTTTATTCACTGTCGCTATTTTTTGTCAATTAGAGGGCATAAAAATAATAATTTCATTGGTACAGTTGTTTCTTTTTAATCATTGCCGAAGGATTTAACTATTTTTGGATCGAATTTTTAATCCTTCAACTTGTGAAGATACACCGAGACCTCAAAAGTTTTCAAGCGCACAATCCGGTTCTGACAATCGGTACATTTGATGGAGTTCATCTGGGACACCGTAAAATTATCTCAAGACTGCACGATCTTGCAAAAATAAATGATGGAGAATCCGTTATTTTCACTTTCGATCCGCACCCGCGAAAAGTGGTAGCTCCGGGCGAAACCAACCTGCGCCTTTTAACCACTCTTGACGAAAAAATTGCCTTGTTCGGACAATCCGGAATCGACCACCTGATTATTTATCCCTTTACTCCTGAATTTTCGCGACTGACTTACGAAGAATTTGTGGAAAATGTGCTGGTTGGTCAGATTCACACTAAATTTCTGGTGGTTGGTTACGATCATAAATTCGGGAAAAACCGTGAAGGAGATTTTGAGTTTCTGAAAAAATGTGCCGACCGTCATGAATTTCAGATTGAAAAACTGGATGTATTGCTGATGAACGAATCAAACATCAGCTCGACCAAAATACGCGAGGCAATTCAGCACGGAGATTTTGAAACCGCCAATGCTTTTCTAGGCTATCCGTTCACTTTGCACGGCACCGTTGTGGAAGGCTTGCAGCTGGGTCGAAAAATACAATTTCCAACCGCCAACATTCAGGCTTCCGATCCGGATAAAATAATTCCCGGATACGGGGTTTATGCGGTGCAGGCAAACATCGGGAATCAAACATACCAGGGAATGCTGAACATTGGCAGCCGGCCAACAGTTAACAACAATGCCGATCAGCGGAGTATTGAGGTTCACCTCTTTGATTTCGAATCCAACATTTACGGAGAACAGATTGAACTGGTATTTTTCAGAAAACTTAGGGAAGAACAGAAATTCTCGTCGATCGACGCGCTAAAAGATCAACTCTCAAAAGACAAAACCGATACACTAACTTTCTTTCGTGATTTGAAATAACACAGAAATAGTATTCGCCTGAAAACGGGCTTGTTAACATACATTAATAATAGAAATACCCCGATTTGATTATCTTTGCAACCCATTAAATAAAATTTTATAAATGACAACAATAACACTTGAACAACTGGCATACAAAGTTGCCGATATTTCGCTGGCCGATTTCGGGCGAAAAGAAATTGAAATTGCTGAAAAAGAAATGCCCGGCTTAATGGCCGTCAGAAAAAAATATGCTGCGGCCAAACCGTTGAAAGGCGCCCGCATTATGGGATCGCTGCACATGACCATTCAAACTGCCGTATTAATTGAAACCCTTGCCGAATTGGGCGCCGAAGTGCGTTGGGCAAGCTGCAATATTTTCAGCACACAGGATCATGCCGCCGCTGCCATTGCTGCTGCCGGAATCCCCGTATTTGCATGGAAAGGCGAATCATTGGCCGAATACTGGTGGTGTACCGAGCGTGCGCTTGATTTTGGGAATGGCCTTGGCCCAACTCTTCTGGTTGACGATGGCGGCGATGCAACAATGATGATCCACCGCGGTTTTGAAGCCGAAAAAAATCCATCAATTCTCGATCAGCCGGTTGAAGCAGAAGATGAACGCGAACTGAACAACATTTTGAAAGAAGCGCTGGCTTTCGATCCGCAACGCTGGAGCCGTCAGGCACCATTGATCAAAGGTGTTTCTGAAGAAACCACCACCGGAGTTCACCGCTTGTACCAAATGAAAAACGAAGGTAAATTATTGTTCCCTGCCTTTAACGTAAACGATTCGGTTACCAAATCAAAATTCGACAACCTCTACGGATGCCGCGAATCGCTGGCCGACGGAATTAAACGTGCAACAGATGTGATGATCGCCGGAAAAGTGGTGGTAGTTGCAGGTTACGGCGATGTTGGCAAAGGTTGTGCCCATTCAATGCGCAGTTACGGAGCCCGTGTAATTGTAACCGAAATTGATCCGATTTGCGCACTTCAGGCGGCGATGGAAGGTTTCGAAGTTAAAACAATGGAAGATGTACTTTCTGAAGGAAATATTTTTGTGACCACTACCGGAAACAAAGACATCATTACAGGCGAACATCTGGCTGCAATGAAAGATCAGGCGATTGTGTGCAATATTGGCCATTTCGACAACGAGATACAGGTTGCCCGCCTCGAATCATGGCCGGGAATCTGCAAAACAAACATCAAACCTCAGGTTGACAAATACACATATCCTGACGGACATTCAATCTTCCTTCTTGCTGAAGGCCGTTTGGTGAATCTGGGTTGTGCAACAGGCCACCCATCGTTCGTAATGTCGAATTCGTTCACCAACCAAACATTGGCACAACTTGAACTTTGGCAAAAAGATTACGAAATTGATGTATATCGTTTACCAAAATATCTGGACGAAGAAGTTGCCCGTTTGCACCTCGAACAACTGGGTGTAAAACTTACGATCTTAAGTCCCGATCAGGCTGAATACCTTGGCATTTCTGCTGAAGGCCCCTACAAACCGGAGCATTACAGGTATTAGAAAAAGTCCGAAGTCCGAAGATTTATGACGAACATATAAAATTAAAAAGGAGCCCTTGAGGCTCCTTTTTAATTTTGATATATGATTGACCGATTATATATACCTACCTGGCATTTTGCATCAGTCAGTTGTGGGCACTCTGTTGTCATTTCCTGACAATGAATGACTACCAAATGACAACTTTATGACTTTTAATACGCTCTGCCTTCCCGGCCTTCGATAAAATTAATGAACGAAGTATTTACCACTTTGTTACCGCCAGGAGTTGGATAGTTTCCGGTGAAATACCAGTCGCCCGTATCGTTCGGGCAGGCTTCATGCAGGTTTTCGATGGTTTGATAAATAATTTCAACCTCTGCCTTGCAATCGTCAGGTTTCAGCAGTTCTGCAATTTTTGCCGATACTTCTTCAGCCTTAAAGGGTTTGTATATTTCTTTAACGTAGTTTACAATTTCTTCTTTCGGAAGGTTCTGCTGCTCTTTACATTTGCGGTAAACCTCATCAATCAGCTGTTCCTGATTGGTATCTTTCAGCAACTGAATGGCCGCATTGAAAGCAATAAACTTATCGAGTACAGCCATGTCGATTCCATAACAATCGGGGTAGCGAATCTGCGGAGCCGATGAAACCACGATAATTTTCTTCGGATTCAGGCGGTCGAGTATTTTCAGGATACTTTTTTTCAGGGTTGTTCCACGAACGATCGAATCGTCGATAATAACCAGCGTATCGGTATTCTCGCGGATAATACCGTAAGTTACATCGTAAACGTGCGCAACCAGGTCGTCGCGGCTGGCATCGTCGGCAATAAAAGTACGCAGTTTAACATCCTTTATCGCAAGTTTCTCAACCCTTGGCTCCACCGAAAGCACTTCAACCATCTCTTCATAAGTGATGCTGCCGTTGCGCTCTTTCAGTTCCTTGATTTTCCAATCGACACAATATTGCCGCACACCCTGCACCAGACCATAGAAAGCAGTTTCAGAAGTATTGGGGATAAAAGAGAATACTGTATTTTCGATGTCGTAGTTAATCGATTTCAGGATAGCAGGAGAAAGCAAATTGCCCAGTTTTTTGCGTTCCTGATAAATATCCTTGTCGCTACCGCGCGAGAAATAAATGCGCTCGAACGAACAAGAGCGGCGGGTATGAGGAACCCGGATCATTTTACTTGAAACCGAACCATCTTTTTTGATGATCAAAGCATCACCCGGTTTTATTTCGATCACATTTTCTGCCTTCACATTCATCACGGTTTGAATAACCGGACGCTCCGATGCCACCACCACAATTTCGTCGTCGTAGTAATAAAATGCCGGGCGAATTCCCGATGGATCGCGCATCACAAAAGCATCGCCATGTCCGAACATTCCGGCAATGGCATATCCTCCGTCCCAATCTTTACTGGCATTTTCGAGTACTTTCTGCACATCGAGGTTTTTCTCGATCAGTGGAGAAATATCGCGGTTCGAGTAGCCCGAGTTTTTATATTGCCTGAAGTGCAGCTGATTTTCTTCGTCGAGGAAATGGCCCACTTTTTCAAGAATTGTTACCGTATCGGTGTAAGCTTTCGGATGTTGCCCAAGTGCGATTAACCTGTCAAAAAGTTCGTCGGTATTGGTAAGGTTAAAATTTCCGGCCATTACCAGTGTTCTCGATTTCCAGTTATTCTGGCGCATTACCGGATGCACAAATTCGATGCTGTTGCGTCCAAAAGTTCCGTAGCGCAGGTGACCGAGGTAAACTTCGCCCGAAAATGGAACATTTT
>Ga0154413_1027_pt2 | contig 11563 bp, 11 predicted proteins | sample RifGroB2_FD_115917 | JGI IMG/M metagenome (GOLD analysis project Ga0154413, IMG submission 115917) | Bacteroidetes bacterium GWB2_41_8 | reverse complement strand
ATTTTTCCGACGATCACTTGCTGAATCACAATAGTTTCAGGGAACTCGTTACAAGGCTGCCCCGCTATATGGTCGATCGAAATTCAAAAACAACAGACGGCGACCTGAAAGGCGAAATTGCGTACGCCAATACCCACTTCACCAAGGAAATGAACCTGTATTTTGATCTTGAAGTTATTCGGAATTACCTGAACAAGGCTCACAGTCTGAGCGAAAAGCGGGCGCTACTTAGCTTTTTCTCCGATCAGTTTTCTGAACCTGAACTAAAAAAGGAAATACAACGTCAGAGAGCTTACATAAGTCGAAACCGAGGCATAAACAGTGGAATGTTTCAGGGAATATTGGCTTCGATTGCTTTTTTTATTGGCTTTATTGTAGCATTATTTGTGGTAGTGAAGTTGATTAAAATAACCAGTATTAAACCCATAAACATTGACTTTGCCTTGTGGCTAAAGGTTGGTTTTTACCTGTTTGTTTCTTTTATTGCATTGGCCTATATCACGCAAAACCCGTTACGTCAAAAAGCTATGGTAGGTGTCGTATTGTGGCTTGGCGTTTTTCTGGCTCACACCTACCTGTTAATCCCGAAATACGCTTTGGCTGGAAATCACCTGCGTTACCTGCAGATTTTGGGTGGAGCATTTATTGCTGTTATCGCGGGGCTGTACCTATGCGAACAAAGCCTGAATGCAGCCCGACTGGTACTTGTAAGTTCATGCATATTTGGAGGAATCGTTTTGCTCTCATGGACTTCGTACTATGCCAACCTGCTGGCTTCGCGTAAATCGACTTTAAAAGATCTGATAAAGAGTGGCGATTTAAACCTTGAACTAGCTTTCAATCTGGTGGTTGTCTTCCTGATTAATTTTGTGTTTGTTGCCGCGGTCGGCAATTACCGAATTTTGAATCAGGCACTTCCGTTTTATGCAGTGATGCTGCTTTTCTACTTCCATGCCTTCATTTCGTATCCCCGATTTTTCAGCAAAGAAAAAGTCATCTGGTTTGTCGGAATTAATGCGATTATTCTTTTAGCCGCATCAGTCGGGATGATTGTCTTCGATGGATTTCAATCCTATAAAGCGCTCAAATTAATAGGCATTAATAAAAGTATGTTTGAGCTTTTCAGCATAAAAAATATGAGATTTGACTTTCTGTTGCTTTTTGCATCAGTTCTGATTCCCTCTTTTGTTTATCACTCCATCAAAGAGCGGTTTAAAAATCTCGACACCGCCGGTTTTAGTTTGTACCGAAAAAAAGAAGCCGAATTGGCTCAGTTGCGCTCACAGGTAAATCCGCATTTTTTATTTAACACCCTGAATACTTTATACGCTTTTGCCCTGAAGGAAGGCAGCGAAAAAACAGCCGAATGTATCGCGAAACTGGCCAACCTTATGCGCTTTATGCTCGACGATATGGAAAAAGAATCGATCCTGTTGCAGCGGGAAGTAAGCTATATTGAGGATTACGTCAAGTTGCAGTCGATCCGCAGCGCCGTTGACCACGATATTGCTATTACAGTTGATATCGATGAAGAACATGGCTATTCCATTGCCCCCATGTTGCTGATCCCATTTGTTGAAAACGCTTTTAAGCACGGCATGAACCCGAATGAAGTGTCGCAACTGAAAATTGACATTACCGCGAAAGGCGATAGAATACAGTTTGTTATTGAAAATAGTGTTGACGAAAATTTTGAAGCTTATTACAAGGAAAAAGGCTTTGGCATTGGGATCGAAAACGTAAAAAGCCGCTTGAAACACATTTATCCCGACCGGCACAACATTTCGATTGCAAAAACCATCGACAAATTTATAGTAATCCTTACCATCGATATATTGTAACTAACATTAACTTTAAGCTGAAAATTGACTTCCCACGAAATCAATTTTCAGCTTAAACTATTTATATAATTTACCGCCGATGATTCTTTGCATAGCCGTTGACGATGAGCCCAAAGCTTTGGATGTACTATCGATACATGCAGCTAAAGCTCCTGAAATTGACATGGTCAAAACTTTCACAAACCCCAAAGATGCTTTGGCGTTTTTAAAGGATAATTTTGTCGATCTCATTTTCCTCGACATCAATATGCCAGCCATTTCGGGACTTCAGTTTGCAGAGAAACTACAATCGAAACCCTACATCATTTTTACAACGGCTTACTCCGAATACGCCATCGACAGCTACAATTTCGAGGCTGTTGACTATCTGCTCAAACCCATCGAATTCGACCGGTTCTACAAGGCAATCAACAAAGTGAAAAAGCAAATACAACTGAACAGCCTTCAGCAAGACAGCCTGTTGAGCAAGTATATTTTTGTAAAAGACGGGTACAAGCAAATCAAGATTAGTATCGAAGATATTTTGTACATCCAGAGCGAAGGAAACTACCTGAATATTGTGTCGAACAACGAGAAAGTCCTCGTGCGTATGACGTTTCAATGTTTAATGGAAAAACTGCCGGCCAACCTGTTCTTTCGGGTGCATCTTTCGTATGTCGTCAATTTCAGCCATATCCAAAAAATCGAAGACAACCACATTTTTATTCAGGATACGAAAATACCGATGGGCATTAAATACAAAGAAAAACTCCTCAATTTCCTTAATATCAGCTAATTTTAAGCGAGTAACCAAAGCCGTGCACTAATTATTGCAACGTTTATCTTCACAAAATCTGCAAATAAAAAAGGAGCGTCTCAAAAAGAAACGCTCCTATAAATTATTTAGCCCAAATGACTATTCTGCAGGTTCAATTTCGATCATCACAAAATTCTTTGGTATTTTCTGACCTTTTTCAACATTCACCTTCAGAATCTTACCTTTAAAAGGCATCTGAATATCATTGTGCATTTTCATTGCCTCCAACACCAGCATACTTTGTCCGGCAGCCACTTTCTGGCCTTCCTTAACAAGAATGTCGATAATCGTTCCGGGGATATACGAATTTATATGGTTATGATTCGGTTCTATCCAAACTTTTCGGTTCTCGTACTTTTTATTATAAGTAGTCTGATATTTAGCACTGTGCACAATAATAACCTGTGTTTTTTCCTGTTCTGCCATAAACTTTTAGTTTTGATTAAAATGGTGGAAGTCCGTGTTTTTTAGAAGGTCCCTGTACATCTTTACTGGCAGAAATCTTAAGTGCATGTAACAGGATTTTTCTGGTTTCCTGTGGTTCTATTACTTCGTCGATATATCCCTTTGAGGCTGCTACATAAGGATTTGCAAATTTCTCTTTGTACTCCTGAATTTTCTGCTGGCGCATGGCATCCGGATCGGCAGCTTCTGATATTTCTTTACGGAATACAATATTGGCAGCACCTTCAGGACCCATTACAGCAATTTCGGCAGTTGGCCATGCAAATACGAAATCGGCACGCAAATGGCGCGAGTTCATTGCAATATAACCTCCACCGTATGCTTTACGAATAATTACGGTAATCTTCGGAACGGTTGCTTCTGAATAAGCATACAATATTTTGGCACCGTGACGAATAACACCTGCGTGTTCCTGATCAACTCCGGGCAAATAACCCGGCATATCTTCGAGTGTAATAATCGGAATGTTGAAAGCGTTGCAATAGCGGATAAAACGGGCTGCTTTATCAGAGCTGTCGCAATCGAGCACACCGGCAAGTACTTTAGGCTGGTTGGCTACAAAACCAATTGTCTCGCCATTCATACGGCCAAAACCAATTACAATATTGGCTGCAAAAAGTTCCATAATTTCGAAGAACTCCGAACCATCGGTAATCGATTTGATGATTTCGCGAATGTCGTAAGGCAAACGTGCATCGGCCGGAACGATATTCTGAATTTTGTATTTTGATAAAGGTTCTTTTACAGGGAAAGTTTTTGCTTTCTGTGTATTGTTCCAGGGTATGTAGGTTATCAATGTTTTGATCTGCTCGAAACATTCTTTTTCGCTGAGAGCAAAGAAATGGGCATTTCCGGTAATTTCGGCATGAACCCTGGCACCGCCAAGAGCTTCCATCGAAATATCTTCGCCTAAAACACTCTTAATAACAGCCGGACCGGTAATGAACATTTTTGAGATATTTTCAACCACAAAAACGAAGTCGGTCAATGCAGGAGAATAAACTGCACCTCCGGCACATGGCCCGAGAATAACAGATATTTGCGGAATAACTCCTGAAGAAAGTGTATTGCGGAAGAAAATCTCGCCGTAACCAGCCAGTGAATTTACCCCTTCCTGAATTCGTGCACCACCCGAGTCGTTGATTCCAATCAATGGCACCCGCATTTTCAGGGCATGATCCATAATTTTGGTGATCTTACGGGCATGAGATAAACCCAGTGAACCACCGGCAACAGTAAAATCCTGCGCAAAAAGGCAAACCGGAGAACCATAAATAGTTCCTGTTCCGATTACAACGCCGTCGCCGGCCAGAACCTTGGTACCCATATCAAAGTCGGTTCCGGCATGCTCAACGAACATATCGTATTCATGGAATGAACCTTCATCAACAATTGACAGGATACGATCACGGGCTGACAACTTGCCCATGGCAACCTGTTTCTCCATGGCTTCATCTCCTCCGCCTTTCCGAACCTCATCCTTTCGTTTCCGAAGATCTAAAATGTTTCTTTTCAGTGACATAGAATTTGTTTTTTGATTAAAATAATCCGGGGGAATAGAATTTATTCCTTTTGAAATAATTAAAAAATGCTTTTTACAGGTGGGCAAAATTATCATTTTTTTATTGTCCAACATGTTTTATAAAACATTTGTTATAAAATAGGCTCTTTTGCTTGTTTATTTGTTTTTGAATTATTTCATTATAGGTTTGAATTTTTAAACATCATCGAGCAGCCCATCTGTAGAGGTAAAAAGCCAATCCACCATACATAATATTTGGAATCCATAAGGCCATATAGGGAGCCAGCAAACCACTGGTGGCGAATACAGTAGTAACCTGCATAAACATAATATACGAAAAACTTAGCAATAGTCCCAGCCCCAGATGAAACCCAATACCGCCTTTAATTTTTCTGGAAGCAAGTGATACCCCAATAATGGTGAGAATAAAAGCAGAAAACGGACCGGCGCGGCGTTTGTGCTTTTCAATTTCGTATTCAATAGTATTCACCCCCCGCAACTTTAGGTTTGCAATCGAGGCATTCAAGGCCGGCAGAGTCATGGTTTCAACAATATTTACGACTACCTGATAATCTTCGGGTGTCATATTTAGAACAGTATCAATTTCAGCGCCCTGTATTACTTTTTCATTGTACCCATCGATGGTGCGGATCGCATAGGCATATATCACCCATTTCTTTTTTTCGCGATCCCATTTTACATATTCTGAAGTTAATTTTGAAATCAGCTTCTTGTCTTCAAATTTTTCAATTGTGAACTTGTACCCTACATCGTTTGTGGCATTGTACGACGACATATAAACAAAAACTCCAGGTTCAATTTGCCGGTGAATGTGATATTCACTTCCGGCTTTTTGCGATCCGATATACGTGTTCCTGAATTCTACTTTTTTCTTGTTGGCAGGTGGAATTACATAATTGCCAAGCACATACGAAAAAATAACAATCACAGCAGCTCCTGTCATATATGGCCGCATGAGCCGGTTGAATGACACTCCGCTGCTTAAAATGGCAATAATTTCAGTGTTATAGGCCATTTTTGAAGTGAAATAAATAACCGCAATAAACGTAAACAGGCCGCTGAAAAGATTGGCGAAGTAGGGTATGAAATTGAGGTAATAGTCGAAAATAATGGCTTTCGTCGGAACGTCCTTCGACATAAAATCGTCGATATTTTCCGATACATCAAAAACTATCGATATACTGATAATTAATGCAATGGCATAAAAAAATGTTCCAAGGAACTTCTTAATTATATAGAAATCAATTTTATGCAACATATATTAATAGATTACAAACGTACCGATAGTTGCTGAACCATTTTCGCTTTCCACTCCGGAAAAGTATTTGCCAGAATTTGCCGGCGCGCTTCTTTTACCAGCCAGAGATAAAACGCAAGATTGTGCTGACTGGCGATTTCGGCGCCCAGCATCTCGCCCGAAAAAACCAAATGGCGTAAAAATGCCCTGCTGTAATGATGATCAACAAACGAAGTTCCATCAGGATCGACAGGCGAAAAATCGTCGGCCCATTTCTTGTTTCGCATGTTCATAATTCCTTTCTGCGTAAAAAGCATTCCGTTGCGTCCGTTACGGGTGGGCATTACACAGTCGAACATATCAATCCCCCGATCAATTCCTTCCAGAATATTTACAGGAGTTCCAACTCCCATCAGGTAACGTGGTTTATTCTCCGGAAGTATTTCGTTTACCACTTCAATCATGGCATACATATCTTTTTCCGATTCTCCTACCGAAAGTCCTCCGATTGCATACCCGTCACTTTTATACTGAAGTACATTTTTAGCAGCTATCTCGCGTAAATCGGGATAAACAGCTCCCTGAACAATGGGAAACAATGATTGCGAATGACCGTATTTTGGTGAGGTTTTTTCAAACTGATTAAAACAGCGGTCAAGCCATCGCTGGGTCATCTCCATCGATTTGCGGGCATATTCATAATCGGCATCACCCGGAGTGCATTCATCAAAAGCCATCATGATATCGGCGCCAATCGTTCGCTGTATGTCCATCACTTTTTCAGGAGTAAACAAATGTGACGAACCATCGATATGAGATTGAAATTTTGCACCTTCTTCGCTTAGTTTCCGGATATCGCCCAGCGAAAAAACCTGGTAACCACCACTGTCGGTTAAGATCGGGCCATCCCATCCGTTAAACTTATGCAATCCGCCGGCCTGCTCAATAATCTCCAATCCCGGCCTAAGGTATAAATGATAGGTATTGCCAAGAATAATCTGCGCCTTGATATCTTCTTTCAAATCACGTTTGTGAATTCCCTTTACCGATCCGGCTGTTCCAACCGGCATAAAAATGGGTGTCTCAATATTTCCGTGATCAGTAGTAATAAAACCTGCTCTTGCCTTTGTTCCGGCAGCTGTATGTTTGAGTTCAAAATGCATCCACTGTTTTTTTTGAGTGGTCAAAGATAAGTATAAAACTGAATTGAGCAGAAAAAGAACTGACAGTGCTTCTGTTAATTATAATTAAAAATCAGGAAGAATTAATCGTCAGGTTTATTATTTTTGCAGCATTAAAATATACAGTTTTCCCATTTTATCAATTAAGCATTTTCGAAGTGAATCTTATAAATTTTCAAACACTCACAATCAGCGACATAGTTCTTCTGGCATCGTTTTCAGTAGTATTTATTATACAGATGTATTACCTGCTGGGCATTTATTTAAAACTGGCTTTGCATAAAAAAGAGCTTGTCGGTGCCGATACTAATCCGGTAACCATTCTCCTGACTTTGCGCAACGAGGAACCCAGAATACGGGAGATGATGACCACCCTGACTGAATTGCCATACAACGACTATCAGGTAATGGTAATCAACGAATTCTCTGAAGACGATACGCTGCATATACTGAATATTCTGGCTGAAACGAATCACAGAATCAAGGTTACCAGTTTAAGTCAGGAGACTCGTTTCCTGCAAAAACAAGCCATCAATATTGGAATGAAAGGAGCTGAATCTCCCCTGATTGTGCAAATAACCTCCAATTCGAAACCTTTCAGCAACGAATGGCTGGCGAAACTTAACGAATTGATGGACAACAATACCGATGCGGTAATTGCTTATACAAATATCGAGAAAAAGAAAGGATACCGAAACCTGATTTGCCGGCTGGAAGGGTTCACCCAGTTCATGATCAGCGGATCGTGGATACTTGCAGGAAAGCCGTTCGTATTTCAGGAGAACAATATCCTTTTCCGAAAATCAATGTATTTTGAGAATCAGGGATTCAAGCATAAATTAAACCTGAATTTTGCCAACCTCGAACTTATTTTCAATGAAAATTTCAGAAAAGGAAAGGTAAAAATAAGTACCAATCCTGAATTGTCCGTTCGCGAAAATGTTGAAGACGACCGCGGCGACCATATCAAATTGCTAAAAAAAGGAGTTCAAATTCGCCAAAGTCTTAACTGGTCGAGAAAAATAAGCTTGTTCATTGACGATTTTTCAAAGGTAGCCATGATTGGCCTTAGTACTGCCCTTTTTATTCTTCATCCTGAATACTGGATTACATTCGCTTCATTTGTAATTATTTACGCTATCACCTTATTAATTATTGTTAAAAAACTTCTTGCAAGGCTGAAGGAAAGGAAAATATTCGTATATTCGTTTGCATATATTTTGATAAAGCCAATCATCAACTGGTGTTTTTTTTGGTCAATGTACCTTATTCACCGTAGAAACAGATGGAACTAAATCCACAACTTTCAGACAAAGCACAGTACGATTATTTACTGGTTGAATCAGCTCTTGGCGGCGACGAGAAAGCCTTTGCCAAATTGATGAGCCGGTATAAGGACACTATCTACTTTATGCTCCTGAAAATGGTGAACAACAAAAGCGACGCCGAAGATCTCACGCTCGAAGCCTTCGGGAAAGCTTTTAAAAACCTTCAGCAATATTCGCCCAATTATGCTTTCAGTACCTGGTTGTTCAAAATTGCCACCAACAACTGCATCGATTTCCTGCGCAAGCGTCGCGGAGTCTATATTTCGATCGAAAACGGGCAGGAAAACGGCGACAACGATTCTCCAATAAGACTTCGTTCAGCCGATCCCGATCCTGAAGAGAAACTGATCAGGATTCAGAAAGCAATTCTGATGAGAAGAATTGTTCACCGCTTAAAACCACGGTATCGCATTCTGGTCGAACTACGCTATTTCAGGGAATTCTCGTACGAAGAAATTGCCAACGAACTGAAATTACCACTTGGAACGGTAAAAGCCCAACTCTTCAGGGCGCGCGAAATGCTCTTCAAAATGATAGAATCGACCGAAATTGACGAGCACGAATAATACTCAACCGACATTCATACAGAAAATGGAAATAATCAGAAAATACTTCACTGATCTGACCGATCAGCAGCTGGATCGTTTTGACCGGCTGGGATCGCTTTACGAAGAATGGAATTCGAAAATCAATGTAGTCTCGCGAAAAGACATTGAGCAACTATACGAACGTCACATTCTGCATTCGATGGCAATAGCTAAAATTATTCAATTCAAGCCAGGCACAACCGTTTTGGACGTAGGTACCGGAGGCGGATTTCCGGGCATTCCGCTTGCCATTCTTTTTCCTGAAACTTCATTCCTATTGGTTGATTCGATTGCAAAAAAGATTAAAGTAGTGAACGAAGTAGCCTTAGCACTGAACCTCGAAAATGCGAAAGGCGAACATTTCCGGGTTGAAGAAGTAAAACAAAAGTTCGATTTTGTGGTCAGCCGCGCTGTTACCGCTTTTCCCCGATTTGTTGAAATGGTTCGGGGCAAAGTAGCCGGGAACAGCAAAAACAAACTGCACAACGGAATTCTTTACCTAAAAGGAGGCGATTTCGAAGAAGAAATCACCCCGTTCGGCGAACTTGTTAAAGTTTACGATCTTCAGGACTATTTTGAGGAAGAATTTTTTGAAACAAAGCGGCTGATTCATTTGACTTTAAAAAATAAATGAATTAAGCACAGGTATATTTGCAGGATATTAAAAAAGAACTATTTTTGCAGTCCGAAATAAAAACGAATATTATCACTAAAAATATTGACCGATGAAAAGGACATTTCAGCCATCAAACAGAAAAAGAAAAAACAAACACGGGTTCAGAGAAAGAATGTCAACAGCCAATGGCCGTAAGATATTGAAAGCACGTCGTGCAAAAGGAAGAAAAAAACTGACAGTTTCTGACGAACCACAGCACAAAAGATAGCCGAAAGCTTTCAGGTCGCTAAAACATAAACAGAAGGTAAAGAATGAATTTTCTTTACCTTTTTGTGTTTATTCCAGAATTGCCAGCTGACAATCCAAAACAAAACCAATCGGAAAGTCAGAAAAATATTTTATTTTTGGATGATAAAGTTAATATAATAATGACCCTGAAAGAATTTCTTAAAAGCAAAACCTTTAAGGTAAATGCCATTGCTGTTTTTGCAGTTACCATTGCCCTGATTTTATTGGGGATGCTTTCACTTCGAATTTATACCGATCATGGCGAATCGGTTGAAATACCCGATTTAAAAGGGAAAACCGCCAGTGAGGTGGCTGACATATTAGATCGCAACGACCTGCGTTTTGAGATCCGCGACTCAGTATATTCCATCGAAACCGCTCCCGGAACTGTATTGGACCAATATCCGAAACCCGGATTAAGGGTAAAAGAAAACCGCACAATTTTCATCACATTGTGTGCAATCAGCCAGGAACTAATTGCAATGCCTCAGCTCACGGACATTTCGTACCGGCAGGCTGCCAATATAATTGAAAGCTCAGGTCTGATTGCCGGCAATATAGAATATAAACCATCAGAATTTCCCAACCTTGTTCTTGAACAGAAAATGAACGGTAACATTGTTCGGGTTGGCGAAATGATTCCAAAAGGAAGCGTGATAGATTTGGTGCTTGGAAGCGACAGCAACGGCGAAACCAGTGAGGTTCCTACTCTTTTTGGGCGCAACCTCACCGAAGCCAGGTTAACACTCGGGGAAGCTTTTCTGAATGTGGGGACCATCACTTACGACGAATCGTTTACTTCGGAAGACCAGAAAACAAAAGGCCTGATATGGAAACAAAGTCCTGATCCGGCTGAAATATTTGAAGTAGCCAGAGGTACTTCCATTGATATTTGGCTCACCATTGATCCAACAAAACTTGTGGCAAAACCGGAAACGGAAGAACCCGAAAATTCATTTTTTTAGATGATAGAAGAAAACGATTTTATTGACGATTTTGAAGATATCGAGGACATTGAGGAAACCGAAGACGGTGCCCTGTTCGAACATTACAATATAATAGTTGACCCCGGCCAAACATTGCTGCGGATAGATAAGTTCTTATCCGACCGGCTGAAAAACACCACCCGAAGCCGCTTGCAGACTGCTGCCGACGAAGGAAACATTCTGGTAAACAACCAATCAGTAAAATCGAGCTATAAGGTAAAACCTGGCGACGAGATTTCGATCGTAATGGATTATCCCCGCCGCGAACTGAAAATAATACCGGAAGACATTCCGCTGAATATTGTTTACGAAGACGATCATTTACTTGTGGTAAATAAACCTGCCGGTTTGGTAGTTCATCCCGGACACGGAAATTACTCGGGAACTCTGGTGAACGCGCTGGCTTACCATTTTCAGGAATTACCTCTTTTTAAGTCCAATGATCCGCGACCTGGACTTATTCACCGAATCGACAAAAACACTTCAGGATTGCTCGTAGTTGCAAAAACTGTTGATGCAAAAGTGAAGCTATCGCTGCAATTTTTCGAGAAAACAACAAGGCGGAAATACGTTGCGCTGGTATGGGGCGACCTCAAAGAAAATGAAGGAACCATTACCGGAAATATCGGCCGAAGTCTGAAAAACAGGCAGGTTTTTACTGTATTTCCTGAAGCCGAACATGGCAAACCTGCTGT
>Ga0154413_1059_pt5 | contig 11568 bp, 7 predicted proteins | sample RifGroB2_FD_115917 | JGI IMG/M metagenome (GOLD analysis project Ga0154413, IMG submission 115917) | Bacteroidetes bacterium GWB2_41_8 | reverse complement strand
TCTGGAACGTACCGGATTGGTTTTAGTAAATAAATGACCTCGCTGACGATAGCCGTGTATGAGATTCAGAATAGCAAATTCTTTGTCGATTTTATCGTCGTGAACCGAATTTTTTGTATCGGCAAAATTCTTTCGGGCAAATTCAAATCCGGCGAAGAAGTTTTTCCAGCTGACATTTACCGATTCAGGATCAATTAGATAGGCAGAGTATAATTCTTCAATGGCCGCGATTTCCTGGTTCCCCACTTGCGAAAATTTATCCATAGTTGAGCAATTGATTTTTCAGTTTTTTAAAGTAAGCATTTAAAGTAACAAATTCTAAATTTTAATGTTTAATTAAATCGTTACAATGGGCGCATAAATTGCTAATGATCTGATTATATTTAGTTAATTTTAATTATTGTTGCCTGAAATAAAAACCAATTAAATTCAAACCATGAAATCAATTAGTTTCATAGTAATGCTTTGTGCAATAGTTTGTTTTTCCCTTTCGTGCGAAAAAGATTGCCCGGATCCGTCGGCTAAAGATGAGAAGCCGCGTGTTTTGCTTGAAATAAAGCCGAACCAGAATACCTACATAGCAGAAGATGGGAACCGCTTTTATACCAAAGTGTTTACAAGTAAAAACGACACAAATCTTTACCGGCTAAAAGTTAATAAAGGAGAAAAGTATCATCTTTATTGCATTCAGCCCGATTTGAAATATACTCCCGATATTAAAATGGTATTGTTTAATACTGAAAATGATACGATTAGCTATTCAAGGAATGATACCGGAAAATCTGAACTTTTCTTCACTTCAGGTTATACAGGTGAAGTTAATCTGACGGTTTACCTGAACAGCAAATACAATGAAACTTTGAGCTATAATCTTTATTTTGAATCGAATAAACCTTTAGCTATGAGGTTTATGAACCTTAATTGGGAAACGACTGGCAATTGGCGAATTGTAAACTCACAAACACTCGAATTCAGGAACTATGATTCACGAGAATACAGGTGGATAAGGTTTAATTTGCCTGTTGCTGATAACCTGAATGTTCAATTTCGTATAAAGTCATCAGGAAAAAAAACATTGCCATCTTTAGGCTTTATTGTAAACGCATCGCCGGAACTGATGTATTGGGGCGATTATCAGGAGGAATTACCGCAAAAGGGAGAATTTTTAAACATTGTTAATAATGAGGAATATAAGGTTCTGCATTTAAACGGACCGGGTATTGGTTTTAGCTATGGAACTTTTAACTTGCCAATTATTGATATGAATTCTGGGGTGAATATCTGGCTTAAGCCAACCAATAGTTATACAACCGTTTTAGTTAATAATGTTGAAACTGGGAATTTACCTGCGGCCATCTCAAATTATTTTTATCTGGTAATTGAAGACATTGGATTTGAAACGGTTACTTTCGAAAATATTACTCTTGAACAAGTTTTCAGGACCAACTAAAGCTGGTGGAAGAGAAATAATAGCCAAAATATCTGGATATTTCCCTTATTTTTACGCGGATTCAAAAACTAATTATCCGGACCTGATTATCAATGAGAATTACCGAGAACCTAAAATCTAACGAAGAGCTGGCTTTCGAAATTTTATTTCGGAAGTACTATGTCCGTTTATGTTGTTTTGCCAACAAATTCATTGCTAATTCAGCCGAATCGGAAGAGATTGTTCAGGAAGTTTTTCTAAATATCTGGAAAAAGAGAAATCATCTGAAATTTGACAATGAAATTCGTCCTTACCTTTTCAAATCGGTGCAAAACCTATGTTTTAATTTCATTGAGCATAAAAAAGTAACCGACAACTATTATTCTGTGATCGAAGCGGTTTATAAAAATCAGACTGAAGAATTTAACAACTATGAAACGGTGCTTTACAACGAACTTCAGTTAAGGGTTGATAATGCCATAGAATCTTTACCGGAGCAGTGTAGGAAGATTTTTCAGATGAGTCGTCAGGATGGACTAAAATATGCCGAAATTGCCGAGAATCTGGGATTGTCGGTTAAAACTGTCGAAACTCAAATGAGCCGCGCTCTTTCGAAATTAAAAGAAGAACTAAAAGACTACCTCGTTATACTTATTGCTTGCCTTTTTCTGAATTAGAGGCAGTTATACATTCACTGAAATTTTCGATATCCCATTTTTTTTAAGTAAGGAGTTGAATTTATTGCCGTATTTATATACTCTCCCCCGGATCATCTGCGATGATCTCCCCCCTCTCTTTTTGAGAGAGGGGGGAACGTCAGTTTACGGACGTTTTGGGGGTGAGTCAGAATAAAAAATGCGACATTATTTCAATCCTTTTGATGCAAATCAAGAATTGGTTTTTAAACCTGAAAGGTTGAAATGATTATAGTAAAAGTTGAAAGAAGTTCTTTTATACCACGAAGTGGTGTCATTATCCTGTCATGCCTTCGGCATTTTCCAACTCTTTCTATCTTGAATTTCTATAATCCTGTCATGCCTTCGGCATTAATCAATAGACATTTCCTTCAACCATTGATTCGCATTTTTACTTAAAATCTCTTGAAAAAAATATTATTCTCTTGTAGGGGTAAGATTGTAGTTGCCTGTATTGGCTAAATGAAAGAAAGAACGAAATGGAAGAATCAGTAAGAATAAATTTAATACACAAGTTTCTGAATAAAGAAACGTCAGAATCTGAAACTGCTGAAATACTGAATTGGGTTTCAGCTTCAGAAGAAAATCGGGAAGAATTCCGAAAGGCTCACGAGATATTTCAATTAAGCAAGCGCAATCAATTTCAATCAGAAATAGATATCGACAAGGCTTGGAACAAGCTAAACAGCCGGATTCCACAGCTAAAAGACAAACCGAAAATTGTTTATCTCGATATTTTTACAAAAGTAGCGGCAGCTGTCTTAATTGTTTTGGCTGTTGGATTTGGCAGTATCTGGACAAACGATTATTTCTTTGGCGGATTAAAATCGGCCATTATTCAGTTTGAAGCACCGAAAGGCGAAAAGTCAAAAATAGTTTTGGCCGATGGAAGTCTTGTCTGGCTCAATTCGCAAACTATCTTAAAGTACGATGCCCTGAATCCCCGAAAAGTATCAATTGTTGGCGAAGCTTATTTCGAAGTCAAAACCGATCGTGCCAATCCGTTTGAAGTTTCCACAGCATCGGGAATGAAAGTAAAAGTGACAGGAACCAAATTTAATCTTCGGAATTTTACTGGCGAATCGTGTGTTGAAACAACCCTTGACGAAGGCGAAGTAATAATTGAAGGAATTAATTCAGAACAACTTACAGTTTTGAAACCTGGCCAGCAAGCCAGATACGACATTCAGAGCAATCGGTTGAATGTGAGTGAAGTTTCGACCGAAATTTACTCGCTTTGGAAAAACAACGAATTGCGCTTTGCAGATATTTCTTTTTCGGAATTGATTCCGCGGATTGAACGCTGGTACGGTGTCACTATTGAACTTGATTCCGGAATAAGTAATAAGGATCGTTTTACGATGACAATCAAAACAGAAAGTCTTCGTGAGTTATTGAATATGATGAAATTAACCTCAAAATTTAACTATGATATAAACGGAGCACAGATTACAATACATGCGAAATAAAAAAGGAGGAAAGTGTCCTACCACTAACCTCCCCATAATCACATGTGATTATATTAATTAATAACAAATTAACACTTCAAATCTATGAAAAAAAAACGATGGATTCTTCATTGCAGGAGAATACCCTGTATGAAACAAATTTTTAGGATTATGAAACTTACGACTTTCCTTTTGTTTGTGATGTTTCTTCAGGTGTCCGCAGGAGTTTTTTCACAAAACAACGGACAGTTAAGCTTGAAGGCTGAAAAAGAGTCAGTTAATAACATTCTTAAGTTGATTGAGGAGAAATCTGAATACCGCTTCCTCTTTAACAGCAACAACATTGATGTAGAACGAAAGACAGACCTGAACTGTGATTCAAAGAGTATCGAAGAACTGCTGAATATGCTTTTCGTTGGAACCAATGTCAGGTATCGTTCATTTAATAACAACTATGTACTTTATGCTGAAGATGTTGCACCAAATACATCTGCACAGCAACCAGGAAAATCCGTTTCCGGAAAAGTCACTGATTCATCAGGAACTTCCTTCCCCGGCGTTTCGGTTGTGGTTAAAGGAACTACAATCGGTAACATTACCGATGAAAACGGAATTTATATAATCCCTAACGTTCCGGCCAATTCTACCCTGGTATTTTCATTTGTGGGGATGAAAACTCAGGAAATTTCAGTCGGAAATAAAACTACTGTCAATGCATTAATGGAAGAAGAAACTTTGGGCATTGAAGAAGTAGTTGCAATTGGTTACGGAACCGTAAAAAAAGCGGATCTGACCGGAGCTGTTTCAGTTGTAAAAGCTGATGAGTTTAAAAATGTTTCTGCACTTTCTGTTGGCAACGCACTGCAAGGTTTGGTTCCGGGTGTCAACATCCGTTCGAGCGGAAACATTGGCAGCGAACCAGTTGTGGAAATCAGGGGTCTCGGAAACTTCACGAACAACAATCCGCTTTACATTATCGATGGTTTGCCAACCACCGGAAACCGCGATTTTAACGTGAATGATATTGAATCCATCCAGATACTGAAAGATGCCTCGGCCGCTGCGATTTATGGTTCGCGGGCTGCAAACGGCGTAATCATCATTGAAACAAAAAAAGGTGTTTCAGGTGAAATGAAAGTTAACTATACCGGTAAGGTAAGTATCGATAATTTGCCAATGATGGATTTAATGGGACGCGACGAATGGATCAACATTACCACGCAGGCATACCAGAATGCCATTGCACAAGGTGTTCCAGATGTTCGCAATGTACCAAACTGGATGAATGGAAATACAGATTGGAACAAAGAAGTTTTCCGTAGGGCTGTGGTTCAGGATCATAACCTTTCTTTTTCGGGAGGTAGCAAAAGTGAAAAATACCTTGTTTCCATGAACTACCTGGATAATCCGGGAACTGTTTATGGTACTTCAATGAATCGTTACACTTTCAGGGTAAATACTGAAGGTAAAAAGGGAATTTTAACCATCGGCGAAAATCTGGCTATCAGTAACACGTTTGTTGAAAACCAAAACTCGGTATTCTCAAAACACATTGATGTACTTAGAATGCTGCCGATTATTCCTGTTTATGATGCCAACAATCCGGGCGGGTATGGCTACGGAAACGAAGCTACTGCCAGAACTTTCGGATCGAACCCGATAGGATCGGAAGACCTGATGTTCAATAGCGATGAAAATCTGCGCATCCGTGGTAACTTATATGCCACGCTCGATCTGATTCCAGGATTACAGTACAAAGTTAACCTTGGGTACGAAACCAGCCGCGACAATCATAAATGGTTACGAAAAGTTGGTAATTATACCCTTAACCAACCTTACGACCCCTCAAGCCGATATGAGAATAAAGCAAAATTTGTTTCTTCGCTGATTGAAAATACTTTGACTTATAAGAAGTTAATTGGCAAACACGATCTGAATGTGGTGGCCGGTAACTCTTATCAGAATACCTATTACGAAATGATAGCCGCTGAGAAAAAGAACCTGGTAAGGGTTGGAGATCATTATTTCGATGTAATTGATGCCGGAACTACCGACCCCAATGCATGGGGAAATATTGGCGAAAGTTCACTGATTTCCTATTTTGGCCGTTTGAATTACACTTTTGATGAAAAGTATATTTTAAGCGCAACTTTCAGGAGTGACGGTTCTTCAAAATTTTCCAAAGGCAACAAATGGGGATTTTTCCCATCGGTTTCTGCCGGATGGCGCATTAGCCGCGAAGACTTCTTTAACGTGGATGCAATCAGCGATTTAAAATTACGCTTTAGCCACGGAACACTTGGTAATGCCAACATCGGAAACTGGGATTATGTAGCTGTGCTGAATTCGTTTCCTGTAGCTGTTTTTGGCAGCGACCAGCATCTTGAGCCGGGAATGACCCAGATTAAGCTGGTGAACGAAAACCTGAAATGGGAAGAAAAAACACAGGATAACGTTGGATTGGACGTTTCTTTCCTCGACAACAAATTGCAGTTCAGTGCAGAGTATTTTATCTCGACTACAAAAGATGTACTTACTCCAATGCAAATATTGATGACTACCGGTAATGACGGTGGAAATCCGTATGTTAACGCTGCAAGTCTGAGAAACAAAGGGATTGAAATTTCGGGTAACTGGAGAGAAAAGAAGGGCGATTTTGAATATTCTGTAGGCGCCAATTTTACCAGTTTAAGAAATGAGGTGCTTGAATTCGGGTACGGAAAAGTGGAACAATATACCTGGATTACAAAAACTGAAATTGGTGAACCTCTTGCAATGTTCTATACCATTACCACAGATGGGATTTTTCAGAATGAAGCCGAAGTAGCGGCGCATAAAAGTTCTGCCGGAAAAATAATTCAGCCCAATGCAAAACCTGGCGACATCAGATACAACGATGTGAACGACGATGGCCAGATCAACAACGACGACCGTGAAATTTGCGGCAATCCGTGGCCAAAATTTGAAGTTGGGATAAACGGGCAGGCTTCCTATAAAAATTTCGATTTCAGTTTCGCAGGTTTCGGATCATTTGGTCAGGACGTGTTTAACGGTGCTGCTAGCTGGATGGGTGGTTTCTCCGACAATACCAACCATTTATCAGGATATGTAGGCTGGACAAAAGAAAACCCGAATACGAATAACCCACGTGTACTTTATGCCGATAACCGCAACGCAAGGGGCGACCAGAACCGCTGGATTGAAAAAGGATCTTATTTCAAGATCAGGCAACTGACACTTGGTTATACCTTCGACATCCCGCAGATTCAGAATGTTTTCGACAACCTTCGTGTTTCTGTAACAGGCCAAAACCTTATAACTTTCACCAAATACACCGGTCTTGACCCAGAGTTTAAAGCACCCGATATTTGGGTTAAAGGACATGACGACGCAGCATATCCTTCTCCGAAATCAGTTGTATTTTCACTTTCTGTTCAATTCTAATTCTGAAGTATTATGAAAAAAATATTATTATATAGCTTATTTGTGGTTTTGCTGACAAGCATTTCCTGCAACGAGGAATTGATAGACATTCCTAATCCCAATTCCCCCACTACCGCCACCTTCTGGCAAAGCCCCGAAGATGCCCAGGTTGGTTTAGATGCCGTTTATAACATGTTTTATAAACCCGGAACCTGGACAAGGTGGATTTATTTCCGTTACGATCTGACTTCCGACGAAGGCTACAGCCAAAGCCCCTGGAATGAGCTGAAAGAATGGACGCGGTTTATTTATTTCAATTATAACTTCTGGGAAGGTAATGCCTGGATGTGGCGCGACCATTACAAGGCAATTTTCAGGTGCAACCAGGTTCTAACTTATGTTCCTGAAATTGAGTTCACAAATGCAGGTGATAAAGATCAGATTCTTGCTCAGGCAAAATTTCTGCGCGCATTCTATTATTACAATCTGGCCCTGATGTTCGACAATGTTCCGCTGGTTCTGAATGTTTCGAGCCCGGAAGATACCCCAGAACAAAAGACCGAAGCCGAAGTTTTTGCACAGGTAATACTCGATTTGGAAGATGCTGTTAAAAGCTTGCCCGCACAATGGGGAACCGGCGATTTAGGCCGCCCAACAAAGGGTGCAGCGTATGCCTTACTGGGGAAAGTACACATGCAAATGCGTTCGTGGCAAAAAGCAAAAGACGCACTGGCCTGGTTGGTCGAAGGCGACGGAAAGTCGAACTACAACCTTGTTGCCAACTATAAAGACAACTTTAAGCACACTACCGAAAACAATGTTGAATCAGTATTCGAAATTCAGTATTCAGACATCAATCCGAGTGGTGATGGCGATCAGGCAAATCCGAACGTAGGCTCAAACCGTGCGCAATTTTTTGCTCCACGCGGAATTGGATGGTGCGATGGTCAGCCAAGAAGATGGCTGGTTGATGAGTATAAAAAGGAGAAAACTACCGACGGACAGATCGATCCACGTCTTCGCGCCAACATTTTTTATCCTGAAATTCAAAAAGATTATCCGGGTGAAAAGATTTATGGCCGCGATTGGGAAGCAGGTTGGGGCAGCGATTGTTTCTTCAGGAAATACCAGGGTGATTATTACCGCAACCGCGAGGATTACTATTCTCCGATAAATTTCAGGTTTATCCGTTATGCCGATGTATTGTTACTTTATGCTGAATGTTTGACCGAACTTTCGGCTGGCACACCTCCGGCATTGGCTGTTGAATGCGTGAACCGCGTTCGCGAACGTGTCGGACTGCCAAAATTGCAAAACAGTACCCTTTTCGCCAGTTCTGTTAATTCAAAAGCCGGCTTCCTGAAAAGGTTGCAGATGGAACGCTCTCTTGAACTTTGCTATGAAGGCGTTCGTTGGGCTGACCTGAAAAGATGGAAACTCTGGAGTACCGCTGAAGGATTAAATGAATTGATAAGCCGTGATCCTGACTTCTCTAATTTTGTTGTCGGTAAAACAGAGCGGATGCCTATTCCACGCAGTGAAGTGGATAACAATCCGAACCTGAAACAAAATCCATTGTATTAACAAACAAACTACAAATATTGATGATTGCAGGGTCTTTCTTCACCGGAAGACCCTGTATATTTTCAATCGTTATTCAACTGAAATTCGATACTTATCTTTTTTTTCGACTCCAACCATTGAGTATTTTTCGCTGCTTCAGTGTATAACCGATTGTATTAACCTTGACCAAAATGAAGTAAAATCATGAAACCAACTCAATTCAGAAATAAAATTTTAGTGCTGGCATTTCTTATTCTGTCAGTATCGGCTTTTGCCCAGCAGCCCAATCCTCCGGGTCAAGTTGAAGATCCGAAAGACGCAAAAAATCTGGCGTATCTGTTTGCCCACATGACCCATCAGGATTACGGACGTTTGTATTATTCTGTCAGCCTGGACGGATTGCACTGGAATTCGCTGAACGGAAAAAAAAGGGTGTTCGATGAATACAAGGGACATCCGGATATATGCAAAGGACACGACGGAAGGTATTACATTGCCGGAAATACCAGCGACGCTTCTCCTGAAATCAACATTTGGGTTTCCACCGATTTAATTACCTGGGAGAAGCTCAGCACTTTTACTCCCAACCTGAAAAGTACACCCGATTATTCGTACGCCTTGCAGCGCATTGGTGCACCAAAAATATTTTACGATGAAAGCTCGAAGCAATATGTGCTTACCTGGCACACGCCACACAAAGAAGGCGGCGAAACTTACTGGGCAAGCCAGCGCACTTTATACGTTCTGTCGAAAGACCTGAAAACGTTTTCAGATCATCCAACCCGTTTGTTCGACTGGGATATGGGAACCATCGATGTGTTCATCCGCAAAATAGGCAACCAATATTTTGCCATTCTGAAAGACGAAACTTATCCAACACTCTACTGGACAACCGGGAAAACCATCCGGATTGCCAAAGCGCCCTCTTTACTCGGACCATATTCTGAACCATCAGCGCCCATCAGCCCAAACTTCAGGGAAGCACCCATGCTGATTCCTTCTCCTGACGGAAATATCTGGTACATGTATTACGAGCAATATCCGGGTGTATCTTATGGCCTGTCAATTGCCGACAACATGAACGGCCCGTGGTATCAGGCTTCAGGATATACGTTTTACAACGATTGGGACAAATACAGTTTGCCCTCTTCAGTGCGCCACGGCTGTATGATTACCATTTCAAAAGACGAATACAATAAACTGGTCAGCCATTTTGGTATTGATCCGAAGAATTGAGTTACCATATTAACCATCCAATCATGAAGTACATATATATCACATTAATTTTTCTGACCCTGGTTTTGCAAGCCGTCTCATGCAAAGCAAACGATCCGGAACAAAAACCAATTGTCGATACACCCCCTGAAATTGTCAAAGTCCCTCTTGGCGATCCTTTTATCATGCTTTGGGAGGGAAAATACTATGCCTACGGAACTTATTCTGAAGATGGCATTACCGTGTTTGTTTCCGACGACCTCGTCAAATGGAGTAACACTACTAGTTTGGCATTGCACAAATCCGACGTTTGGGACGACAAATGGTTTTGGGCTCCAGAGGTTTATTATATAAACGGTAAATTCTACATGTATTATTCGGCCAACGAGCACATTTGCGTGGCAACCAGCAACAGTCCGCTCGGGCCTTTCAAACAGGAAATCCAAAAACCAATGATTGAAGATGAAAAGTGCATCGACAATTCATTGTACATCGACGATGATGGAAAATCGTACCTTCTTTTCGACCGTTTTAACGATGGCCTGAATATTTGGGTGGCCGAAATGGAAGCCAACCTCATCGACATCAAACCGGGAACGATGAAAAAGTGTATCAACGTTTCGCAGCCCTGGGAAGAAGTGTGGCCGCGGGTAAACGAAGGTTCTTTTATTGTGAAACGAAACGGCATTTATTACATGACCTACTCGGCCAACAGCTACGAAAGTCAGTTTTACGGCGTTGGGGTAGCCACTGCCACCAACATTACAGGCCCCTGGACAAAATATGAAGGAAATCCAATCTTTCAGAAACCCGGCGACCTTGTGGGAGTGGGACACAGCGCCATGTTTACTGATAAAGACGGAAAGCTGCGGATTGTTTTCCACGCCCACAACAGTACTGCAAAAATTCATCCCCGTCACATGTACATCAGCACTGTAAACTTTGAAAATATAGGTGGGAAAGAGGTAATGGCAATTGATAAGAACTTTATGACGCCCATCTGGATAAATAAATAATATAGAACATGAAGACTCTGATATTGACAATGATTGCAATTTTTTCGTTTGCAGGATGCAGTAAAAGTGAGACAACTGCGGGCGATAATGTAAAAAAGACCTTTGCCAATCCGGTTTGGGATGGCGCCGATCCCTGGATGGTAAAACATGGAGACGATTACATCTATTGCTTTTCTGCCAATAATTCGATTATTCTCTCCAAATCAAAAAAAATGACCAAACGGGGAGTGATGAAAAACATCTGGACTGCCCCTGCTACCGGTTGGAACCGTGCGTGTGTATGGGCTCCTGAAATTCATTTCATCAACAACAGGTGGTATGTTTATTATGCTGCGGGAGAGTCTGGCCCTCCGTTTATTCACCAGCGGGCAGGCGTGTTGCGATCGAAAACCGAAGATGTTTTCAGCGATTACGAAGATATGGGAGTTTTATACACCGGCGATAATCCTGCTGATCCTTCGACCAACGTATGGGCGATTGACATGACCATGCTTGAACACAAGGGCAAGCTTTACTCCATCTGGTCGGGCTGGATTAAACAGGAAACTACTGACGCTACACAGCAACATTTGTATATTTCGGAAATGGAAAACCCTTACACGATGAAAGGCAAACGCATAAAACTCTCGTCGCCTATTGAAAGCTGGGAAACCGGCGGGCCGCTCAACCTGAACGAAGGGGCGCAAATCCTGAAAAATGGCAGTAAGGTTTTTGTAGTTTATTCGTGCCGCGAATCGTGGTTGGTCGAATATCGGCAGGGAATGCTTCAACTTATCAAT
>Ga0154413_1013_pt2 | contig 11583 bp, 6 predicted proteins | sample RifGroB2_FD_115917 | JGI IMG/M metagenome (GOLD analysis project Ga0154413, IMG submission 115917) | Bacteroidetes bacterium GWB2_41_8 | reverse complement strand
GCCGGAGCAATGGAACAAGCTGTCACCAAAGCAGCCAATAATGCGGTTCGGGTAAATCCGGGTCAATCCATTCAGGAAGCATTGGAAAAAGTTGCAGGCAAAAATGGTTGGGTTATCGCAACTGCCGGACTGCACACATTACCAACGACCTTAAAAATACCTTCCGGAGTAACACTTTCAGGAGAAGGTTTGGCAACCGTACTTTTTCTTGATCCCAAATCCGGAGTACGAGATGCCATTGTGAATGCAACCAACGACTTGCACGATTTTACAATTTGTGATCTGGTGGTGGAAGGCGCTGCTGATTCAGATCCGGGAAGCGATCCGAACAGCCGCCGTTCCTACCGAAGCACTGCCAATCGTGGTGGGATCATGATTTTGGGACAGCACGAAGGGCAAATGAAAAATATTACCCTCCGGAATATCACCGTCAGAAATTGCACCTACAACGGTATTTTCATCAGTGGCGCAGAAAACCTGAATGTGATTTGCTGTGATTTCAACGAGAACGGAGCCAGTGTGGTTCCCGGCCCAAAACTTCAGCACAATTTGCTTTTAACGCACTGTTCTACAGTTACAATAAAAGACAGCCGAATGGACACCTCGCCGCACGGCTGCGGAATTGCCCTGACGAGTTGTACTGATGCCACTGTTTCCAACTGCGAACTGGCGCGCAATGCCTGGTTCGGCTTGCTCGTAACCGAAAGCAAAAATATTTCCATCTCCGGAAGTTTGATTGAAGCCAACGACCACAGCGGAATCATGGTTCAGTATTTATACCGCGGTTCGGAAAATGTGAACGTGAACAACAACCTGATTCATTACAACAACGGTTTTGGAGTAGAAGCCTATTCAGGAAAGAACATTAAATCGGCAAAAAACACCTTTGCAGGAAACGGCAAAGATTTGAAATCGAATGAAAAAATTGTTGCTGAAAAATACATTATTATGCAGTAAACTTCAGCCCTGACAGGTTTTCAAAACCTGTCAGGGCTGAAACAAAATAACCAACTAAATATGAAATCTTTATACCTAATAATCGTATTTCAGATCATACTTTTCACAGCCTGCGCGCAGGGAAAAACTCCGGAATTAAACTCCGGAACTCTAATTTTCCAATCGGGTTTTGAGCCAGATTCAAAAGTCATTGCAAAAGGTTCCGATTCAGACATCATCGGTACCGACAAAACCTTCCCCAGTCAGAATGATTGGGTAAATGATCTCGACAATCATCCCGACATCGGTAATTTCAACATGCAATACCAGGGTGGCGATTCATCCATGCGCTTTGCCAAAATTGTCCCCGAGCCGGGTAATCCATCGAACCATGTACTGCACTTCTGGCTCGACAAGCCAAATGTTGGAGGTTCAAAAGGGCGCATTCAGGGCAACCTTTACGGCAACAAAGGTATGAAAGAATTTTACCAGTCGGTGCGCATGTTTCTGCCCGCCGATTTCAATACCGTCCGCACGTTTCCCGACAAAATAAGCTGGCTAACCATTGCCGAATTCTGGAACAATGTTACCTGGAATCAGAACGTACCTTACGGTTTCCGAATTACGCTTGGAATTGGGAAGCCCGTAGCTACTGAAAGCGACCTGTATTTTATTCTCGATGGTCAGGATTGTGAACTTTTTCCCGATGACAGCCAGAAATACACCACCCTTTGGAAAGAAACCAACCAAAAAGTAAAAGTGCCGATCGGGCAATGGTTTACGCTGGAATACTATTACAAGGAAGGCGATGCCAACAACGGCAAATTCTATATGACCATTCAGCCTGATGGTGGTGAAAAGGAAGTAATTTACGACCTCACCAAAATCACCCACAACACCAAAGACCCCAATCCGGATGGAGTAACCGACTTCAACCCCATTAAACTATACACTTCCAAGAAGTTAATCGACTACATGGGCAGCCAGAACAAAACCCTTCAGATTTACTGGGACGATTTTAAACTTTGGAAAGACAAACGGCCTTGAAAACTATTGGGCGGATTAATAACACAATGTTTACAAACAATTCAGAACATAAACAAAATAACATGAAACGATTTTTTCAATCAGTACTCGTTCTTACCCTAGTTTTTGTTGCCACTCGTGGAGTTTGTGCTTCTCCTGAAATAGAACTTCTCCGGCAAAAAGTAATTGCCGAACTCATGGCGCCATCGGTCGATGAAACAAGTGTCAGGGAGCTTATGACGACCATTCGTCCCGATGGAACCTGGCCAGGCATCGACTACGTAGATGTTTCGAACACCGGATTTCAACATGCACAACATCTGGGAAATATGGTCGAAATGAGTCGCGCTTTCAAAAAGAAAGGAACTAAACTTAAAGGCGATAAAAAATTAAAAGCAGTCATTTATTCGGCACTCGGCTACTGGCTGGCGAACGATTTTATTTGCCAAAACTGGTGGCACAACCAAATCGGCACTCCCGTTGCCCTTAATTCGGTATTGCTGATTATGGACACCGACCTGACCAAAGACCAAGTTGATAAAATGCTGCCCATGATTGGCCGTGCGCACTTAACTGCCAGCGGCGCCCGCCCCAGTGGCGACCGAATAAAAATCGCAGGCATCCTTGCCAAATCATTGCTCTACAGGCGCGACGAGGTTCAGTTCGGCGAAGTGATCAAGGTAATTGAAGGCGAAATAAAATTTAATACCGGACAGCGCGGGATGCAGCACGATTACAGTTTCCACCACCGCGAAGACCGTGTGAACAATACACTTTCGTACGGATTGGGATATGCCGATGCATTTGCCGAATGGGCTGCTTTTGTGGCCGGAACAAAGTATCAGTTCTCCGAAAAACCACTTCAGCACCTGATTGATTATTACCTCGACGGAATTTGCAAACAAATGGTTTATGGGAAATATGATGATCCCGGCACCAAAAACCGTGACATCACACGTGCCGAAAGACACCGGGCAATGGGAACAACTGCTCCGGAAAGATTGCTAAAAACTACCGACTACCGAAAAAATGAACTTGAAGAAATCATCAGAATCCGCAAGGGAGAAGCCACTCCTACCCTTTCTTTCGGAAAATTCTTCTGGCAAACCGAGCATTTTAGTTTTCAGCGTCCCGAATTCTATACTTCGGTAAGAATGCACTCCACTCGCAACGACAACATGGAAGTGCCTTACAATGGCGAAGGTTTGATGAACCACCACCGCGGCGATGGAACCAACTACATTTCCATTAGAGGCGACGAATACACCAACATTGCCCCGGTTTACGACTGGCAAAAAATACCGGGCACAACCATTTTGCAGAAACCTGAACTTCCTTCAGAAAATGAAATTCAGAAAAAAGGCCTGACCGACTTCGTGGGCGCGGTAACCGATGGTAGATATGGCGCGGTGGTTTACGATTTCAAAAGCCCGCACGATCCGCTTTCAGCAAAAAAAGCCTGGTTCTTTTTCGACGATGAATATGTTTGTCTCGGAACAGCGATTAATTCAAGGGCAAAACTACCGGTAGCAACCACCATCAACCAATGTTTGCTGAATGGCAATGTGGTGGTGATGAACGGCAACCAAAAGTCAACTGTTGAAAAGGGTGAACGTCCACTTGTTGAAGTGAAATGGATTTTACACGATGGCATTGGATACGTTTTTCCTGAAGCGCAAAAGGTAAACCTGTCGAATCAGGCGCAAACCGGAAGCTGGTTCAAAATCAACCGCCAGTCCGATTCGCCGAAAGATGAAGTCAGCAAAGACGTTTTCAAACTTTGGATCGATCACGGCCAGCAACCTTCGAACGCAAACTACCAATACATCGTTGTTCCGGGAACTTCCGAAGCAGAAATGGACAAAGCCGGACAGCAGCTTAGAATTCTTGCAAATACTCCTGAAATTCAGGCGGTCAGTCATTCCGGATTAAACATTTGCCAGATCGTATTTTATACTTCAGGCAATTTAAAAGTTTCGGAAAATCTGACAATAGGCATTGACAGTCCCGGAACAGTGATGCTAAAAACTGAAGGAGCCTCGGTAAAACAAATTTCGGTGGCAGATCCATCACGAAAACTGGGTAAAATCCATGTCAGCGTTAGCGGAAAGATCATGAAAAGCGGAGAAAATTTCCGTTCATTCTGGAACGAAAAGAAAGGTGTAAGCGAAATTGCCATCGATTTGCCACAAACCGTTTATGCAGGGCAAAGCGTGACGATAGAATTGTAAAATAGCCCCTCACCAACCTCTCCCCAAAAGGGAGAGGCCAGGGCATTGAAAACTCTGAACGATAGAGCTTTGATTATGAGCTATAAAAACTAAACTATAAACACATGAAACACACAAAAATCATCCTCATTATTTTGTTGTTGGCCTGTTTCTGCGGAAGCGGCTTCGCACAGCATTCTATTACGGTAAAAACAATTACCGGGAAACAGCATCCGCGCATTCTCTTGCTGAGCGGCGAAGAACGCCAGATTGAGCAATCGATTGCCGTCAATCCAATCCGGAAGAAAATGCATGAAGCAATCCTGAAAGAAAGCGACAACATTATCGCTTTGCAACCGGTTGAGCGCATCCAGATTGGGCGCCGCCTTTTGGACAAATCGCGCGAAGCTTTGCGTCGCATTTTTCATCTTTCGTATTCATGGAGAATGACCGGTGAGCAGAAATATTTCGACCGCTGCGAAAAAGAAATGCTGGCCATTGCCAAATTCAGCGACTGGAATCCATCTCACTTTCTCGATGTTGGAGAAATGACAATGGCAATGGCGATTGGCTACGACTGGCTTTACCCGAAATTATCTGACGAATCAAAAAAATTCATCCGCGACGCCATTGTTTATAAAGGAATTTATCCGTCGCTCGATCCCAAATTCAACAGTTGGCAGCGAGTGGTCAACAACTGGAACCAGGTTTGCAATGCTGGTATGACTTACGGCGCACTGGCTGTTGCCGAAGACCACCCGGATCTTTCAAAAATTGTCATCGACCGTGCACTGAATACCATTCATTTGTCGATGGACGAATATAAACCCGATGGCGCTTATCCTGAAGGTTATGGCTACTGGGGCTACGGAACGTCGTTCAATGTCATGTTTTTGAGCGCAATCGAAACCGTTTTTGAATCTGATTTCGGACTGAATAAAACTCAGGGATTTCTGCAAACTGCCGGATTCCTGCAAAATATGACCGGCGTTACAGGTCCAAGTTTCAACTGGGGCGACTCCGGGTCAACAGGTGATTTGAGCCCGGCAATGTTCTGGTTCGCTCAAAAGAACAACGATCCCTCACAATTATGGGTCGAAAAAACTTACCTGCAGCGCGACGACTTTTCGCGTTTTACCCGCGACCGCCTGTTGCCTGCCATCATGATCTGGGGAAAAGACCTGCCGCTTGACAAAGTGACCGAACCAAAAGTAAAAGCCTGGAAAGGTCAGGGAGCCAACCCGCTCGCCATGATGCGTACTTCGTGGACTGATCCGAATGCTGTCTATCTTGGGTTTAAAGCTGGTTCGCCTTCAGTGAATCATGGCCACATGGACGTTGGCTCATTCATCATGGAAGCAGACGGAGTGCGCTGGGCTTCGGACTTTGGGATGCAGAGCTACGAGTCGCTCGAATCGAAAGGAATGTCAATTTTTGGACGGACACAGGATGCACAGCGCTGGACAATTTTCCGCCTGAACAATTATCCGCACAACACTTTAACCATCGACAACCAGTTGCAGGTGGTGAAAGGTTATGCCAAAATCGACCAATTTTCCGATAAGCCTGATTTTATGTATGCCGTTTCAGATATTTCATCGGTATATGAAGGCCAGCTTGCTTCGGCCAAACGCGGCGTTGCCATTGTTGACCTGAAATTTGTGGTAGTGAGCGATGAGCTGGTTGCCGAAAACAAAGCAACCACTGTTCGTTGGACGATGATGACAACTGCCAACCCAAAACTCGGAAAAAACAGCATCGCCCTTACAAAAGATGGCAAGACACTTAACCTGAAAGTGAATACCAGTGCGAAAGTGACGATGAAAACATGGCCAACCGCCCCAACCACCACTTACGATGCCGAAAATCCGGGCACCACATTGGTGGGATTCGAAATGCAACTTAAGCCTGGCCAGAAACAAGCCATTCAGGTATTATTGGTTCCCGGCTCGGTTGAAACAAAAAATGTTAAGTTTGAAAAAGCGCTTGGTAGTTGGTAGATTTTAATGAAACTCACCCCGACATCCTTACGGTATGCCACCCCCTCTCTTTTAAAAAGAGAGGGGAAAGAGCATCGCAGATGCGACGGGGGTGAGTCAGAATAATTTTGAACTAAACATCAATTCTCAAAATGAAAACCACACTCCTACTCATTTTCGTTTTATTCCTCGCTTTTACCGTATCTGCACAAACCGACCTCAACGGCAAAAGCCAGATCGTAGATGAATCCCAAAATACCGAGTCGGTCGAACAGATCATTGCTATCGACAAAGTCTGGGCTGGTCACCGTGTCGGATTCTGCCTGCTGACACACCAAAACCGCCAGTACATTGCCTATTACAATGCCAACCGCAACATGGTGGTTGGGCAGCGAAACCTGAACGACTCCAAATTTGAACTAACGATTTTGCCTGCGACATCACGCGAAACTTCAGGAGGAACCAGCACCGTGCTGGGTTGGGACAGCCACAACAGTGTCACTTTGGGTGTCGATTCTGAAGGATATCTTCATTTGGCCGGAAACATGCACGTTCACCCGATTACCTATTTCCGGAGTACAAAACCGAACGATATTTCAACCCTTGTTCAGGAGATGAGCATGGTGGGTACCAACGAAAAGCGCTGCACCTATCCGCATTTTATGAATACCCGCGAGGGAGAACTGATTTTTCATTACCGCGACGGGGGAAGTGGCGACGGGAACGAGATTTACAACATTTACAACAGTAAAACCAAACAATGGCAACGCCTGCTCGACACGCCGCTTACCGACGGGCAGGGACTCATGAACGCCTACCAAACCCAGCCAACATTGAAAGCCGACAACTGGTACCACGTTTACTGGGTTTGGCGCGACACGCCCGATTGCTCGACCAATCACGACCTTTCGTATATGAAAAGTCCCGACCTTAAAAACTGGTTCAACGCATTTGGCGAACCAGTTCAACTACCGGCTACGCTCGACAATAAATCGGTGATTGTTGACCCGATTCCCGTCAAAGGTGGAATCATCAATCTGGCTGCCAGTCTGTGTTTCGACAACGATGGCAAACCACTTTTCGCTTACCACAAATACGATGCTGCTGGAAACCTGCAATTTTATACGGCGCATTTATCAGGCAAAAAATGGGAAATAAAACAATTGACCAACTGGGATTACCGCTGGGAATTCTCCGGAAACGGAAGCATTAACACGGAAGTAAGGGTTGGTGATTTCCGAAACCGGGGCAATGGTTTTTATGAATTGGATTACTCGCACATTAAATACGGAAACGGGACTTTCCTACTGAACGAATCGCTTGAAATTTGCGGACAGGTTCGTAAACCGGCATCTCCGGCGCAATTGTCAAAGCTTGAAGGAACTTTCAAAGGATTGGAAGTTCGCACTTCAGGAGATTTGGGCACCGTTGCAGAACCCGCAACCCGATATGTACTGAAATGGGAAACCCTGCCGGCAAATCGGGATAAACCCTGGCCCGAACCGTGGCCCGAAGCAAGCCAATTGTACCTCTATAAACTGAAAACTAATTGAATTTCAAGATGAATCGACTCCGACAAATTTCTGTCATTGCATTTTTATTCATCCAACTTTCAGTTTTGCCTTCATGCGAAAAAACCGAGGCACAAGCTGTTCCTGAACCTGAAATTGAGTTGAGCGGAATTCTGAAAACACTTCAGAAAGAACATCCACGGTTGTTGCTGACGGACGCCCGGCTTCAGGAATTGAAAACCATGAGCAACACCGACGCCAAACTGAAAAAATATGCAGCTGATGTAGTTGCTCAGGCTGACAAGGATATTTTCAAATCGCCAATTCAACATGTGTTGATTGGTCCGCGTCTGTTGGATAAAAGCCGCGAATGTTTATCGCGTGTTTACAATCTCGCTTTTGCTTACCGCTGGACGGATAATCCGAAATACCTCGCCGCTGCCATTGCCAATATGAAAAATGTTTGCGCATTTGCCGACTGGAATCCCTCGCATTTTCTGGATGTGGCCGAAATGACCCACGCAGTAGCCATTGGGTACGACTGGCTTTACAACAAAATGGATCAGCCAACGCGCGATCAGATTAAGGCAGGATTGATCAAACTGGGATTGAACGAAGGCAAAAAGGCATACGCCGGCAATGCGTGGTGGGCAAAAGTTGATCACAACTGGAACCAGGTTTGCAACAGCGGCCTGGCAATTGGTGCGCTGGCAATTGCAGAAACCGATCCGGAAGTTGCGCTGGCAATTGTTCCGAAGGCCACCGAATATTTACCTTTTGCCCTGAAAAATTACGGCCCCGACGGTGTTTGGGGCGAAGGTCCCGGATACTGGGGATATGCAACCGATTATACAGCTTACGGAATTTCGGCCATGCAAACCGCATTGGGAAATGATTTCGGATTGACTAAACTTCCGGGCATGAATCTTACCGGCTATTTTCCCATCTATTCAGCCGGACCAACCGGATACATGCTCAATTATGCCGATGCCGGCGAAAAGTCGAAGCTCGGCGCACCGCATCCCGATTTTTGGTTGGCGGGAGTTTACAACAACAATCACTTCTCCGATTTTGTGATCGAACAGCTCGAAACCCGCACAGCCAATGTTTTCGATGTAATTTGGTTTCGTCCGTATGCCAATTCGGCTGCAAAACGCGATCTCGACAAGTTTTTCGACGGATCGGTTTCGCTGTATTTTTCAAGAAGTTCGTGGACAGATACAAATGCGTTATGGATTGGAATTAAAGCCGGTTACAACAAGGTAAACCATGCTCATCTCGACCTTGGGAATTTTGAATTGGATGCGCTTGGAGTCCGCTGGGGCCGCGATCTGGGTTCCGACGATTACAACCTTCCTGATTATTTCGGGAGCAAACGTTACACCTATTATAGACTTCAGTCGGTCAGTCACAATGTGCCGCTCCTGAATGGACAAAATCAGCGTGAAGATGCCACCTCGAAATTCATTAAACATGGCGAAGACATTGATGAGCCATTTTCAGTACTCGACTTTACCGGTGCTTACAAAGATTTTGCAAGTTCGGCGCTGCGGGGAATGAAAGTGATTGAAAACCGAAAATCAGTTCTCATTCAGGATGAATTTATACTGACCAAATCGGCTGAAGTGGTTTGGGGAATGACGACTGATGCCACCATCCAAATAATCAACCCACAGCAGGCTGAACTTACTTTGGGTGGACAAAAAATGACGGCTAAAATTCTGTATCCTGAAAATGCGGTATTCAAATCCGAATCGGCATTGCAAGTCGCACCACAAAAGCTAAATACAGGTGTCAGCCGTTTACTGGCTAAAGTTCCGGCCACTACCGGAAATGTGACCGTTTCGGTTTTGCTCTCGCCGCAATGGCCCGGAATTACAAGTAATTATTCAGGAGAAATTTTACCACTCGAAAAATGGTAGGTACAGCGCATCAAAAAAAAAGTTGTATAATTACTTGAATCAAAAAAAGTATCTATGATGACAAGAATTTTCAGCTACATTCTAATCGCTATTCTGGCGATTTCATGCGAAAAGAAACAGGAACTAATCCAGAATCCGGAGCGAATAGCCGACATCCGTGCAATGATATCGGTTCAGAAAGAACTGACGAAAAACAGTCAGGTTCCAATCTGGGACATTTTCGACCAGCCCATTTCGCCGGAAGAAAAACAGGCGCTGGAATTCATATACGCCTATATGCCTTTGAGCGATTTAGCTGATTATCAGCCCGGCTTTTTCCTGAAAAATGTGCAGTTCAGTTTGAAAGCCCGGGCAGAAATGCCCTGGGGGAAAAGCATTCCGGAAGAAGAATTTCTGCATTTTGTGTTGCCTTTGCGGGTAAACAACGAAAACCTCGATAATTTCCGCGAAGTGATGTACGACGAAATCACGCAGCGTATCAAGGGAATGGACATGAAGCAGGCCGCGCTCGAAATCAACCACTGGTGCCACGAAAAAGTGAACTACCGCGGAACAGACTCGCGCACCAGCGCACCGCTTAGCACCGTGAAAAAGACTTTCGGGCGTTGCGGCGAGGAATCGACGTTTACAGTTACAGCCATGCGCACCGCAGGAATTCCGGCACGCCAGGTTTACACGCCACGCTGGGCGCATTCCGACGACAACCACGCATGGGTGGAAGTTTGGATAGATGGCAAATGGCAGTACCTCGGAGCCTGCGAACCCGATGTTGACCTGAATATGGGCTGGTTCAGCGAACCATCGCGCCGCACCATGCTTGTGCATACCCGCGCTTATGGCCGTTACATGGGCAGCGAAGAGGTCGTGGTTGCCGAAGATCGTTTCTCGGAACTAAACCTGACTTCGAATTACGCGACTACAAAAAAAATAACCATCTCGGTGAAGAATGAAGATGGAACACCTGCCGACAGCGCCAAAGTTGAATTTCAACTGTATAACTACGCTGAATACTACCCGATTGCAACCGGGTTTACCAATGCCAACGGATTTGCAAATCTTACAACAGGAATGGGCGATTTGGTAATATGGGCCGCAAAAAACGGAAAATTCGCCTACCAAAAACTTTCTGTTCCTGAAAAAGATACGCTCGTACTGGTACTAAACCAAATTACTCCAATCAATTCAGGAGAGACATTCGATTTGGTTCCGCCTCATGCCGCAAAAGTTGAATTGAATGTAAGCGACGCAGCGAAAAAAGCCAACGACATCCGATTGACAAAGGAAGATTCGATTCGCAATGCAACAATGGCTACTTTCAAAGATTCGGCATGGATTGCTGACTTTGCGGCAAAAAACAAACTTCCGTTCGATACCATTGCGCGCTTTATAAAACTTAGTTACGGCAACTGGGATCAGATTTCGGCCTACCTCGAAAAAAATGCTGCAAATCACCGCAGCACCGTTCTCGAACTGGCTATACAACTATCCGACAAAGATTACAGCGACGCCACCGAACCAATTCTGACCGACCATCTTGTTCAAACAACACAATCGGGTTTCGAAAAACTGGTTTCGTCCAAAGAGCTTTTTACCCGGTATGTGCTTTCGCCACGCATCGCGCTCGAAAATCTAAGTCCGTGGCGCGCATTTCTATCTGCTTCGTTTGGTTCGGAAATGGCTCAATCGACGCAAAACGATGTTTCAGTTTTAATCAGCTGGATTCGCGAAAACATACAGATCAACACGTTGGCCAACAAGCATTCGCGGGCGCCCATCACTCCAATCGGCGTTTACAACCTGCGTGTGGCCGATCCTCTTTCGCGCGATATTTTCTTCGTGGCCGCCTGCCGCACTTTTGGCATCCCGGCCCGTTTAAATCCTGAAACACAAATTCCGGAGTACAATAAAAACGGACAATGGTTACGGGCAGCTTTCGATCCGGAAATAATAGCCCAACCCGAAAAAGGAATGCTGAAACTTACCGAAAAAGGCAATCCGG
>Ga0154413_1005_pt1 | contig 11625 bp, 9 predicted proteins | sample RifGroB2_FD_115917 | JGI IMG/M metagenome (GOLD analysis project Ga0154413, IMG submission 115917) | Bacteroidetes bacterium GWB2_41_8 | reverse complement strand
ATAACCGACAGATTTAATCCGGATAACATTGGTACCGTTTTGCGATGCAACAGCAATATTGTCAAGGTTTACAGCACCCGCCAAAACACGTCCGTAGTTGTGGTCGGTATGGTTACCGCCAATTTCGGTACGTCCCGGAGAACTGAATAAGGAAACATCATCGGTTCTGTAAACCTGATGAAATTCGCTCATCAAAGCAGCATAACGATCGGCCTGTTCTTTCAGCACCACTTCGTTTAAACCATATAATTCCTGAAACAATGGATTTTTTCCATTGGCAATTTTTTCAATTAAAGCATTAATTTTTGCCATAGTTTTTCGTTGAGTTTAATTATTTATTGGTCTGTTTCTTATAATGTACATCTGAAAGGTCGCGCAACCGTTGGGCTGCCTGCTCGGCTGTAATGTCGCGCTGCGGCGTTGCCAGCATTTCGTATCCTACCATAAATTTCTTTACTGAAGCTGAACGAAGCAGTGGTGGATAAAAGTGCATGTGCAAATGCCACTCCGGATAATCTTTTCCATCGGTTGGTGCCTGGTGAAGACCGGCCGAATAGGCAAAGGAAACCTCAAAAAGATTGTCGTATTTTACGGTAAGCTTCCTGTAAATATCAGCCAAAGCGGTTCTTTCGTCATCGGTTAACAAGGTAATATTCTGAACCGCGCGCTTGCTGATGATCATGGTTTCAAACGGCCAGACCGCCCAATACGGAACAAGAGCAACAAAATGCTCGTTTTCAACCAGGATGCGATCTTTTTTCACCAATTCAGCTTTCAGGTAATCGCCCAGCAGCGTAGTTCCATGTTTTTCGAAATACTCCTTTTGAGTTTTCGATTCCTTTTCGGGTTCGGTGGGAACCGATGACGATGACCAGATTTGCCCGTGCGGGTGCGGGTTTGAACAACCCATAATTGCGCCTTTATTTTCAAAAATCTGAACATAGTTAATCATCGGATTGCTGGCCAGTTCAGTAAATTCATCACACCAAACGTCAACCACTTTCCGAATATCTTCCACTTCCATTTCAGGAATGGTCAGGCTATGATTTTCGCTGAAGCAAATGACCTTACAAATGCCGGTTTCGCTTTTGGCCTGAAAAAGATTGCCTTCATCAACAACTCCGAATGGAGAATCGGTCAGCAATGCGCTAAAATCGTTGGTAAATACGAAAGTTCCTTTGTACTGCGGATTGTACTTCCCTCCTGCCCTTTCGTTTCCTGCGCATAAATAACACGTTGGATCGTAGGCCGGACGTTCATCAGAAACAGCCTTTTCCACTTGTCCTTGCCAGGGCCTTTTTGCCCGGTGTGGCGATACTAAAATCCAGTCGCCGGTCAACGGGTTTAACCGCTTGTGCGGATGATCTTCAATATTAAAATTGTTCATTTACTTCGTTTTTCTAACTGGTGGGTACTGGTGGGTAAAAATAGATAATTTTTGGAGATTTTTATGCTCCGGCTAAAATTTTCCAATATCCCGTTGTTGTATCTACTCTCTCAATTATTTTCTTCTCTTTCAGAAGCTTTAAATATTTTTGTATCGCTGATTCGTTAATGCCTAGTATTTGTGATAGATCCTTCCTTGAAATTCTTGGATTTGCAAGAATCAACTCTAATATCTTTTGAGCCCCGGAAGTAAGTTTATTTGCAATTTCGCCAACTTGACCACCTATTGTACCACCATCAACTTCTTCTAATTCTTTGGGGAAAGACATTCTTAAAAAATTCTGCGAGAAATTCAGCTACAAAGAGTTTCTCCGAATCAATGCCGACTGGTTTCTGATTTTTCCAGCATTCCGCTCCTGAATCATTTTGGCCAGCGTCTGTCCCATCAGATTGAAATCAGTTGATATGGTAGTAATTCCACCGGCAACCACTTCTTTAAGCATGGTATCGTTAAACGAAACGATCCCTGCATCGACTCCCAGTTGCAGATTTTTTTTAGCCGCCATTTTAACCAGCCGAACCAGATTGCGGTCGGAAGGAACAAAATATGCCTCACCGCTTTTCATTTCTTTGTTTACCAGATTCCTTATGATTTCAGACTGAAAACCCTTTTCCTTGCAAAACCGCTGAAAACCAATCATTCGACCTTCGGGTTCTTTTCCTCCTGGAAAAATCATGATCAGTTTGGAGTATTTCTGAAGCAAATCGAAACCATCGTTCAGTGCATCGTAAACATCTTGCTCAAAATCCTGGTAAACAACCGGATAATCTGAAAGATCGTCCTTTTTACGGTCAAGAATATAAACTTTGTCTTTGGGGAGTTTTCCGATAATATCAGCAGTAAAATCGAAAGTGGCTGGCATAATTACATACGAGGTGTATTTACCAACACTTTCAGAAATCAAATCTTTAAACACCTGATAATTAAAATGGTGAAAGTAAATATCGACACTCGATTTGACATCCAGGCTGTTCAGCACCGAAGTATATAAATCTTCTTTAAACGCATTGAGCTCATCAAAAAGCACAAATATTTTCTGATCCAGACTAATTTCGGTGCTGTTGATGTAGTATCCTTTTCCGGGAATAGAATTTATAATTCCTTTTGCCTTCAACTCGTTAAAAGCCACCATTACCGTATCGCGCGATAACTCGAATTCAGCACAAATCTGGTTCAGCGAAGGTATTTTATCTCCCATTTTCAGTTCACCGATCGAAATTGCCGAGTAAATGGAGTTAATTATTTGGCGGTATTTTGGCACACCTAAAGAATCATCAATCTGAATGTTCTTCACTCGTTCTGATTTTAAGTTGGGTTAACAGTTTTCAAAAGTAAAAATAAATCGCAAGAAAATACAAACCAGTACCTACCAGTCTGAACAGAAAAATTAAATTTGTAAGCCTGTTGAAAAAAGTGTTCAGTCGCAGTTTTCAGTCGCAAGAGGCAGGTAAAAGTCAATTATTGTCATTTGCTTCGCATCATTTTTAGTCAAGAGGAAAGAAGTTTCTACTATGAATAACCATAAATGACTATTTGATGACTAATAATGACAGACACAAGAACGATACTTAAGAATCTAAACTCTAATATAGAAAAAACATGAAAATCACTAAATCGCTCTTCGGAAAAACAAACGAAGGATCTGAAGTTGAATTATTTACCCTAACAAACAACAATCAGGTGACCGTAAAAATCACCAACTACGGAGCAATCATTACCTCAATTGAAACACCGGATAAAAATGGAGAAATCGACGGCATCGCCTGTGGTTTCGATAAGTTCGAAAATTATGTAAGCACTGAATATTTAGGAAGTTATCCTTATTTCGGATGTATTTGCGGCCGTGTTTGCAATCGCATTGCCGAAGGTAAATTTACGCTCGAAGGTAAAAATTACTCACTGGCTGTAAACAACGGACCAAACCACTTACACGGCGGTTTGGTTGGTTACGACCGTAGATTGTTCGCTGCCGAAATGATTCAGGAAAGTGAAATAGTAGGTGTAAAATTGAGTTACCTGAGTCCGGATATGGAAGAAGGCTACCCCGGAAATTTAAAGGTGAGCTGTACCTACACTTTAAATAACAACAACGAACTGGCGATTGAGTACGGCGCCGAAACCGACCAAACCACGATTGTAAACCTTACCAACCACACCTATTTCAACCTTACAGGAGGAAAAGAACAAATTCTAAATCACCAACTTCAATTGCCTGCAAAATCGTTTACCCTAAATGTGGCCAGTATTCCAACAGGAGAAATTGTTCCTGTTGATGGCACTGTTAATGATTTCCTTACAGCAAAAAAACTCGGTAAAGACATTGCCGGACTTGAAGATGGTTACGATCTGAACTTTGTTCTGGACAACAATGATGGAAGCATGGTTTATGCCGGATGCCTAAGCGAAGAAACTTCAGGAAGAAAAGTAGAAGTTTACACCACCCAACCTGGAATTCAACTTTATACCGGCTACTGGATTCCTGAATTAATAATTGACGGACAGAAAAAATTTGGCCGCTATTCGGGTGTTGCGCTCGAAACACAGCATTTTCCCGATGCCATCAACAAACCTCATTTTGCGCCGGTTACACTTGCTCCGGGACAGAAATTCTTCGAAAAAACGATTTACAAATTCGGAACAAAATAATCAGAAGGGCTTCGGCCTTTTTTTTGTATGATCAATTTTTACAAAGGAATCGGAAAGTTGACTGTATGATAAAATTTGTACTTTTGATTTCCATTGACTAACAAAACATCAAAAACTATGAAAACGATCATCGAACTTTTTGAGACCAGCGTTGCTAAATTTCCTGAAAACATTTACCTGTGGGAGAAACAAAACGGGAAGTACGAGGGTACTACTTACCGTCAAACCCACGATTTGGTGATTAGGTTTGGTGCAGGACTTCGAGCGATCGGGCTTCAAAAGGGCGACCGTGTCGGGCTGATTTCGGAAGGCCGGAATGCCTGGATTATCTCGGAACTCGGAATTTTGTATGCAGGTGGAATTAACGTTCCGCTATCGGTAAAACTCGATTCGGGCAACGAACTGAAATTCAGGCTGGCACATTCAGGAAGTAAAATGATTGTTGTTTCAAAAGGCCATGCTTCGAAAGTGGAGGAAATAAGAAACGACCTTCCCGACCTTGAAAAAGTAATTTACATGGATGGCAAGGAAAACCCGGGCGAAAACGATATTTCGTACAACGAAGTTTTAGCACTTGGCGATGAATACCTGAAAACAAACCATGCAGATTTCGAAGCCATTTATAAGAGTATTCAGCCCGACGACATTGCCAACATCTCATACACATCGGGCACTACAGCCGATCCGAAAGGAATTATGCTGTCGCAACTCAATTACGCTGCCAACGTGGTGCAGTCGAATACGCTGATGGACATTACTGAAGATTGGAAAACGCTGGCCCTGCTCCCATGGGATCACGCTTTCGCGCATACAGCCTGTTTATATTGCCTCATGTACAACGGAGCGAGTATTGCAGCCCTCGAAATTGGGAAAACTCCGATGGAAACCCTGAAAAATATTCCGAAAAATATCAAGGAAATTCAGCCCAGCATCATGATGAGCGTTCCGGCGCTGGCCAAAAATTTCAGGAAAGGAATTGAATCGAATATCAGGGCAAAAGGCCCGGTTGCCGAAAAACTGTTCAACCACGCACTCAAAATTGCCTACAAATACAATGGTTTTGGCTATGATCGCGGCAAAGGCGCACGTGCCATTTACAAGCCACTCCTGAAATTCTACGATAAAATCCTGTTCTCGAAAATACGCGAAGGATTTGGCGGAAAGCTCGAACTGTTTATTGGCGGTGGAGCACTGCTCGACATTGAATTGCAACGCTTCTTTTTTGCAATCGGAATGCCGATGTGCCAGGGATATGGACTTTCAGAAGCTTCGCCGGTTATTTCGTCAAACGCACTTCACGCCATTAAATTCGGATCTTCAGGAAAACTGGTGAAATACATGGACCTGAAAATCTGCGACAACGATGGCAATGAACTTCCGCAGGGCGAGAAGGGCGAAATTGTGGTGAAAGGTGACAATGTGATGAAAGGTTACTGGAACAATCCGAAAGCTACGGCTGAAACCATCAAAGACGGCTGGCTATTCACCGGCGACATGGGTTACATGGATAACGACGGTTTTCTGTATGTGCTCGGGCGTTTCAAAAGTCTGCTGATTGGGAGCGACGGCGAAAAATTCAGCCCCGAAGGTATTGAGGAAGCGCTGGTTGATCAGTCGCCTTATTTTGACCAATGCATGCTCTACAATAACCAGAATGCCTATACTTCAGGAATGATTGTGCCGAACATGCCCGCCATTAACCGCGAATTGGAAAAACGCGGCATGAAATCCGGAACCGATGAAGCTTTGGGCGAAGCCCTGAAATTGATTCAGCAGGAAGTGGATGCTTACAAATCGGGCGGAAAATTTGCTGATTCGTTCCCCGAACGCTGGTTGCCAACCACCATTGCCGTTTTGCCTGAAGCATTTACAGAACAAAATCACCTGCTCAATTCGACAATGAAAATGGTCCGCGGCAAAATAACCGAGAATTTCAGTAAAGAACTTGATTTTCTTTATACACCTGAAGCGAAAAACATCGTTAACCAACGGAATTTGGACGCGTTGAAGAAATGGGTTAACCAATAGTTTTAATCGAAAATTAAAAGAATACTTATGCGTATAATATCTCTGTTAATACTGTTGCTTTTTATAGGAACAGGCTCCTTCGCACAAAAAATGATTGGCTATGGAGGTGAACTTTCTGTATTAAGTGCCAAGCCCAATGTGCGGATATGGACATCGAAAACTACAGGATTCGAGTTTTTTGGAGGAATAGCCGCCGAAGTCGGAGATTTCAAGCCAAACGATATGGAGATAGGTTTTAAATACCTGAAGGCAATCATGTATAACCGAACCGACCGAACTTATTTTGGATTGGTGGGAAAATGGAAAATGGTGAATGTTTACGGTGAAACACAAAAAACAAGTTTACCCATTCCGGGAATACTGATTGGAAAAGAATGGTACAGCAAAAGAATTAACCGTAAAGGATTTGCCATTGAGTTGGGCTATCAATACGGTGTAAAAGAGTTTAATGTTCAGAATCACCTGCTTCAGACAAAAGAAACATTCGAGGAATTTCCCCTGATCCTGAATTTAAGGTATTCGTTTTATAAGAAAAGATAATCGACAGATGTTTAATATAATGATGCAATAAAAGAAAGCATCATTACATTGAACATCAATAAGATGACAGATTCAGTCACGGGATCAAAGTCTTTCAATATTGATTACATCGCCCTTGCTGGTAACTATGTCGTATTCAAATAACTTCTTTAAGTCAGAAGAATTGACCTGAGCATTTGAATGATTCAATGGCGATTGTATTTCAGCCACAGAAAAGAATGTGTTGGGGTTTTCTCCTTTGGCTTCTTTCAAGCCTTTGCCTTTGAGCGGAAAATAAGAACGTATCCGGCAATTTCCGCCGAGTGCAGATTTAATTGTTGCTTTTGCTAATTCGCCATTCTGCCATTGCATATCCACCTCGAAACCACCTCTGGCTTTTAGGCCACTTACGCTTCCTTCTTTCCACACCGAAGGAAGGGCTGGCAACAAATGTATCGCGCCATCCTGACTTTGCAGCAACATTTCGGCAATACCTGCAGTACACCCAAAGTTACCGTCAATCTGGAATGGTGGGTGAGCATCAAAAAGGTTAGCATAGGTTCCTCCTGCCATTCTGCCACCCGGAAGAATAGGTTTCAACTGTTCAGTAATCAATTTATAGGCATGATCGCCATCAAGCAAGCGTGCCCAGAAATTTACTTTCCAGCCCATCGACCATCCGGTTGATGCATCGCCGCGGGCAATTAAGGTGGTCTTTGCTGCATTGAACAATTCAGGATGGCGGTATGGAGAAATCTGGTTTGATGGAAAAAGTCCGTACAGATGTGATACATGCCGGTGTTGATCCTTCGGATTGTCCATATCTTCCATCCATTCCTGCAACTGTCCCCATTTCCCAATTTGCATTGGAGGCATCCTTTTTAAAGTCTCGCTAAGGGTTACGATCAATTCCTGATCAGTATTAAGAATTTGGGCTGCTTCAATGGTACGGTTGAATATATCGAATACCAATTGGTTGTCCATGGTTACTCCTGCTGCCAAAGTCGATGGGCGACCTTGCGGATTATTCTCCGGAGAAGTGGAAGGACTGACCACTAACCAATGATTTATTGGTTCTTCAATCAGGAAATCGAGGAAAAACATGGCTGCCTCTTTTATTGCTGGAAAAACCGATTTCAAATATTCTTTATCGCCATTAAAAGCATATTTTTCGAACAAATGCTGCGAAAGCCAGGCTCCACCCATTGGCCACATGCCCCAGGTTGCCCCATCGATGGGCCCGTTGATACGCCAGATATCTGTGTTGTGGTGCAATACCCAGCCACGCGCGCCATACATATCCTGTGCAGTTTTTTTACCGGTTTCCGAAAGTTCGCGAATCATCTGAACAAGTGGTTCATTCATTTCGGTCATGTTGGTAATTTCCGAAGGCCAGTAATTCATTTCGGTATTGATGTTTACTGTGTATTTGCTGTCCCACGCCGGAGCCAGCTGGTCGGCCCAAATTCCCTGAAGATTGGCTGGTTGTCCGCCTGGCCGTGATGACGAAATCAGCAAATAACGACCAAACTGGAAGTAGAGACTCACAAACTGGGGATCGTTACCCGAGGCAAATTCGGCCAAACGTACATTGGTTGGTTTTTTTGCAGCATCGGTTACACCCAAATCAAGTTTCACCCTGTTAAAATAGTTTTGAAAATCAGCAACATGATCTTTCAAAGTCTGATCGTACTTCTTTTTCAATGCTTTCTGAAGATAAGCATTCACTCTTTCGGTGGCGTTGGCACTCACATCGTGGTAGTTCACAAAATTTGTAGCCATTGAAATATAAAGGGTTACCACATTGGCATTGGCAACATCCAATGAAGATTCAGAAGCCGTCACTTTACCTCCTTTAGCTACAATTTTCACCCTGGCCTCGAATTTTATACTTCCAGCCATCTTTTCAAATTCGCTGGTAATTCCCGACATGATCAACTCATTATCAGCATTGGCTGTAACATTTACCACTGAAGGTTTCGGCCTGTCCATTGATGCAGAAAATGATATGGAACCTGGCTTGTCGGCCTTCATCTGCATAACAATTACCTGATCGGGGAAAGATGAAAATACGCTGGTTTGGTATTTTACGCCATTTGCTTCGTAGCGTGAAGATACTATCGCCTTTTCCAGATCGAGCTCGCGGTAATAATTGGTGTAATTCTCATGTCCGGAAAATGTCAACTTCAGATTACCCACAGTTTGGTACGGCATTCCATGCGAAGCTTTCGTGATAAAATTTTGGTTTACCAAATCCTGTGCTTCCTTGTATTTGCCATCAAAAATCATTTGCCTGACTTCTTCCAGCGATCCTTTTGCATCAGGATTGTCGTTGCGGTTGGGGCTGCCAGCCCATAATGTTTCTTCATTCAGTTGAATCACTTCCTTGGCCGGGTCGCCGTAAATCATGGCACCCAAACGGCCATTTCCAACCGGCAAAGCTTCAACCCATTGTTTGGCGGGCTGTTCGTACCAAAGTTTCAAGGAATTGTTTTGTGAATTGGCTTCATAAACCAATGCAAGGATTAATATCCAGAAAAATGTATTCTTCATAATTATAAAATGGTTCTAAATTTTATTCTGAACTTACAATGCGACACGATTTCACTTTTTTGGAACATTCAAAATTGCATCCATTGCTGGTTTAGGCGTTTTATCCCTATTATATAGCAGCGGATAATTGGTTCGACCCGGCACCGGATAATCATTTTTCCAGGACATGCCATCGTGAAGCCCCCATAAGGTTACCCGGTCAATTTTATCTCTTTTCTTGTAAAAAATATCAAATAGTTCGGCATAACGATTAACCAATTGTTCTTCAACATTGGCAGGAAGTCCTTTGGAATATGGGTCCATAAAAGTTTTGAATTCTTCCAACTGCCATTGTGGATCGCTCATGATTTTACCAATCAACTGACCTTCTTTGGTCACCGGAAGCACATCCACGTCCAGTTCGGTAATCATGACCTTTACGCCCAGGGCTGCAAAGGTGTCAATAGCTGCTTCGATGTATTCATTCTTTGGAAAATTTAAACCCCAGTGACCCTGTATGCCAATACCGTCAATACGGATACCTTCTTTTTTAAGCATACGCACCATCCGGGCAATTCCGTCACGTTTGGCTGGGCGCCAGGCGTTAAAATCATTGTAATACAATTCTGCGTCAGGTGCATACTGGTTGGCAAATTTGAAAGCCAATTTCACAAGCTCGTCTCCATCGCCAATAACTTTTACCCAAGTGGTTGGCCTGTACGATCCATCGTTGTCAATCACCTCGTTAACTACATCCCACGCATGAATCCTTCCGGTATATCTTCCTACCACCTGCTCAATGTAGCTCCTCATTTGCTCCACCATCGCATCGTGTGATTTGGGAATCCCTTGCTCGTCCTTGAAAAACCAATCAGGAGTCTGGTTGTGCCAGATTAGTGTATGTCCAACAATAAACATGTTGTGTTCTTCCCCGAACTTGACAAAAGCATCACCCGGCACGAAATTCCACACATCAGGTTTCGGATGTACGATTTCGGCCTTCAGAACATTTTCAGGAGTAACGGAATTGAATTGTTTAACCACAAGTTTGCCTGAAACCGAATCGGAATTATTAACGATGTCAACATTGACAGAACAACCTATTTTAAAAGCTTCTTTATAAACCTCTTTTAGCGTTTTGTCTTGTGAAACATCTAATTTGGAAGATGAACAATTCACAAGAAAAACAGCAATGAATATTATCAGCAATATTTTCTTCATACATCTAATTTCGTTAAAACTGAATTCAGTTTTTCATTTTTGGAACAAAAAACATACTTGAATTTGCATTGAATCAGTATTATGGAGCTTCACTCACAAATGAAGATACCTGGTCAGAAGGACCACCCACATATTTAGGATAATTTGGATAGGAACACAACAGATATCCAGCGCCTTCCTGTTTTACTCCAATTCTCCCTTTCGGGTCGATAACGAGTGTTTTGGCCGGAGCCAGATTCTTTTCCGTCCAGGCTATAATCAGGTCCATATTATCGTTGCCACCAGGTCCGGGAATATTTTTAACATCCGCAGGTTTTCCTTCGCCGTTCACTTTATAACTTTTCCCCGATAAACCATGTCCAGCCTGAGGAACCACATACAAGCGGGCAAACTTATCGATGGTTTTGCGTCCCATTTTGTCGATAAGCGACTGGTAGTAATCGAGCTGAGCGCCACATGAGGCGATATTATCCATTGCGCCAATGGTGATGATAATCTTTCCACCATTTTTATAAAAAGCAGAAAGATCAGGATTTGTAGAATCAAGCCATTCCGAGAGTTGCTCGCGGCGTTTGTTCCATTGCCCTCCTTCGACATAATCGAGTGGATTGGCCTTAATGTCCTTCATCAGAAACCCGGTAACTCCAAGTGTGCCCAACGAACCGTGAACCGGAGCATTTTCCCCAGCTCCTTCCTGTCCTTTAAATCGTTGACCGGTAATCATTCCGAAACCATCGGGCTCGGTGGTTGGCAGCCACATACCAAAGGTTTTAACATCATTGGCGAGTGGAGTTGCAAATCGATAAGGGCTATAAACAAATTCCAATGTTTTGATTTGTTCGTCGGTGAGTTTGGCCGATTCCGATTTATCATTTGGGTCAGGATCAATGTTATTGGGTGCGCGCAATCCAGCCCATGGATCGGTCGGGCCAACTCCATCGTTCACATTAAAAATAGCACGGGCGGCCATGTAGTTGCTAATTATCCCATCGGCAAGTCCGTCAAGCTGATCGCATTGCCTTAAGAATTCGGCTCTTACGGCATTAACTTTGGCAGGTGTTACCCAGTTTTTCAACGATTTTTCCTGAATTTTCATAAGTTCAGGAGCCAGCATTAAGCTTGAAAAATTTACGATCGGAACATTGGCAATTATTCCATTGTAATCTTTGGGGTATCGTTGGGCTACAGTGAGCGCTTCTCGTCCACCCTGCGAGTTTCCCACATAATAATTG
>Ga0154413_1175_pt3 | contig 11656 bp, 6 predicted proteins | sample RifGroB2_FD_115917 | JGI IMG/M metagenome (GOLD analysis project Ga0154413, IMG submission 115917) | Bacteroidetes bacterium GWB2_41_8 | reverse complement strand
AAATATAGGGAGCGCCGGTGTAACAGAATTCGCGATACACTTCGTCGGAGAACAAATACAAATCGTATTTCTTTACCATGTCGCGAATTTGACTCATTTCAGTGCGGTTGTACAAATATCCGGTTGGATTATTCGGGTTGCAGATCAGGATTCCTTTGGTACGCGGAGTGATCAGCTTTTCGAATTCCTCCATAGGAGGCAGCGCAAAACCTTCATCAATTTTCGATGGAATTGATTTTATTACAGCTCCGGCCAAAATTGCAAACGCAGTGTAGTTGGCATAAGCCGGTTCAGGAACGATGATTTCATCGCCCGGATCGAGACAAGCTAAAAAGGCAAAAGTTACCGCTTCCGAACCTCCGGAAGTGATAATAATGTCCTCGGCAGTAACATCAATGTTGAACGTATGATAGTACGCCGCAAGCTTTTCGCGAAATGATTTGATTCCTTCACTGGGAGAGTACTCCAGAATCTTCCGGTCGATGTTCCGGATGGCGTCAATCGCATTTTGAGGCGTTGGCAAGTCAGGTTGGCCGATGTTCAGATGAAACACCTTTCTTCCCATTTCCTTGGCTTTGTCGGCCAAAGGAACCAGCTTCCGGATGGGTGAATCCGGCATCAAATTACCACGTTCCGATGTATTTGGCATGTTGTAAAAAATATTATCAGTAAGGCGGCAAATATACGATTATCAATTTTAAATAAAAATTTTAGGTTTTGGTTTAATATGAAATCTTAATGGCTTAATAACTTTCAATTTAATAGGTTGTTGTTCTGATTTGTAGAATAAAGTTTAAAATTTGTATGACAGATTTTTGCGTCATACAAATTCATTGTTTTTTATCATGTTTTCCGATAGTCAGATCGCCTAATTTTGAGACCTTCGAAAACAATAAAATACTACGACGATGATTATAGGAGTTCCAAAAGAAATTAAAAACAACGAAAACCGCGTTGCTTTAACACCGGCAGGTGCTGCCGAAATGGTAAAAAGTGGTCATACCGTTTTTGTTCAGGCTACTGCCGGAATGGGAAGCGGATTTAGTGATGATAATTACATTCATGCAGGTGCAACCATTCTTCCGACGATTGAAGATGTGTATGCCATTGCTGAAATGATCATCAAAGTTAAAGAACCGATCGAATCGGAATATAAACTGATCAGGGAAGGTCAGATTTTATTTACCTATTTCCATTTCGCTTCTTATGAGCCATTGACAAAAGCCATGATCGAAAATGGCTCAATTTGTCTGGCTTACGAAACTGTAGAAATGCCTGACCGGTCACTTCCATTGCTTATTCCTATGTCGGAAGTGGCAGGGCGTATGTCCATTCAGGAAGGTGCCAAATACCTGGAAAAAACGTATGGTGGTTATGGTGTGCTGCTGGGCGGTGTTCCCGGAGTACCACCTGCAAATGTGCTGATTATTGGAGGTGGAATTGTTGGAACCGAAGCTGCTAAAATGGCTGGTGGTTTAGGCGCCGATGTAACTATTACCGATGTGAGCCTGAAACGCTTGCGTTACCTCGACGATATTATGCCCGCCAATGTAAAAACCATGATGAGTAACGAATACAATATTCGTGAAATGGTTCGTAATTCGGATGTAATTATTGGCGCGGTTTTAATTCCCGGAGCTGTTGCTCCAAAACTGGTAACCCGCGACATGCTTCCAACCATGAAGCCGGGAACTGTTTTGGTTGACGTAGCAGTTGATCAGGGCGGTTGTTTCGAAACAACTGTGCCTACAACCCACGATCATCCAACTTTCGTAATCGATCAGGTAATTCACTATTGCGTTGCCAATATGCCCGGTGCAGTACCACGTACATCGACTTTGGCATTGACCAACGCGACATTGCCTTATGCTATCGAAATTGCAAACAAAGGCTGGAAGAAAGCCTGCACCGACAGCGAACCTTTACGTAAAGGCTTGAATGTTGTAAATGGAAAAGTTGTTTACGAAGGAGTTGCTGAAGCCTTCGGACTTCCTTATCACGACGTTAAAACAGTATTATAGTCCTTATGAAACCCCGGTAAAACGGGGTTTTGCTTTATAAATGAAACAGAAAAGCCGGAATCAAAAATTTCGGCTTTTCTGTTTCATTTGAATGGTTCCTGAATTATGCCGTAAAAAAAAACATTTGTCGAGTATTACCCACAAAATGGGCGTATTTGCTGAAATTATACCACAATTCAGCTAATCGAATTCAGGATGTCGATTATCTTTTCATTTTTGATAATGAGCATTCCAAGTCTTTCATGCGATACCCCGGTTGATAATTTGTAGTTGTAAGTCGGCTGTTGGTCAATTAATTCCGAATCAAAATACATGAATTGAATACTATTGATGTTTTTAATTTCTTCAGCCACTTCAGTAATATGTGTTGAAATATAAAATGTGCAACTCGAAATTTTTGCAAATGATTTAATAATTATCAGCGAAGCATCGAAGGCATCTTTTACGTTTGTTCCCCTGAATAATTCATCAAAAATTACGAATAGATTTCCTTTCTCTTGAATTTTCAGCGCTGTTTCTTTAACGCGTTTAACCTCGCTGTAAAAATGACTGTAGCCCCTGTTCATGTCATCTGAAAGATTGATGGTTGATATTATTCCATTATAAATGGTTGTTTCCATTTGGCTGGCCGGAACAGGAAATCCCAGATGAGAAAGGTATATTGACAACCCAACAGATTTAAGGAAAGTTGATTTGCCGGCCATGTTCGGACCGGTTAGAAAACACAGATTTTTAGTTTTATCAAAAACAACGTTATAAGGTACCGCATTCTTCAAAAAAGGATGGAATAATCCGGTTACGGAAAGTCTTGGTTTTAAATCAGGCAAATATTCAGGGAAGGCGAATTTGTTTAGCCTCGCTGCTTTTGCAACAGAAATGTAGGCGTCGAGGGCATATACCATCTGAATAATTTCTGTCATTTCATTTTTGTACTTCTTTCTGATAAGGTTGTCAAACCTATTTAGTTTTACACATGAAAATTTTTCTTTCGCAGTAACTATTTCCCTAATTTCAGGATTGCAAATGAACTCATATATGCGCTTGATTAGATTATTGAGTTCTACAGGAAGTGTTAATTCAATAATTGATTCCAGTTTTTCAATCAGGTGTTTGAAAAGAAAAATTAGCTGCCTGATTCCTGATTGTATGATGTAGTAATTATTTAGTGGCTTTAACCGGTACGAAATAGATTGAAGATATGCATCGAGGAAATTATTTCGCAAAGGCGATACGTTTAAGTTTAAATAATGCTCAATAAAATCGAACTGTCCTGAATTAATAGTAAGCTCAAATTCAATATCATAGATAAATTTGATAGTATCTCTTCTCTGTTGTATTTTGTTAATGTCGGTCAAAGGCAAGTGCATTAACCTGAATAAATGCCTTTTACCTCCATGGGTCTTCGTGTTGTTGTAATATCGAAATATGGAATTCGGTGATTTCTCGTTTCCAAAGATTTCTAAATCTTGAATTGTTTGTTTATCGAACTCAAAATTCATGTTTCAATAAGGTTTAGTTGGTGTTGGTTTTTATCCCGAAAAAGTCAAGTCCTTTTTGTTATAAATGTAGAAACTCAAAAGCTTAAAAAACTATAATTTTTCATAATTGTTTGTAATTGTTTCTGATTAACTACTGATGATTTTATTCCCTCAACGAACTAATTTTTCTATTTTTGCACCTTCGCTTAAAAAGACAAACAGAATATACTCAATAAAATACCAAAAATGGAAATCCCAAGTAAGTACAACCCCGCCGAAGTTGAAGACAAATGGTACAAATACTGGATGGAAAATAAATTTTTCCATTCTGAACCCGATGAACGTGAGCCTTATACGATCGTCATTCCTCCGCCAAACGTCACTGGTGTATTGCACATGGGACACATGCTTAACAATACCATTCAGGATATTTTAACGCGCCGCGCACGTATGTTGGGCAAAAATGCCTGCTGGGTGCCCGGAACAGACCATGCTTCGATTGCTACGGAAGCCCGTGTGGTGAACAAACTGAAAAGCGAAGGAATTTCGAAATTCGATTTGAGCCGCGACGAATTCCTCGGTCATGCCTGGGAATGGACCCACAAACACGGCGGAATTATTCTCGAACAGTTGAAGAAACTGGGCGCTTCGTGTGATTGGGATCGCACCGCTTTTACGATGGACGAAGTGCGCAGCGAATCGGTGATCAAAACTTTTGTCGATTTGTACGATAAAGGACTGATTTACCGCGGCGTTCGTATGGTAAACTGGGACCCGGCTGCTAAAACTGCACTATCAGACGAGGAAGTGATTTTCCGCGAAATGCAATCGAAATTGTATTACCTGAAATATAAAATAGAAGGCAGCGACAGCGAATTTGTTACGATTGCAACTACCCGTCCAGAAACGATTTTGGGCGACACTGCTGTTTGTGTCAATCCAAACGACCCACGTTTCACTCACCTGAAAGGCAAACGTGTTTTGGTTCCGCTGATCAATCGTTCTATCCCGATTATCGAAGACGAATATGTGGACATGGAATTCGGTACCGGCTGCCTGAAAATTACACCATCGCATGATGTGAACGACTATGAAATCGGACTGCGTTACAATTTGCCAAGTATTGATATTTTCAATGAAGACGGCTCCATGAGCGAAGCCGCCGGAATGTTTGTCGGCGAGGATCGTTTTGCTGTTCGCGAGAAAATTATGGTCGATTTGGAAGCAGCAGGAAATGTTGCCAAGATTGAAGATTATACCAATAAAGTTGGTTTCTCGGAACGTACCCACGTTCCAATCGAACCCAAATTATCGGCTCAGTGGTTCCTGAAAATGGATACGCTGATTAAACCAGCGACAGAGAATGTACTGAACGATACCATTCAGTTTTATCCGCCGAAATTTAAAAATACCTATCGTCACTGGATGGAAAACATCAAAGACTGGTGCATTAGCCGTCAGTTGTGGTGGGGTCATCGTATCCCGGTTTATTACCTGCCTGATGGTGGTTTTGTGGTTGCCGACAGCGACGAAAAAGCATTGGCTTTAGCACGGGCAAAAACCGGAAATGCCAACCTAAAAATGACTGACTTGAATCAGGATGAAGATGTGCTTGATACCTGGTTCTCAAGCTGGTTATGGCCGATCTCTGTTTTCGATGGAATCAGTAATCCAGATAACAAGGAAATCAACTACTATTACCCAACCAACGATTTGGTAACTGGTCCGGATATCATTTTCTTCTGGGTAGCCCGCATGATTATTGCCGGTTACGAATACCGCGATCAGTTCCCATTCAAAAATGTATATTTCACCGGAATGGTGCGCGACAAACAGCGCAGGAAAATGTCGAAATCACTGGGCAATTCTCCCGACCCGCTCGATCTGATTGACACTTACGGAGCCGATGGCGTTCGCGTTGGAATGTTACTTTGCTCACCTGCCGGTGGCGATTTGATGTTCGACGAAAGTTTGCCGCAGCAAGGTGCCGGTTTTGTTACTAAAATCTGGAACTCCTTCCGTTTGGTGAATGGTTGGGAAGTGGATTCAACGATTCCACAGCCTGAACATTCGAAATTAGCGATTAGCTGGTTCCACGAAAAATTCAGCCAGATTGTAGAGCAGACTGACGATCATTTCGATAAATTTCGCATTTCGGATGCGTTGATGAACGTTTATACTACTGTTCGCGACGAATTCTCCGGATGGTTGCTCGAGATGGTGAAACCGGCCTATCAACAGCCTATCGACGGAAAAACATACGAAGAACTAATTGATATTTTCGACGAAGTTTTGCGCTTCCTGCATCCGTTTATGCCTTTCGTGAGCGAAGAGGTTTGGCAGTTGCTGAAAGAACGCCAGCAGGGCGATAGCATCACCATTAGTTCATGGCCAAAATCTACTGGTTACGACGAAACTTTGATCGCACAGTTTGAAGATGTAAAAGAAGCCATTGCCGGATTACGCACTATCCGCACCAAAAATAACATTCCGCAGAAAGATCAGCTCGAACTGGCCGTGTTGGTTGGCGACAAAGGATTTGCTCCTGAATTCAACAGTGTGCTGGTGAAAATGGGTAATCTTTCAGCTTTGAATCTGGTTACCGAAGAAGTGAAATTAGCAGCTTCGTTTTTGGTAAAATCAACTACTTTCTTTGTGCCGATGGGCGGAACGATTGATGTGGAAGAAGAACTGAAAAAACTACAGGCTGAATTGGATTACACCAAAGGCTTCCTGAATTCAGTAATGAAAAAACTAAGCAACGAACGTTTTGTTAGTAGCGCTCCCGAAGCAGTGGTTGCTGTAGAGCGCGCCAAACAAGCCGATGCCGAAGCCAAAATAAAGGTTCTGGAAGAGCAGATTGCAGGATTGAAATAGGAAATTAGTGAGGGCCTGACTTTAGGTCAGACCCTCACTATGCTCAAAACTGTCGATTCTACAAAATAGAGCGGAATAAACGAAATCTTCTTTTCTGGAATTCTTCCGTAATTAGAGTCGGAGAAAACATAAGCTTCGGGTACGTTGGGGTAGGTTTCCAACAACAGGTGCAGACTCTTTAAACTGCCTCCCTTTCCCGCCTTTTACCTCAACAGAAACAATTTGATCTTATATTTCAACCAGATAATCAGTTTCCGGGTTACATCCACATTTAGGTCAAATACCGAATGCCAGTCGATCCTTTTTTCGAAATTGATGATGTGGGTGGCTCCTTCGAAATGTTTATTCCCAAATTCGGTGATCGTATATGATTTCCCAGTTTGACGCGCACCTCTGATAATCAATGGTTTTCGTCCGGAGCTATCTTCCCATTTTTTGAGTTTTGCGGTTATCTGATGTCCTATTTATTCTGAATTCTCAGGCGAAAATACAGATATAGCATTAAAAATTATAATTTATAGGAAAATCCTACTCCCAAAATCTCTTTAAACTGAACGCGCGGACCCGATTTGTCGGTGATTCCATCATTGTTACTATCAATTGCAATTGCAATGTCATCGTCATAAAGTAAGTGAGTGTTGATGTTGGCCGAAATATATTTGTTCACTTTAAAGGCGATCTGTGTTTCCCAGCTTATATCTATATTTTGAGGCTTTTTCAGATAGTTTGAAAACAAATCTAATTTGGAAGTGAAAGAAACGCCTTTAAAAATTTCATATTTAAAATCATTCTTTGAGTAGATTAAACGGATGTAACCTCCAAGTTCACTTTTCGATTTTTCCCCTTTATGTAATAAATTGCCCAAATTGTCATAAGTTGCCGGAGTTACTCCAAATGCTCCGGCATTCGCAAGCTGCTGATCATTGACAATAGTAATCTTCCCAGTCAGTGGTGCTAAAAATGCACTAAAGTAGCTATTGGGTTTATAGTCCATACCTATTGCACCAATCAGAAATGCAGGTGCCAGAAAATTCGAAATTTTAGCAGTGTCTTTGGCATAATCCTTTCCAACAGTCATTTGTGTTTTGAAATTTACCAATGCAGCATAGTAAAAATCATTGAAGGCTTGCCGTCCGTATTTTGAAAGAAAATCAAATTTGTCATCTGTTTTCATGTAATCTGAATTTTTGCCTTGCTTCAAAAGTCCGTATCCCATATCCAGAGAATTATCCCAAACTGTTTTCTCGTTTTTAAAATTTGAGAATCCGCTGAACAGACCATTTACTGCAAAAGAATTTTGGCCACCTGCGGCCCAGTTTGTTAATGATGTTTGTGCCAGATTGAGAGCTATTACACCACCTTTTTTCCAACCTTGAATGGTATCTGAATTTTGTTTGCGGAGTTTGGCTTCTCCGTCAGTTATTTGTCCCCAAAGAACAGGGGTTAATCCCAGTACCCAAAATGATATTAAGAATATCTTTGCTTTCATGTGAATTGGTTTTAAAAATTTTATTTGCAAAACGCGATTACTGGCAGTAAAGTTTTCCTGTTATTAAATAATTCATACTCTTTTTAGCTTGCAGATTTGGTGTTCTTCAGCTGAATATTGAATTTATTCATCGATTGCTTATCGACAGGTTCGGTATAATGCGGAAGGGTAAAATAAAAAGTACTTCCTTTTCCTTCTTCGCTATCCACCCAAATTTTTCCACCCAACATTTCAGCAAATGCTCTCGAAATAGCTAATCCCAGGCCAGCTCCCTGTCGTGCCTTTTTGTCGATAACGTCTGCCTGAATAAAGCGTTCAAAGATGTCTTTCTGTCTGTCTTTGCGAATCCCAATGCCTGTGTCTTTTACAAAAAATACAAAGTCATCAGGAATATTATTAGTCCCTGCATTCGTTATGTTTAAATTTCTCATACCGCATCCAATTTCAATTGAACCTTCTTCGGTATATTTAACTGCATTTTTTACCAAATTTGTAAGTATGGCGATTAGCTTTTCGCGGTCGGTTCTGATTAATCTATTGTTTGAATTCAAGGAATTAGTAACTGACAGCTGCAATCCTTTTTGCTTAATATCATCATTAAAGAATTTGTAAATGAATCTGATCTCCTCTTCAATGTTTATTTCAGATATTGATATTTTTATTTGACCCAATTCTATTTTCGAAATATCAATAATATTGTTGATGATATTGTGTAATTGGTCGCTGCATTTTTCAATGATCGCGATATATTTTCTCTTATTTTCTGATGTCAGATTATCATCTTTAAGTAGTTGTGAAAATCCCATTATGCCGTTCAATGGAGTTCTGATTTCGTGGCTCATATTATTAAGAAAGGCAGTTTTTAATTGATCGCTTTCTTCTGCTTTCGCTTTTAATAAAATCAGATCCACTTCCATCTTTTTGCGTTCGGTAATATCGGTTATTGTGCCTAAGTACCCAATATTATTACCTGCTTTATTTTTTAATGGAACAGCCTGGCCAATTACCCATTTAACTGATCCATCGGTATGGATGAAACGATAATCTGCCATTGATGAGGTATTGTCTTGAGCTGCATGTTGCCAACCAAAGGACAGATTATCACGATCTTCGGGATGAACAGCTTTAAGCCAGCCATCGCCCATTGCTTCGTCGAAACTTATTTGTGAGATTTCACACCAGCGAGGGTTGACGTAATTTGTTGTGCCAAAAGCATCGGTCATGAAAATACCTACTGGTGCAGATTCAGCCAGGAGACTAAATAGGAGTTCATTTTCTTCCAGTGCCTCATTTGTATTTTTGCTTTCAGTAATTTCATTAATTGTATTATCCTGATCAAAACTTCCGTATGCCTTTACGTGAACGATTCGCCCTTCATTATATACATCAATTTCAGCAGCTTGTTCTTTTTTATTTTTAATCTTCAATATCCATAAAGGTATTTCAGCTAAAATAAATCCGAGAACCAGCAGAAGAAGAAATAACATGTTGTTTCCGATTACATCGAGCAAGTTGAATGCAAGAAAAATAAATACCGCGTTAACTGCAACAATAATCAGAGTTGCTTTTATATGACTGTTAGTTAATCGCAGCACCTGGTGATGAATATGATTCATGTCGGGAGAAAAGGGTGATTTCCGCTGCAATAAACGAATTACAAAGATCCGGATGGTATCAATAACCGGAACGATAATAATTGCCAGCGAGATTGCCGGATGTCCATGGGCTATAGATGGTGATGATTTGAATTCATTAAAATGAATGGTCAAAAGAGCCAGGATTGTACCCAGGATGAGAGAACCTGTGTCTCCCATAAAGATTTTATTGGCGGTTCCAAATACGTTGTACAGGAAAAAGGCCAACAGGCTACCGAATAAACAAAAGCTGGTAAGGGCAAAAATATAATCTCCTGCATTAAAAAACCAGATTCCATAAACAAGTGAAATTAGCAGGCCGATTCCTGAAGCCAGTCCGTCAATACCGTCAATCAGGTTCATTGCATTTATGATACCTACAATTACGATTACCGAAAAAATAGTCCCGGCTACATTGCTTATTTCGTATATTCCTAAAATTCCGTGAAAGTTTGTAATTATGTTATTCCCGAGTATTACAAGATAGAGAGCCACAGCTAACTGTACTACGAATTTGGTTTTGGCCGAAAGAGCAATAAGATCATCTTTTAGCCCGAGAATAAACATGGTAAGTATTCCTAAAGACATATATTTCAGCTCATTAACCTCAAAGCTGTTTAATGAGATAATTTGGCTAATTCGAAATCCTGTGAAAATGGCAATTCCACCAAGTGTTGGTACAACATGTTTGGCAGCCGAACGGAGATTCGGAACGTCAAATAATTTTTTTTTTACTGAAACCTTTATGATGATCGGGATGATAAAGGCTGTAATTGCAAAACTAGTCGAGAGGCTTAAAAAAAGGTAAAAATAAATCATTATAATTCCATTTTTGGCATTGAAAAAGAGAAGTTGAATACTTTTTCAGTTTTATTGAGTTGATGCTTGTTGAAATAAGCACCAAATAATCCTTGCCGAAGTTAACAAGGATTATTTAATGTTATTACAGAGATGAATTATTTTGATTTTACTATTTCAAATTCAATCCGGCGATTTAATGCGCGACCTTCTTCCGTGTCGTTAGTGGCAGCAGGTTGCGCTTCTCCAAACGGTTTTTTATTTGAAATACGAGCCGCTTTTATTCCGGAAGAAGTAATTGCTTTGACAACCGAATTAATACGTCTTTCCGAAAGTTTCAAGTTATATTCCTCATTACCCTTGCTGTCGGTATATCCGGTGAGTCCTACGTTGTAGTTGCTGTTTGAGTTTAATAAATTTACCAGTTTTTCAATTTTTGCATTTTCAGTTTTTCTGACAGTTGAATTATCATAGTCAAAATAAACCGGTTCGATTGTCATTTCAGTAGATATGGCTTCTTTGGCAGCAGCATCAATAGGGCATCCATTATTTTCTTTTGTCCCTGCAACGGTTGGGCATTTGTCTTCTGAATCAATTACCCCGTCTTTGTCGGTATCAACCACCAGCGGGCAACCACTTGCATCAACTTTGTCTCCCTTTTTAGTAGCCGGGCATTTATCGTCTTTGTCAGTAACGCCATCACCATCAGTATCGGGGCAACCTTTGAGGTTCACCAAACCGGCAACATCAGGACAAGCATCATCTTTATCGGCAACACCGTCTTTATCTTTGTCGGGGCATCCTTTCAGTGAAGTTAATCCTGCCACAGTGGGACAGTCATCAACATAGTCAGCAACTCCGTCGCCATCGGAGTCTATTGGGCAGCCATTTTTATCAACGGCAACTCCGGCTGGGGTATTTGGACATTTGTCCTTGTTGTCTGAAACGCCATCCATATCAGCATCTTTGGCTTTTCCAAAATCAATTTCACCACCGGCTGTAACTTTCCAGATATTTTCTCTTCCGGTTTCACCAAGATAAGTAGTCGATTCAATACCACGTATATAGCCAGCTTCCAAATACAGCGCAAAATTTGGTTTTGTATAGTATTTGGCTCCCAACCCTAAATCAAAGTTAAAAGCAGAAACACCATTGTCGGCCAAATAACCGGGTCCCGCAAAAAGATAAGGACGAAAATTTTTGGTTTCGTCAGCGAGTTTAAACCTCAGGTTAAGAAACGGATTAACCAAATCCAGATTATTCTTCAAATTTGTTCTAAAGACACCCATGTCACCTTTAAGCATTAAATCGAACCGGGGGCTAAGATATCTGCTTAGGTACAATTCCGGCATAATACCT
>Ga0154413_1157_pt3 | contig 11667 bp, 11 predicted proteins | sample RifGroB2_FD_115917 | JGI IMG/M metagenome (GOLD analysis project Ga0154413, IMG submission 115917) | Bacteroidetes bacterium GWB2_41_8 | reverse complement strand
TATTTCCGCGGCAAACCCATTCTGACCATATTGCGGTTGTTACTTCAGCAGATGAAAATACTATTGCCAATACCGATGCGTTGATTACCAACCAACCGGGATTATTTGTGTGTGTGCAAACGGCCGATTGTGTTCCGGTTTTGTTGTATGATCCGCAAAAAAAGGTGGTCTCAGCCATTCATGCCGGGTGGAAAGGAACGGTTTCCAAAATTGTACTGAAAACTGTTCAGAAAATGACTGATCAATTCGGTTGCCAGCCATCGGATATTATAGCCGGAATCGGGCCGTCAATTCATATTCATGCCTACGAAGTGGGGCCTGAAGTAGTTGAAATGGTTAAGAATAATTTCAGCAATTCATCTGCTTTGCTCAAGCCATCGCTGAACGCAGGCAGAGCTTACCTCGATTTGTGGGAAGCCAATCAGACTGCGCTGATGGAAGCGGGCATTCCGGAAGAAAACATTGAAGTGATGGGCTTATGCTCGTTCGAACATGCTGATTTGTTTTATTCGGCTCGTCGCGATGGGGCAGATACTGGCCGAATGGTGAGCGGAATAAGGATAAATAATTAAATGTTCTTACCAGTTAAACTCAATCGTTTGCTTCAAGTCGGGATGAACACTCAATGGAACCGGGCTGATTCCGGCAACGCTTTCGATGAGCCGTTTTTCTTCTTCGGAGTAGCCTTTCTTCGGAAAATTAAATTCCATGACTACTTCGGAAACGCGGCGCGGGGCATCGGCCATTATTTTAGTGATTTCGATTTCGGTACCGGTCAGGTCAATTCCGTTATCCATCGCTTTGATGCCCATAATAGTCATAATGCAATTCCCTAATGCGGTTGCCAGCAGATCGGTGGGCGAGAAAGCTTCGCCTTTGCCGCGGTTGTCGCAGGGAGCATCGGTAACTATTTTAGTACCCGATTGAAGATGAATATTTTCGGTGCGCAAATCGCCCAGGTAGGTTGTTTTTACTGTTGCCATCGTTTGATTTTTAAAGTTTGTTATGCATTCGGTAATTTTCCTTCAAGCTTTTTAATTGTCTTTTTCAATCGGTTTATTTCGATACTGCTAAAGACAAATTGTGCGATAAAACCACCCCAAACCAATTGACTACCATACGGGTAATGCTGAAGTTTGAAAAACGCACCCAATAGTATTGCTGTTGCAGCAAGAACTGTAAGAATACTAATTACCCGGTCGATTGTCTTTTCGTTCATGTTGTTTTTGGTTTTAAGTGGTTGATTTTTATAAACAGTATAAATCTATGGAAAATTTGCGGATCCGTGATACTTATTCAAAACACCAATTTTCCATTTGCCACTCCATCCAAAACTTGTAACTTCGCGGCTAAATCTTAAATCGAACAATCATGTTTTCAGGAATAGTTGAAGAAGCCGGCAAAGTGATTGCCATCCGGAAAGATCAGGAAAATGTACATTTTACGCTTACCTGCTCGTTTGTTGACGAATTGAAAATTGACCAAAGCCTTTCGCACAACGGCGTTTGCCTTACGGTGGTAAATATCGACAGCGAAGCAAAAACCTATACAGTAACTGCTATCAAAGAAACTTTGCTGAAAACAAATCTGGGCAAACTGGTTCCCGGAAGCAAAGTGAACCTTGAGCGGAGCATGATGATGAATGGCCGTTTGGACGGGCACATCGTTCAGGGCCATGTTGACCAAACTGCTACCTGCACCAAAGTTGAGGAAGCCGACGGCAGCTGGTATTTTACCTTCGAATACGTGTTCGACCGTGAAATGGCGCAAAAAGGCTACATGACGGTTGAAAAAGGCTCGGTGACTGTGAATGGCGTGAGCTTAACGGTAGTGAACTCGAAAGACAATTCGTTTCAGGTGGCCATTATTCCTTATACCTACAACGAAACCAATTTCCACACATTTGAAGTGGGAACCACCGTCAATCTCGAATTCGACATTATTGGGAAATATCTGAGCAAGCTGATGACCTTTAGCAAATAGTGGTCAGTTTTCAGTCACAGTTAACAAAAAACGGACGCTCCCTTGAAAGAGAACGTCCGTTTTTTGCGACTGAACACTACGACTGCGACTGAACACTAATTTATCTTTTCATCGTGAACTTGGTCGTCCCAATATTATTTCCGTCGGCAAAAATATCAACGGTATATTCTCCAGCCATAAATTCGGCGCCTTCGTTGTCCCAGAAAATGTTTACAGGCAATGTGTTACCCTCGTAAGTTACTTCGCGTTTGGCCGAATAGGGTATTTTCAGGTCTTCGAATTGAAACAGGTCGTTGGGCGATTTCTGAAGCAATACCTGATTTGGTTTTTGAATGCGTACATAAATCATTTTGTTGCCACGCGGTGCTGTTACGTTTTTGCTAAGCACAAAACTTACCTTGATCTGCACAGCTCTTCGGGCACTCTCGGCGTCTTTTCCACGATCGTTAATGCCAACTGCAACAAGCGCAGTAGTTTCAAGCTGGGCAGCCATTTTTATTTTTTCCTGAAGGCGTTCCTTCTCTTTTTCGAGCTGAACATTTTTCGACTCCGATTGGGCAAATTCCTCTTTCACCTGCACATTTTCGGCCATCAGTATTTCGTTTCTCCGGTTCAGCGAATCAACCTGAATGATGTAATTTTTCATGATCGTGCGCAAAGTTGTTACCTCCTGCCGGTATTGTGCAATTTGGTCGTAGCTCACTTTTTTTACCTGTCCCACTTCGAGCAGCAAATCCTTCACTTTGGTTTGCGCCCCTTCCAGTTCAGCCTGAAGGGTTTCGTTTGTGGTATGAATCGAGTCGTAGTTGGTCATCAGAGTATTCAGATCTGTCTGAATAGAAGCCTTTTCCATATTTAAAGCCTGCATCATTTTTTTGTTTTCGCTGTGTTGAACAAAGAAAACCACCACCACGATCGCCAGAACAACCGACAACATAATAATGATCAGGTTATTCCTTCTTTCCTTGTCGGTTTCGCCCAACGAAAAGCCCTTCTTCTTTTTGCCAAATTCATCCATCCTTGTTCAGTTTTGAATTTTTAAAAACGCAAGCAAAAATAACAATTTTAAGGCCATTCCAGACAAATTCAGGCTAAAACGACTTCAATCTCACGCCCAAATAGATCGAACGGGGCATTCCCGGACCATAAACATAGTTGCTGTCGCGGTTTTTTCCTGAATCAAAATCCGATTGATAAGCGTTGGTAAGGTTTTTTACACCGGCAAAAATTTCAAGCCCCGAATCGGCCGAAGGCAAGTTAAATGTATAGGAAACCTTCGCATTCAGCTCGGTGAACGATGGCGAAGTTTTGTATTCGTCAGTAGTTTGTTCGGGAGCCCCGGCAAAATGGGCAAGGTGCATCTTTCCGGTATAAACACTGCTTACCGAAGCATTGAACTTCGTATTGGGCGTAAAAGATAAGGTCAGGTATCCGTATTCGTTGGGAGAACGAAGGAACTCGCGCATTGGTTTTAGCCCCGGAATATTCTCCACCGCTTCGTCGTAAAGACTTTGCTGAATGGTGATTCCGGCTTCGAGTTGCAGTTGACGGTTGTAATTTCCCCGAAGTTCAAGCGTTCCGCCGTTAACAGTTGCTCCCTGACCGTTGCGTTTTTCGAACCGGGCGCCAAATTCATCGGCGCCAATCGGCTGCAAAAAGAACACATCTTTCAGGTGCGTATAAAAACCTTCGAGCGTAAAACCCAGGATAAATTTTTCGGTTGGCCGGTCGTAATTTACCGATCCGCTGAAACTGTTCGAGCGTTCTTCCTTTAAATCAGGATCGAGCGAGATGCGCGAAACGCCACCACCCGCAAAGGCAATGTGCATATCGGTGTCGAACGATTGCGGTGCACGGAACCCGGTTCCCCAGGTAAGGCGGAACTGTGTGTTGGCGAGGTGATTGGACAACAACGAGAATCTCGGGCTAAGAATTACCTTGTCAACCAGGTTGTGTTTGTCGGCCCGCAAACCGGCAAGAAAAGTCAGTTTGGGTCTTACCTGCCAGTCGCTTTGTGCAAAGAAGCCCACATTTTTGGTTTGCTGGTTGATTTCGTAATTGTAGGACGGAATGGTGTCCAGCACATCGTCGAACACATATTCGGCGCCAAAAGTCATCACATTCGAGCCTCCCAGAAATTCCTGAAAGCGGTGATTAACTTGAACTCCGCCCTGCAAAGTGGTATTGGCGGTTGTTCCGTAGGGAGGTTTATTTACGTGGGCGAGTCTTCCCGCTTCATCGTCGGGAATAATGCCTGTGTAATGAAGGCGGTCGGTTTGCTGTCCGGCAAAATAGGCGATGAACGCGCTGTTGTCGTTGTTGAAGTTAATCTGGTAATCGGCGCCGCCCATAAAAACGTGGTGGGTGCGTTCTTCCGATTGCTGCGCCAGAAAAGCAGGTTTCGTGGTCATTTCGCCGCCATAACGGTACTCATTCAGGCTGCTGAAATTCAGTTCAAGCTTCTGATTATAAGTGGGATTGAAAAACAGATTGGCGCCAAAAGAGTTATTCCGGAGCTGCGGAAGTTCGGAAAAATTGTCGCCGTTGTGGTCGTAAGCTTCCCGGTGACGGCGGTTTACAAAAATGGCGGCACCTGCTTTGCGCTTGTTGGTCAGCATGGTGAGGTTGCCGTTCAGGACATTGTCCATTCCGGCTCCATTCGTACTTTGAGTTACTGCGCTGAAATCGTAGCTGCTTTCGTTCGGGATTCGCGTAATAATGTTCACTGTTCCGCCAATGGCGCTCGATCCGTAAAGGGCAGAACCTCCGCCGCGAACCACTTCGATGCGCTCGACCATGTTGGCAGGAATCTGCTCCATGCCGTACAAACCGGTGAGCGGACTAAAAATCGGGCGTCCGTTGATCAGGATTTGCGAATACGAACCGCCCAGCCCATTCATCCGAAGTTGCGTGTAATTGCAGGTCTGGCAATCGGTTTCAACGCGCAACCCTGGCTGAAAGCGCAGCCCTTCGGAAATATTACATGCCTGAACCATTTCGAGCGCCTTGCTTTCGAGCACGTTCACGATCACCGGAGATTCGGTTTGCCTTTTGAAGGTTTTTGTGCCCGTTACCACCACCTGATTGATGGTCATGTGTTCTTCCTCCAGCACAAAATTGATTTCCTGCGACTTGCCCAACTCAACGGTGATGTTCTTTTTTGCCACTTTATAACCCAGCGTTTTGGCAACCAGGACATGTTTCCCGACCGGCAGATTGGTCAGTATGTAATGGCCTGTATTGTCGGTGGTGGTTCCGATGGTTGTTCCTTCCAGAAAAATGCTCACAAACGGAATATGCTCGCCCATTGATTGTACATCGCCAAAAACATTGGCATCGGTTTTTTTCGGCGGTTCGGTAGCCGGTGAGACAAGAGATATTATTGCAAGCAGCATAAATGCTACATAAGATTTTATGTACATGATTTTGAGAATGTTATGTGTTGAGATGAATTTATTGTCGTATATTATTGACTCACCCCCTGATCATCTGCGATGATCTTCCCCCTCTCTTTTCGAAAGAGAGGAGGGAACGTCCGTTTATGGACGTTGGGGGTACGTCGGAGAAAAAAATGAGAAATTATTTCAATCCTCATACTTATAAACGATTGAATTAAATCTTAAATAAAAAAAAGGATTGGCCTGAATTTAGGCTACCGGTGGCCCGCGCAGATATGCGGTTGTTGCCGCGTGAGGAGGTAATTGCCCGGCATAAATTGTGTTGATCTCGCGCTGAACAGGACTGTCGCTGGCGGGAACAAATACTTCAGGAGAAGACTGGAAAAAATCGAAAGTAAAGAGCTGATAAAACAGAACCTGATTGGAAGTGTGGCTGTGTTTTACAGGCTCGCCGTTCGCATCGGTAAACGGGTGCGAATGGGTAATGACCAATCCGTTGGGTAATACATGCGAATGCCTGTTTTTTATCGTACTCCCCAATACCAGCAGATATACCGGAATCAGCAGAATAGCAAGGAAGCTGATATGTTTGCGAAGTCTTACCATATTTCGTTGAAGTATAAAACATCAACCGGGAAGTATTGTTGAAAATTGCCGCAGGATTTATGGGAAAGACCAGAAGAAATTGTTTCATTTTCCCACAGGAAGGCCATATTTTTAACTGAACGTCAAAAATTTACCTGATAAAAACTAACAGCCCCGACACTTCAGTAAAGAAGCGCCGGGGCTGCATAGTTTTAATTTTTTTGCGTGTATTGCTTACAAACTGAATCCGGATGAGAGACTAGCTTTCGGGATTGACCAGTTTGCCGAGTTTTGAGTAACCTGCGTCAACACCTTCGACCAGTGTTTTTGCAATATTGTCGTAATAGCTTTTAACTGTTCCCGTTTTGGGTTTATTCTCCGGATGATTGGCCTCATCGCGCAGTTTGTTTCTTAGCAACAAGGTATCCTGAACAATCTGAAGCGCTTCTTCATCATTGGGTTTCTGAAACAAATTAGTGTAAGTAATACTGTCGAGAATCAATTCTGATACTACATAATCAATCTCTTTTTTTAATCGTCTTCTACTTGTCATAGCTATTTAATTTGTGATGTTAATGGGTATTTTATTGATTTAGTTTCGATTAGCAATGCTTTGACCGTACCTACCAGTATTTCAGTTTCGACCTGCACCGGCAGATGGTTTTTGTCATCGGTAAACCAAACTTTCATGTATTCGCCTTCAGGGAAAAAATCGCCTTGCAGTAAATATACAGAAACTTTATGACACCGGTATTCTTTTCCGTTTCGGGTTTTAACATTCTCTTTCCCGAGGTAGCGAAAATAGAGGTCGGCCACTTCCTTGTCAATCAACATTCGGTACGGAACTTTTTGCCCAACGAAGAGCTTGTTAAAATCAAACTTCCTGAAATTATAGGCAGTAGCCAGCAAGTCGAAAGTGTTTTCCTGAAGTGGCAATGTTGCCCTGTAAACCGGTTTTTTAGTTTGCTGAATTAGTGTTTCAATTTTTCGGGTAGCATAGTTGAAGGAATATTCGTGTACCGTGTTTTTTCGGGCATGGCTCAAAACCCTGCGCGAATAGATGGGACTGAACGAATCGGCTTTGCAGAAAACTTCGAAAGTGTCGCGCACTTCGTACATCAAATCGTAAGCTTTGAAAGTCTTTCCAAGCGCTTTCAGGTGCCAGGCTTTCTGCTGGTTATAGCTTGTTGTGTCGGCACTGAAATCAACTTCGCCGCTTTGAATCCATATAAAATGCCAGTTGAAATAGGCTCCGTAACGGGCATATTCGCCACTTTTAAACGGATAATCGGTGGTTTGCGCAGTTGCCTTTTCAGGAGAAAAAAAAAGCGAAAACAGGATAAGAGGAAGAAGCAGCCTATTCACCAGCAGCCTCCCTGGCCTTTTGTTTTTCCTGTTCTTTCTTGCGGGCTTTTTCTTTTTCGAGTTCTTCGTCAATCAGCTCTTTTTTATTTGAAGGATCGTAGTCGATGCGAATGCTTTCCTCTATTTCGAAATTTGAGCGAACCTTGATGATTTTTGGGTAATAAATAACCCGTTCGGGCTGTATATTCTCGGCCAGAAATCCGGTATCCCATGCCCCGTTTTCGTTCGAATCGAGAATAATCCTGATTTTATATTTTTCAGGTTTCAGGTAGGGGAATTCAATTTTTCCGTCTTCCAGAATCTGAATTTTTTGTATCACACGTTCTTCTTTGTCGTTCGCAAGCAGCTGAACAAGAGCAGCTCCCGAAAGATTCGAAATGGTCAGGATAATTTTTCCGTAGAAATCTTCCTTTTGAGTTTTGAATTTGCGCTCGATTTTAAGGCTCGGATCACCCTGTAAGTTGCGGGCGGCTGCCGAGTCAACCTGAAACAGATAATTTGAATTGGGTTCCCAGAGATGTTCGATATAAAATTTCCTGATAGAGTTAGTGTCTTTTTCAACCACGATCGGAATTTCAGTCTTTACCGTATCAATCAGCGAGTAGAGCCTGACCATCGACGTGTCGAATGAGGCGAGTGGCTCGGGGGCTTCGATCCTGATTCTTTGATACAAATCGTGCCCCGAAGAATTAATGTTATCGGCCAGACCAATTGTTGGAATTTCCTCCACCTCATTCTTTTTCTTCTTCTGTTTGGGCGCTTTGGGGGCAGCATAAACCATTTCAATCGTATCGCGTTTCACCACCAGCTGACTAAGCGAATCGAGCACTTCATATTGCAGCTCGAACAAAAGCGAATCGTTATTGCTGATCAGCGTATCGGTAATCCAAACGGTAATCGAGTCCTTCTTCAGGTTCGATTCGATGTATTTCCATTCGCTGGTTGGGATAGGATTTATGAGATTTATCCTGAAAGAATCGCTTAACGATTCGGCAAAAAAGAAATCGCATTTGTTTCCCTGGTTGCGCTTGTATGAGTCGAGGTACTGATCGAATTTTTCCTCTTCAAACATCATCAGGTACTGCGGTGCCGGCGAATAGTCAACATGACCCGAAACCACCAGCGTATCGGTACCCTGCACAATGGTGTCGTTTTCGGCAACAAACCTGGCCGAAGGAATAATGATTGAATCGGCAAAAGCAATTGTTTCGCCGTTTTGGTTGTATGTCAGGCTGTTGTCGGCATCGAGCACCGCGTATAAACGGTAGTTTCCTTTCGCAATATTATCGATCAGGAAAAGCCCTTCCTTGTTGGTTTTTCCGATGTAATCCGGAATGCTGTCGATAAAAGCAGTGTAATCCATCATTCGGTGAAGCAATACAAGCGCGCTTTCAACCGGCTCTTGAGTAAGTGCATCTTTTAAATATCCGGTAACGCGCAAACTATCGAACGACGACCCGGTACTGTATGAAAACCTAAAATCGTCTATCGGATTTTTTTCGTTGTTATCGGCCACTGCATCTTTAAAATCAAGCGAATAGGTGGTTTCTTTGCGTTGATCTTCAGCAAATTCAATAATCAGCGTTTTGCCTTTCATCTTTATCACCGGCTTCTTTTTCATTGGTGGCGAGATGACCAGTTTTTCACTAATCTCGTCAGAAACAATGTATTCGTTGAAAGTAAAGCGCAGGTCGGAACCACTGAAATTTGTTCCACGCAAGGCAGGGATGGTTTTCACGACTACCGGCGGAATGGTATCCTGATCACCACCAGTGGGCATTCCCTGATTGGCACACGATGTATAGAAAACCAGGTAAAAAACTAAAATACCCAAAAAAAGAGGCACAAAATTTTTCGGCCTGAATAAACCAATCTGTTGTATGCCTGAAGAAATCCGGGGTGGATTTTCGTTATTGTCAAAACTAATTTGTTCCATAGTCATAAAATCCCTGCAAACTTACAAATTCCTGAAAACAAATGATGCTTTTCAATGATTTAGGAAATCGAAAATAAGCACCTATCTTTGCAGCATGTCAACATTCGAAGAATTAAAAATAAGCAAATCGGTATTAAAAGCGATTGAAGAGTTGGGTTTTACAGAGCCAACACCTATTCAGGAAAAAGCCATTCCAATGATTCGTTCGGGAGTGGATGTGCTGGGAATTGCACAAACAGGTACAGGAAAAACAGCTGCGTACCTCATTCCGTTAATTATGAAACTGGTTAAAGCCGATGGACAGGATCCGCGGGCTGTCATTCTGGTTCCGACGCGCGAACTGGCCATTCAGGTGGGCGAAGATCTGGAAGACCTGACCAAATTTACCAATATACGACGTGCAACAGTTTATGGTGGCGTTGGCTGGACTAAACACGCCGAACTTATAAAACCCGGAGTCGATATTCTGGTGGCTACTCCCGGTCGTTTGTGGGATTTGTACCGTGCCGAAGCTGTTTCGTTAAGAAAAATAAAAACGCTTGTTATCGACGAGGCCGACCGGATGCTCGACATGGGATTTATGCCGCAAATCCGTAATTTTCTGGAAATACTTCCGCTAAAAAGGCAAAATCTTTTGTTCTCGGCAACATTCAACGAAAAGGTGGAAGAAATGAGCCACGAATTTCTCGATTTTCCTGAACGTGTGGAAGTTGCGCCATCGGCCACTCCTGCAGAACTGATTGATCAGGTTTATTATAAAGTACCCAACTTTCAGACCAAATTAAACCTTATTAACTATTTGCTCCGCGACGAAGAAACTTTTTCACGCGTTATTATTTTCGTGGGAACCAAGGAAAATGCCGAGCAGGTTTTTAAAATCATCAAACGTCGATCGGAAGGCGAAAAGCGGATTATGCATTCGAATAAAGGGCAAAGTACGCGGTTGAACGCCATTAATGGTTTTAAAAGCGGCGCTATCCGAATTTTAATTACCACCGATATTTCGTCACGTGGAATTGATGTGGAAATGATCAGCCATGTAATTAATTTTGATATTCCGTCGAACCACGAGGATTACGTTCACCGCATAGGAAGAACAGCCCGCGCCAACAATGTGGGAACTGCCATCACCCTGGTAAATCCGGCAGAAGAGCACAGTCTGCGTAAAATCGAAGAGCTGATACGAATGCAAATTCCGCAGTTGGAACTTCCTGCCGATCTGGAACAGGTTGCAACCAAAAAAGAGGAAAGCCTGGTTCAGCTGCGCGAGATCGACCGCCAGAAAAGAATTGCAGACCCTACATTTAAAGGTGCTTTTCACGAGAAAAAGAGGATCCCAGGATTGGCAAAGAAAAAGGAAAAGCGAAACCTGCCCAAAGACAAAGCCAAGGAAAAACGTTTCAGGGGGAGGAAATAATTAAGTAAGATTGATTCTTTTTAGTTTCGCTGCCCGATCTTTTGAAACATAAATTACACAGAAAATATTTGATTTACTTTTTGCCATTAAACATCCAGACAAAACGATCGAAAATCCGCTGAGGTAAAAACCCGACAATTTGTGGGATACCATAATTTCCCTTGATTCATTGTGGGATATTTTCCAGCTAACCTGATTTATTCAAATCGCGATACAGGCCAAACTTCTTCAAGATATACATTATCAAATATTTAGATCAACATTTTTTGTTTTCTGATGGATACCAATGATCATTGGATTAAACAAAGGATAGTGAATTTAGGTTATTTGATGAATGAGTTTTATAATCGGATCCTTTGAGATGAAGCAAAATAGAATGTTTAAAAATCGTAAGACTACAATATATGTGATGTTTATACTGCTGGCATTTTGCGCCTGTTTACCAAAATCGCAGCAAAAAGTTGAAAATGCCGGACAAATAGAGCAATCAGACACATTGAGTTGCTGCTCTTCAAATTTACCATCCCGAATTGTGGGAATAAAAGCAGACACTGCAAGCCTTCAGAATGGACCGGCCAATAAAACTGATCTCGAGGGCATGGTTTTTATTCCTGAAGGTAGCTTTATCATGGGAGGTGATTCTCTTTGGGGCAGACCCGATGAGTTTCCGCGCCATCAGGTGAAAGTTTCTTCATTTTACATGGACAGGCACGAGGTAACCAATGCTCAGTTTCAGGCATTTGTACGAGCAACCGGTTATATCACAACAGCCGAACGAAAACCTGATTGGGAGGAATTAAAAAAGCAGGTTCCGGTGGGGACACCGCGGCCGGCTGACAGTATTTTGGTTGCCGCCTCACTGATATTTTCACCGCCCAAACATCCGGTTTCGCTAAACAATGTGGCTGTTTGGTGGAAATGGGTTTCCGGAGCAGATTGGCGCCATCCGCAGGGAGCTAAAAGCAATATCGATGGAAAAGAAA
>Ga0154413_1072_pt1 | contig 11746 bp, 10 predicted proteins | sample RifGroB2_FD_115917 | JGI IMG/M metagenome (GOLD analysis project Ga0154413, IMG submission 115917) | Bacteroidetes bacterium GWB2_41_8 | reverse complement strand
CGAAGATAAGAGACAAGACCAATTCCTGAAAGAAATATAGCGTACCACAAACGTGTTTCGCCCAGCGTCCTCATCGGCGGCCTGTCGATCGAAATCCATAACATGATCACGAAAACAAGCAAAATAGCTGTTCCTGTTACACTTAATCCTGCTGCCAGTCTGTTCAGCATTTTCGAAGCCGAAAAGAGGAAAAGGCCTGTGGCAGCCAGCCAAAGTACGATGGCAAATGATGCAAAAACCGGAAAATTAAGCCACATTTTCAACTCCTCCATTTTTTGGTTTTCCGAAAATAAATAAAAATACAGCGCCAGCCATCATCAGGAAAATACCTGAATAAACTGCTGGAAGCCACGGATCGCGTACCAGTTGCAGCACACTCATATCCGACCATCTGCCCATTTCTTCGTTATAGCTAAGCTGGTAAATAGTCCAGCCATTGATCATGATAGGCTTGTTCACTTCTATCGTTAAGTTACGGCTTGTTCCGTCCTTGGTTAAAACAGAAACTTCAGAACTAAACTTCTTTGGTTCGGCAGGTAGCATTACCAGCGAATGATGATCATTAAGTTTTAGCGCTTCGGGTTGCAACACAAAACTACCACTGCAAATCCATCCTGAAGTGACTGTCCCATCGAGCGAATTGGTCACTTTTACCCTTGCCGATGGTGCCGAACCGGGCTCATTTACTGCGAAATAGCTCTCTCCTACTTTTCCTGAAGTTGCCAAAAAAGTATCTACTTCCAGATGGTATTCAAAAAAAACGAAAGTATCACGGTCGAGCAGTTCAAACGACTGGCGGTTTTTGCCCATCAGTATTTTGCCGGTTTTATTGTCAATAATTGTCACTTTTGGGCGAAATTCATCGATCGTAAAATCCAGCAGTTTGATTGCAAGCGGCAACTCAACAATGTTTCCACGTCGATCGCTGGCGCGCCATTCCGACTGGTTTTCGTAACAATTCATGTTCAAAGTCTGCACATCGCTACTTCCGAGAGCAGTCGAAAACAAAACCAGAAACAAGCCAAAATGATTGAGAAAGAATCCCACGTTCCGGCGTGTAAACGGAGTCAGCCGCTTAAGGGTAACGATGCCCAGCAAAACCATTAAATAGAGGTTGATCAGTATAAAAGGCCAGGTTTGTACCAGATGAGACAAACCCAAAATACGAACCAGATTGTTTTGATGAACAACATCCTGTTTTACAAAACCCATGAGCAAAACCAGAAAGGTAAAGCCCAGGATAGCGGGTAAAGCAGCTTTCACACCACCCAGCCATTTTACTGCCGGGTGCTTTTTCAGCCAGAAATAAAACGTAACAAGAATGCCCAGAAATACAATTCCTGAAATCAGATTCCAGGGGAAACCGGCAACCCGGAGCACCATGCCTCCACCGGCAGCCTGAAGGGCAAAGCCGAGCAAAAGAATTGCCACCGTAACAATCGTTCCTTCGCGGTACGACCACGGATGCACCCATGTTTTTCTGCTGTTTTCGTCGCTCATAGCTGTAAATAGATTTGTGGCCGAAGATACAAAAAGGAATTTAGCTCACCACTCTCGTTTTTAAAGCTCATTAATTCCATATCTTGAGCCACAAATCACCTAATGTTGAGCTACAGAATAATTTTTTCCTGTTTAAATGGCATTCTGCCAATTTGTAAAATCGCTATATTTATTCGGTAGAATATAATCTTCAATATTGACAGCCATGAAATTAGCAGATTTCGGATATAACGAAGACCTTGAAAAATTCAGGATTGAGAATAATCTTCTAAATTTTGAGCTGGGGCGGGTGATTACCGAGCACAAGGAACGGTATATGGTGTGGACTGAAAAAGGCGAACTGGAAGCAGAAATAACCGGGAATATGCGTTTTACTGCAAAAAGCCGGGAGGACTTTCCTGCTGTGGGCGACTGGGTTTCGCTGATTGTTTATGATGCAGAATCTGCTATCATTCACCAGGTATTTCCGAGATACTCCATCCTTAAAAGGCAGGCCATTGGACAGTTTGGCGAGGTACAAATTATCGCAACAAACATCGATTTTGCTTTTCTGGTGCAGGCTGCCGACCGCGATTTTAACATCAACCGGCTGGAGCGGTACCTGACAATTTGCAATACTTCCGGAGTAAAACCAGTGATTGTACTGAGCAAGACTGACTTAATCGATAGACCCACACTGAACACCACCATCGCAAGTATAAAAGCACGAATCAGCCATGTTCCTATTCTGGCCATCAGCAACGAAACCCGCGACGGATATGAAACTGTAAATTCGCTAATTGAAAAAGGGAAAACCTATTGTATGTTGGGTTCTTCGGGTGTCGGGAAATCATCTTTATTGAATAATCTTTCAGGAAAAACACTGATGCGAACCGATGCGATAAGCCAGAGTACGCATAAAGGACGGCACGTAACTACCAACCGCGAACTGGTTGTTTTGGATAACGGCGGAATTTTAATCGACAATCCAGGTATGCGGGAAGTTGGTATTGCCGATTCGGGAAGCGGTTTGGAAATCACTTTTGACCTTATTTTTCAACTTTCCAGAGATTGCAAATTCAAGGATTGCACACATACCAACGAAGTGGGATGCGCTGTTTTGGAAGCTGTTGAAAATGGAGAAATTGATCCCGCATCATACGAAAACTATCAGAAAATGGAACGGGAGAAGGCTCATTTTGACGCTACAATTGCCGAGAAGCGGAAAAGAGAAAAAGAGTTTGGGAAAATAATGAAGAACTACAAAAAAGATATCCGGAGAAATGAGCTTTAATTTGCTATTCTTAACTTTGGAAAAAGCTTCAAAATGACTACCTCTGAAATCAAAATATACAAATCGGAAGACGGAAGTTCCGAGATTCAGGTGAAACTTGACAATGAGACTGTCAGGCTATCACAAAAGCAAATGGCGGAACTGTTTGGTAAAGACTCTGACACTATTGGGTTACATCTCAAAAGTATTTTCAAATCTGAAGAGTTAGACGAATTTTCAACTACCGAGTTTTACTCAGTAGTTCAGCAAGAAGGGAAAAGAATAGTTAACCGAAAAATTAAAGTCTATAATCTTGATGCCATTATTTCTGTCGGGTATCGCGTTAATTTAAAAAGAGGAACCCAATTCCGTATCTGGGCAAATAAAAATTCTGAAGGACTATCTGGTCAAAGGATATTCGATAAAACTAGCCGAAGATTGTTGTATGAAGTAAAAATTTTGAATCATGAAAACCAATTCCATCATCAGTATCAACCCACTTGGCTTTATGTGGCCGGTGACCAATCCGTTTTTGTTTTGCGCGCATCATCTCGACGATTTTCCTGAAGGAAATGAACAGATGGGTCCTGAAAAATCGCTGCTGAGAGGTCGGCAAATCGGTTCAGACTTCAACCTAAAAGATGGCTGGCGAATGTATCACGGCGACACCATTCCGGGATTTCCGGCGCATCCGCACCGCGGTTTCGAAACCGTGACGGTGGTTACCAAAGGCTTGGTTGATCATGCCGACTCGCATGGGCAGGCTGGCCGATACGGTGGTGGCGACGTGCAGTGGATGACGGCTGGTGCCGGACTTCAGCACAGCGAAATGTTTCCGTTGCTGAACACCGAAAACCGCAACCTTGCCGAGCTTTTCCAGGTGTGGCTCAATTTGCCCAAAGCCAAAAAGTTTGCCGATCCACATTTCAAAATGTTGTGGGCCGAGGATATTCCAGCTGCACGAATCACTGACAAAAACGGAAAACTTTCAGAAATAAACGTGATTGCCGGAACTTTCGGAAATGTGCTGGCGCTTGCTCCCGCGCCAGATTCGTGGGCAGCTGATCCTGCAAACGAAGTTGCCATTTGGACGATTCGCATGGAAGCCGGAGCAAAATTGGAATTACCTCTGGCAAGTTCAGGAATAAACCGTTCGCTGTACTTTTACAGTGGTTCGTCCATCCTGATTTCAGGAGAAAAAATTGGTCAGGAAAAAGCCGTTGAGCTGAAAGCTGACGCGGAAACAGTGGTTGAAAATGGCAGCGAAGAAGGATTATTTCTTTTGCTTCAGGGCAGGCCGATTAACGAGCCGGTGGTGCAATACGGGCCTTTTGTGATGAATACACAAGCCGAAATTAGGCAGGCAATGATCGAATATCAGCAAAACGAATTTGGTGGCTGGCCGTGGCCTCGCCGCGATCAGGTTCATCCACGTGAAAAAGGGCGCTTTGCCAGTCATGCCGACGGAACCGAAGAAATCAGATAGTGATGAAGAAGCTTTTTCGCATATTCGAGATTACACAGGAATTGGTTGACGACATTGTGAAACGCACGTACGACGCGCATTTTCACGACTTCGAGGAGTTGATCATTTTGACTGAAGGGAGCCTTGAACACTACATCGATTTTAACGTGGAAGTGATTGCGGCACCCGCGGCATGTTATGTTTCGATGAACAAGATGCACAAGCTGGTTCCGCACGAAAATATGCGCGGATGGGTGATTAATTATAAACCCGAATTTATTCCAAACTCGAAGCTCAGTTTTTATTCCAACTTTTTTACCTCGACCAATGTGCCGCTTCCGTCGGGCGATTGTTTGAATCGTTTCGTCCGCTTGTGCGAAATTATTAAGGCTGAAAACGTTCAGGATTTTGCCGATATGGCCACCGTGCAACATCTTACTGAAGGCTTGTTGTCGATGGTTGACGCCGAACGAAAGCGCAATCTGCCCCTCGAAAATGTAGCGAAAGTCACCCAGATCACCACTTTCAACAATTTTCTGCGAATTCTGGAGGAGAATTTCAGGCGCGATGTGGGTGTTTCGTTTTATGCTGAAAAGATGAATATGTCGGAACGGAATCTGAACCTGATTTGCAGAAATAACTTTCAGAAAAGCGTTTCAGAAATTATCGAAACCCGCAAATTAATCGAGGCGAAGAACCTTTTATTGCACAGTGAAAAGACAATTTCCGAGATTGGTTTTGAGCTTGGCTACAACGAAAAGTCTTATTTTACAAGGGTTTTCCACACCAAGATGGGCGTCACTCCTTCCCGGTTCCGCGAAATGTCGCAAAGCATTATTTCCTAAAAGTACCACTCCTTTTCCTGAAACTGTTACCACTTGCCTGTTTGCTTGTCGCATCTTTGTATCATCAATTTGAATGAAACAAATTCACAATTTAAATTTTATAAAGATGAAAACACAGGAAACAAAATGGGTAATCGACCCAACACACAGCAAAGTTAGCTTCAAGGTAAAACACCTTATGATTTCGAATGTATTGGGCAGTTTCAGAGAGTTTGAGGGGACTGCAACAACCGAGGGAGATGATTTCTCAACTGCCCAAATTTCGTTCTCGCTCAATGCAGCATCCATCGATACCGAAGTGGCCGATCGCGATGCTCACTTGAAAAGCGCTGATTTTTTCGATGCTGAAAACTATCCAAAACTGACTTTCTCCGGAAATGGGCTGAAAGATTTGGGCGACGACCTTTATGAGTTAACAGGCGACCTTACTATTAAAGACGTGACCAAACCTGTTAAACTTCAGGCGGAATTTGGCGGAATTGGTACTGATCCGTGGGGAAATGTAAAAGCAGGGTTCTCTGTTTCAGGAAAAATTAACCGCAAAGATTTTGGCCTGAACTGGAATGCAGCACTCGAAGCCGGTGGCGTTTTGGTTGGCGAAGAAGTGAAATTAAGCGCCGATATTGAACTGGCGAAAGTTGCCAGCTAATGATTTTTGATTACCGATTAGTGATTGCAGATTAACGATTTAAATCTGCAATCGTTAATTGATATTCACTAATCTTCAATCCATATATTATGAAACGCCGGTCTTTTCTTGGATCAGTATTTTTATTCCCCTTTGCACTGAAAGCTATGAAATTCAACGAAATCAACCAGTTAATAACCTTCGGTGAAAACACTCCCCGAATGCCGGTTTTGTTCGTAGGGCACGGAAGTCCGATGAATGCCATCGAAGAAAACGAGTTTGTGCAAGGTTGGCGGAATCTTGGGAAAACACTTCCCCGACCTAAAGCCATACTAGTGGTTTCGGCGCACTGGGAAACACGCGGGACTTATGTAACCGCCGTTCAGAAACCTGCCACGATCCACGATTTTGGCGGTTTCCCAAAAGCGCTCTTCGATGTGCAGTACCCTGCACCTGGAAGTCCCGAACTGGCACACGAAACAAAGCGAATCATTACCAAAACCTCGGTTGGACTCGATGAAAAATGGGGACTGGATCATGGTGCTTGGAGCGTCATCCGCCGGATTTATCCTGAAGCAGATATTCCAATGATTGAATTCAGCCTGGATTACACACAGGGGCCACAGTATCATTATGAGCTGGCACAACAATTATCTGCTTTACGAAACAAGGGTGTGCTGATTGTGGGCAGTGGAAACATGGTTCACAACCTGCGAATGGTGGCCTGGGACAAAATGAACGAACCCGAATATGGTTTCGATTGGGCGATTCAGGCCAACAATAAATTTAAGCAATTGATTCAGGAAGGAAATCACAAAGAGTTGATCAACTACTCTGCTTTAGGTCGTGAAGTTCAACTGGCAGTTCCAACTCCAGATCATTATCTGCCATTACTTTATACCTTGGCCTTGAAAGAAGAGAACGAAGCTGTTTCTTTCTTCAACGATAAACCTGTAATGGGATCGCTAACCATGACTTCGGTAAAGATTGGTTGAGTTGTTCCAGATTTATTGAGGGTTTCACTTAAAGTGAAGCCCTCAATACTTTTATAAAAACTTCGGAGTTACTGAAATCATCACATAAGCCCAGTTGTTGAAAGCGCCTTTCGAGCCACCTTTCAGGATTTGCAGGCTTTCGCTTCCAAACATCTGCGAATATCCAAATGCAATTTTGGTTACCGGATTGAGCGTTTGTGTCAAGGTCAAATCCAATTCGGTTCCCAGATAATTATCGGCAGTATCCGAGATTTTGGCAGCACTCGAAAAGAAATGTACATCGGCATTGAACGCCGTTTTGTTCTTGCTGGTTGCGAATTTCACATAGCCGTCGGCCAATCCAACATTATTCAGGTGGTTGCCTACATAAAAATAATCCATAAACCCGTTGAATTTGTGGTTGGTGCCATACAAAGGAGCAAACGATTTGTTCTTTTCTGTCTGGTTATAATCTGTTCCTGAAAGAATTTCGTAGCCCAACAAAAACTGGCTTTTTTCAGAAACCTTATAAGTTGCTTCGGCCATTAAATTATAGGCATTCAGCGATTTGTTGGCTCCATCTTCGCCTGCTTGAAAATACAAGTGCCCTGTAAAAGCCACTTTATCGACCGGAACCTCCACGTGAGTTCCGAAAGTCTGGCTGTATTTCGATTTCTGATCGGTTCCGTCCATCACAGGCTTTCCATTATTCAGGAACAATAAGCTCAGATTAAAATTGTCGGTTTTGCGGTTGATCCACAAAAACTGTAAATCTTTGTAAGCATCTGGCCCTTCGTAGAAATTATTTTTTCGATTGGTGTTTTCGTGGTGAGCAATCCCAAAATGCACATTCAGTTTTTTAGCATATTTAAATACTGCCACATCGTGCGAACGGCCTTGTTGATTCCATCCTCCATTTCCAAATATCCGGGCATTATCGTAATTAAGCTCCTGACGGCCAACCTTTAAAGTCAGCGTTTTCGAGAGGTTCATTTCAGCCCACGCCTGATGTACAGACGTTGCAAAATCCTCGTTGCTCACTTGCTGTGCCTGATTACCCCAAATGCGGACATCCTGTAAAACCACTCCGAATTTCAGAAAATCCATTTTATAGTCGAAGTTCAGTCGGGTACGTTGCGAAGTAAACAGCGATGGATCCTGATCTTCAGCAGCCAGCGTTGAATAACCGTGACTATACTCGGTTCGTGGCCGTAATTCTCCGGAAAGGCTGAATTGTGCTTTCACTTGACTACCGAAAAGAAGGCCGCAAACTCCTATGAATAGTAATTTTCTCATTTGTATAAACTTTACGTTTTTTGTTGAATAACAGGTAGCATTTAAAGTCGGCTTTGTCCGTCAGGACATGAATGTCAATAGAGCTATTAATAAGGCGCAATCATTGTCCGTTAGGGCATTAACCGGATTGTATTAATTCCCTATGGGAAACAGGTCGTGTCAATCTGATATTTCTATTGTCATATATCTCCTACGGAGAATTGTAAACCTTCTATTTAGACTACATTTCTACCTTTTTGCCATAACCAGCCTCACGTTTTTCGGCGGCTTCAATCCATTTGGGCAACACGTTTTGCTTGAAAGTTTGCTTTTCTTCGCGCAGTTTTTTCATATCCAGACCAATAAATTCCTGTGCTTTTTCTTTGGTGGCAATGTCCGGATACGGAATTTCCTGGTTAAATCCTTTGCTGGCCAGTAACCGCGCAAGTTTAACGCGTGTTTCTCCTACGATTGAAATTCCGGTCGAGATAATCCGACCAATTTCAACAGGTGCATGAAATGAAGCTCCGTGGCTTGCTGCGGCAAAATCCCAGCGCCATTGTGAATGACGAATTCCTTGCAGAATGTCTTTCATCTCGGCTTCGGTAGCGCCCAAATCCCATGCTTTTTTGGCTTCCACATGGGCATGAACCAGCAATTCTTCCAATTTGTCGCGGTTCTCAATAATTTTATCCTGACGGTCATATACATTCTGAACCAATCTGGCCGTTTCTTCGCGGTGACAAACCTGGCACGAATTAGCCACATTATTTAATGGCGACTGAATGTGGTGATCAGTAAATTTCTGACCGCCTTCGCTTTTGTACGGCATGTGGCAGTCGGCACACGAAACGCCGCGCTCGGCATGAATTCCCATCGAATGAGTTTCGTACTCCGGATGTTGGGCTTTCAGCATGGGTGCTTTACTCATCGAGTGTGTCCAGTCAGAGAATTCAATCTCGTCGTAATATTTTTCAATGGCTTCGGCGCTCATTCCTTTATCCCAGGGGAAAGTCAGGTAATTGGCACCTTCTACTTTGTGTTTGTCGAAATAATATTCCACGTGGCATTGGGCGCAAACCAGTGTCCGCATTTCCTGATGGGTAGCTTTGGTAATGTCTTTCCCCTGACGCTGAAAAGCTTCAATCAATCCGGGGCGCGAAATGTGCAGGTTCATGGTTTTCGAATCGTGGCAATCGGCACATCCAATCGGATTCACCACTTCGGCGCCCATTCGCGACCATTTTCCTTTATAAAATTCTTCCACACCTTCTTCCTGCATCAGGCGCGGAACATCCGGGCTTTTGCAGGTCCAGCAAGTTGACGGTTGTGGCCCATCAGTGTCATTGGTTGGTCCGCCAGTGCGCAAAGTATTGCGAATATCCTCAACAGCGTAAAAATGCCCGCGTCCCTGGCTGTAATCTCTCGAAAAGCCGTAACCTGCCCACAGAACCACCAAACGAGGATCAACTTCCAACATGTCGATCATCCGGCTTCCGTTGTATTTACTTCCAAAAGTCGTATCCGAAGTTTGATAATACGACTGATATTCACGTGGATAGTTTTCGCCCCAAACAGAATTTCGTGGTTCAAATTGTGAAACTTCGGTTTTTGGAACATTTACGAAAACGGCTTCGGCACGGCGTTCGATCACCGAAGAAGCCAGCAGCCCTACTAAAAAGACAACGACGATAGTGATAAAAAAGATGAGCCAGGCCATCCAGGGGCGCTTTTCAATAATTTGTGTAATGGGTTTCATAGGAGATATTTTTTGTTGTTATTATTTCTGAATACATTGAAAATAGGTTCGGTGTTTTTAGTCGGCCACAGCTTCTTTCAACCAATCCGGAACCGGACTTTCGGGCAGCGGAACCCTCGCGTTGGGCGTACTGCTCAAACTATTCACCCGTCCGTGCGGAACTTCGCGGTGGCATTCCCAGCAAACGCGGTCGGTACGCTGGGAATGCAAATCTTTTACTGAAGCGCTCAACTTCGGATCAACCAATAATTTGGAATGACAGCGGACACAATTCTGATGAACAACGTCCCTTCCTGCCTCATGAATAAAAATAACCTGTGGTTCGAGCCGGAGAGCAAACATGGAGGCGTGGCGCATTCCGTCTTTGGCTTTAAAAAAGTATTTGTTGAAAACATTGTTGTGCGGTACGTGGCAGTCGTTACAATTGGTGTATTCACGGTGCGAACTGTGTCCCCAGGTGGCATACTGTGGCGCCATAATGTGACAATTTACGCAGGTTTCAGGCTCATCCGATAAATACGAATAGGCTTTGCTCACATAAAACAAGAAGAAAAATAAGCCTATAAAAATTCCGGCCAGCAGCATAACCGGGAATCTCCATTGTTTTGGCGGAAGTAAATGTATTATAAATTTCATACGAGAATAATTTGTCTTTTAATTATCGTATGGAACTCGCATGTTAACATCTTTACCGATGTTTTTGAATTTAGCAAACATGCTCGTTTCATAGCTATAATGTTATGGCAGAAATCAGTCTTTTATCTGATTTTCAATCTGCAACATAAAAATACAGCTATTAAATGGAATAAATTGTAACGTATGTTACAAAAGAGAATTGTTATTGAACATGAATTGCAAACTGCAACTGACCATTGCTTACTTCTTCAGCTCCCAGCTCACACCATCTTTTCCGTCTTTAATGTCGAACCCAATAGCGGCCAGTTCGTTGCGGATTTTATCCGAAGTTGCCCAGTCTTTGTTAGCTTTGGCTTCGGCCCGAAGTTTCATCAGCAAAGCAACCACTTCGTTTAGCACTTCACTATTTCCTGAATTTGCCTGATCATCTGCTTTCAACCCGAAAATATCGAACACAAAAGCATTGAAAAGCGATTTTAGCGCATCACGATCTGCTGAAGTAATTGTCGATTTTCCATCGGCCACCGAATTGATGATTTTCACTCCTTCGAACAAGTAGGCAATGGCAATCGGGCTGTTCATGTCGTCGGCCATGGCGGCGTAGCAATTGGCCGATAATTCAGCAATATTTACAGTTGAGGTTTCAGAAACTGGTAACGATTCAATTTTAGCAACGGCTTTCATCAATCGTTCCAGCCCTTTTTCTGAAGCCTGAAGCGCTTCGTTCGAGAAATCGAGCGTGCTGCGGTAGTGCGCCTGCAACATGAAAAAGCGGATAGTCATCGGGCTGTATGCTTTTTCAAGCAACGGATGATTTCCGGAGAAAAACTGCTCCAGCGAAATGGCGTTTCCGAGCGACTTGCCCATCTTTTGTCCGTTCAGGGTAATCATGTTGTTGTGCATCCAGTAACGAACAGCGGGTTTGCCGTGAGCAGCCTGAGCCTGCGCCATTTCGGCTTCGTGGTGCGGAAAGGTTAAATCCATTCCGCCGCCGTGAATATCGAAAGTTTCACCCAAATATTTGCAGCTCATGGCCGTACATTCCATGTGCCAGCCGGGGAAACCGTCGCTCCAGGGCGAAGGCCAGCGCATGATGTGTTCGGGCGATGCTTTTTTCCAGATGGCAAAATCCAGTCCGGAGCGTTTTTCATCCTGCCCATCTAAAGTGCGTGTATTGCAAAGTAAATCTTCAATTTTCCGACCCGAAAGTTTTCCGTATTCATTTTCCGAAGCAAATTTTTCCACGTCGAAATACACCGATCCATTGCTTTCGTAGGCATATCCCGAATTCAGGATTTTTTTTACTTCTTCAATCTGTTCGATGATATGGCCTGAAGCGCGGGGCTCAATGCTGGGCGATTCGAGGTTTAGCATGGCCATCGCCTCGTGGTACATCAGCGTATATTTCTGCA
>Ga0154413_1018_pt5 | contig 11781 bp, 8 predicted proteins | sample RifGroB2_FD_115917 | JGI IMG/M metagenome (GOLD analysis project Ga0154413, IMG submission 115917) | Bacteroidetes bacterium GWB2_41_8 | reverse complement strand
ACGAATGCCCCCAAAGAATTGTATATTTACGAAGAAACCGGCCATTGGACCTATCCTGAACAGCGCGAAAAAATGCAGAACTGGCTCGTTGAAAAACTGGTTGGGAAGAAATAAATAAAAAGAAACATCATGTTTACACTTGAACAAATTCACGAAGCCCATGCGAAAGTAAAAAGTGGTGCCGATTTTCCCGCTTACGTTCAGGATTTGATTGGCCTTGGAATTTTAAGCTGCGATATTTTTGTAGCTGATGGGCATGCCGAATATCGTGGCGAAGGTGGATACGAAGTAAAATCAGCCGCAAACTATGCAGCAAAAACGGTTGCCGACGCCAGCGATATTGAAAAGTTCAGGCATTATCTGAAAATTCATCAGCAGGGCGAGACCGATTATTTCATGTTCTGCAATCATGCCGCCGAAACTGGGGTGGAAAAATGGACAGTTGATCACCAAAAGATGACTTGCATTTATTTCGATAGGGCAGGAACGGTTATGCTGGTGGAGAAAATCCCGGAATAAGTCGGGAGCTGCAAAAGCATTTCGAAGGGGACGTCTTAGGATTGTCCCTTTTTTTGTACTTGAATTTGACGGATACCCAGTGAAGTTGTTCTTTTGTTGAAAAAAAATGCTGTAAAATGTTTTTGCCAGTAATGTTTTTCTCAAAGTTGGTACGCATTCGTAAAAATCTATTAACCCGAATTTATGAACTTAAAGAACTTAATTTGCCTGATTGTTGTAATGGCAATCGTTTCAGGAGTAGCAACTGCTCAGTCGCAATGGCGCGGCCCAAACCGCGATGGTATTTACAATGAAACCAATTTAATGAAAGAATGGCCTGCCGAAGGCCCAAAACTGCTTTGGTCGTTCGAAGAATTGGGTACAGGGCAGGGAAGTGTTGTGGTGGCCAACGAAATGGTTTTTGTTACCGGAATTCCTGATACGGTAAATTCTGATGGTTATCTTTTTGCTTTCGACATCAAAGGTAAATTGCTCTGGAAAAAGAATTACGGAAAAGACTGGACTGGCATTTTCCCTGGCGCCCGCTCAACACCAACAGTGGCAGGCGATCTGATTTATATTGAAGGCGGAAACGGTAATGTATTTTGCCTGAAAGCTAAAACAGGCGACCCGGTTTGGAGTGTCGATTTCTTTGGCGAATTAAAAGCCGATTCTGTTCAGTTTGGTTTCTCCGAATCGCTTTTGGTTGATGGTGACAAGTTGTATTGCACGCCCGGAGGAAAGGAAAATAACGTAGTCGCCCTGAACCGTTTTACCGGCGCGAAAATTTGGTCAAGTCCGGCTTACGGGGAAAAAGCGACTTATAGCTCGCCCATTGTTTTTAACCACAATGGCACCCGAATACTGGCAAATTTGACTTCTACTTCCATTATCGGACTGGATGCCAGCACAGGCCAAATGTATTGGCGGATTAACCAGTTTCAGGACAATAAAATACACGCCAACACACCTGTTTATTTCAATGGAAACCTGATTGTTTCAAGCGCATCGCGCAAAGACAGTTCCGGATTGGTTTCGCTGAAACTTTCGCCCGATGGCAAAAAGGCTGAAATCACCTGGCGGAACAAGGAATTTATCAATCTTCAGAGCGGTTTTGTCCTGAAAGATGGACATGTTTACGGATCGGCACACATTCAGCCCAAATGGTTTTGCATTGATGCGCAAACCGGGCAAACAAAATACATTGCCAAAGAACTGGGCGGTGGCCCCGTGATTTTTGCCGATGGACTGTTTTATTGCTATGCCGAAAAAGATGGCGAAATGGCTTTGGCCGAAGGTACTCCGGAGCAATTTCGCATCATCAGCAAATTTAAAGTTCCGCTCGGAACCGCGCAGCACTGGGCACACCCGGTTATAGCCGACGGCAAATTATACATCAGGCACAACAATGCGCTGATGGTTTACGACATCAGAAAATAATTGCTGAATAAATAACTGGCGGAGAACAAGACTTCAGGTTTGGTTCTTCTGCCAGTTATTGAATATTAGTCTCAGTTGAGATTTCTGGCATTATTAAACCTCTTTCTTAATTCGAAAAATAGGGCAACAGGAGTTCTTCGAAATTATACAATCCCTCATTTTTATCAGCTAAATTTTGCGCAACGAAAATTACTCCATTACCAAAGGCTTCGCGCGAAATTGATTCGTGAATGAGCCGCACGGTTTGATACGGAAATCCAAAAATTACCTGGTGCCGACCAACAATTCCACCAGCTCTTATCGAATTTATATCCGAAATTTTTATATCCAATTCTTCAGCGATTCGCATGGCTGTACCCGATATGCCTTCTTTTTGTTTGAAATGTTCCTCAATAACTTCAATATCAACTTCAGGTGCAATTTTCTTCAGGAATTTAGAGGCAATTAACAGGTAGTTTACGCCGATCGTAATGTTTGGCGACCAAAAAACGGTCGTGTCTTTTGATAGTTTGTCTAGTAAATCCAATTCCTCCTGTTCGTAATGTGATACTGCTGAAATGATTTTGACTTTTCTGATACTGGCAGCTTCACCATAAGTGTGAATTCCTGATGACGACGAAAAATCGATAATGGCATCTACCGGGTGTTGATCAAGTAATTCGCCGGCGGAAATTTTTGCTGTTGAGTATATTAATCCCGGATTTTCAGTTTCAATACCCAGAAATTCAGAAACAGAACGGTGTTCAAGAATTGTTTTTTGGCGCAATACCCACTCTAGCGAAAATTCATTATTTTGAAGTATAACAGAGGCAACGGCTTTTCCCGTTTTCCCAAAACCAACTAGTCCGATTTTCATTTTTGTCTCGTTTAAATGAGTAAATCGCTACTAAAACGTAGCATTTCTTCATCCCTGAAAAAACAGGGAGCGACACAAGTTATAAAAAATATGCTGGTTTCTTATTAAATACGGATTCGGATTAAACTAAAAGTAATGCCAACCCACGCTGTTTCTTGGTCGATCATTCGTTATTCTTTTGTCATTTTTACGTTTATCGACGAAATTATCACTGGCTTTTTCCCGTTGTTCCACACGTAAACTGCAACTTTTGCTACAGGCGAACTTAAATCGATGTAACTGAAAATATGGTTGACTTCATCCTGATTGATTATCTGGCGATTGACTTCAATTCCCTGCCAATTCTTTTCTCCGGCTGCATTTTCGGTTTCAATTACCAGGCTTGAGTGGGCGTCGCGCATGGTTTTTAGCCAGCAATCAACAGTTATGCGTGTTGGCATGGCTAAACTGTCGGTATTAAACCTGAATGTTGGAGAGAACCCTTCAGCTTTAACCCGATAGTATTTCTGCCGGTCAACCGGGTCGGTAATCACGTTTTTTGCATCGAAGCCACTCCAGTTCAGTTGATCAGATTCAAAACTAAGAGTTTCATTTATAATAACTTCAGGAGTAATGATTGAATCTTTACCAAAGAAACTGTCCATTGTTTTTTCATCAGTGTCAAAATATTCCAATTCATAAGAGAACGTATTTTTCACCATGTCTTTGTCTGAAACAGTTACCAATATTTCCGTAATTTTTTCCGCAGGCGAGGTGTTTCCTGCACTTGTATGAAATGGCGAAATCCATATTCCGTCTGCTGAATTCTGCGGAACAATCCGGTATTTCAAGGTGCTGCCATTCATGGTTTTAAAGTACATGTAATACAATTCGTCTTTGTACAGAAAGCTTTTTATTTTTCCTGAAAAACTACGGTGATGATGCAGTTTCAGTCGCGTAAAATGGCTGGCAGAATCGGGAACAGCAATCCATTCGTTCCATTTGGCCGATTGAGTCTTTGTGATTGCAGATTGAATCTCCAGCGGTTGATTGCGCCTTTGGTACACCAGAAAATTTTCGTCAGAATAAATTGGGTTATAATTCCTGATTATTTCGATCAGGGTTTGCGGCTCATCGTTCAGTAAATAACGGTTATCGATACTTTCAAGCTGGCCTCCATTCAAATCGGTAGTGATATTATTCCATCCGAAAACGAAATATTCGGGAGCAGTGCTGCCTGAAAAATGAGTCGCATTCTTTTTATCGAGCCACGATGTATAGGCAGCATACGACTGAATTACAGGGCGCGCTTTCCAGTTTAACCTATTGGCTGCAACAATGGTGTAATCGTACGGATAGATATCAACCGTTGCGTTCCCAATCCGGTTTCTGATTTCTTCAGGTAATCGGTTGCCAGCAATATTCTCCAGGTTTTGCCTTTCGCTTTTCTCTTTTATTTCCGAATAGTTTGAAATAAACTTCGAGAAGTTTCCAATTCCTGAATAATTGAGGGTGAGTGGTTCCGGGTTTTCCACATTTTTCATATTCAGCATAAAAAGAAAAAATACAAATATTAAAACAGGAGTGTTAATGAGCAGATATTTAGGATTATAAACCAAAAACAGTATCATTGAAATTACAGCGAAGTGCAAATAGGTTTTAACGTGCGAATAATCTTCGCGGGCCATGCCGTATTTCCATGCCGCAAAAAAAGCGAGCAGAAAAAGGAAGCCAAACATCCTGCCTTCAGTAGATTTCTGTAAAAATGGAATTACCCAGCACCCTATTAAAAAGGGGAGAATAAGCAGCCAGTTATTTGTTGGGTGAAAAGCGGCAGCAGCCGAATTATCGCCGGCCAGATGAAACATTCCGATACAATAATTGATGAATCCGCCCGGACTACCATAAAGAAAAATCCAAAATAACAACATGGTTGCCAGAGTTATAGCGGTGTCGGAAAGGCTGCGTCTGTAATTCTTTGTCCGGAAAAAATCTATTGCCAGCAACGAAAAAGTTAGTGTTCCGGCAATAATTGCGACATAAGCTTTTACGTAAATGGCGAACGCTGTGAGTACCAAACCCCAGTATTTGGGAAGTGGTTTTTCATATTTCAGATAAAGCAAATAGGCCGCAGAAATATTGGAAATAATAAGCTGGTTGAAATTTGAAAGGCTAAATATTAGCCATGCCAAAACTGCTGTTATTAACCAGTATTGCCATTTATTCTTGTTGAAAAGCTTATACAACAGAAACACAAAAACGATTTGCAAAAGCATAGTAATTGCTACCGATAGAATGAAATTTTCAGCCAATGGATACATGAAAAAAGCGAGTGGTCCATGCGGAAAAATGATGTCTCGCCCAGCCAAAAGCCCAGTTGAAAACAGATGATTGTAAAGCCATTTCAAAGGAGGATCAATACCAATGTTATATGTAAGTTCTATTTCCGGAAAACTAAAGAAAGCAATAGTTAATGCCATGAAAAACAGGCCAATGTATGTGTTTATGTTCCGGTTGGTTAGTTTGAAAATCAGGTTCTTCATTTTGTGGGCTGATTGTTTTTCTGTAAAAATAGAAATGTAAAGTAAAAGAATTAATTTCACGACAGAATAAATGTCGATGATCAAACTAATTAATAATAGCACTTTGCAACTTCGGTAAATTTGGGTTTAATTAATTTGTTTATTGTCGCAATAGATTAAATATAAATAAGATACATATCGAAAATCAACATTGTCGATTTTTAAAATTTTCAGAATCAACTAACCGTACATGACTAAAAAAGTTCCGCACACCTTTGTAATTGTGTTTAGTATCATTGTTTTTGCAGCCATTTTAACATGGATAATTCCACCTGGTAAATTCGTAAAAGAAATACAAGTTGTTGATGGTAAGGAACAAGCTTTGATGGTTTATCATCAGATGAGCGAATTGCCCGATGGTCATCCATCGAAAAAAGTTGCGGTTGCCCAGACCTGGCAGATTTTTTCAGCACTTTTTAACGGTTTCGTGAAACAGGCCGGAATCATCGTTTTTATACTTGTTATCGGCGGAGCTTTCTGGATCATGAATCAAACCAAAGCCATTGATGTGGCTATTTTTTCATTCCTGAAAAAGATAAGAAAACTGGATAAAACACGTTTTTTGAGATTTGTCGGAATCGATAATGTAGTCGTTGTTTTTATCATGTTGCTGTTCAGTTCGTTTGGGGCTATTTTTGGTATGAGTGAAGAAACCATCGCTTTTGTAATCATATTTATTCCGCTCGCAATTTCGATGGGATACGATTCAATTACAGGAGTTTGTATGGTTTACATTGCAGCGCACATTGGTTTTGCAGGCGCAATCTTAAATCCATTTACAATTGGTATTGCACAGGGTTTGGCCGGTATTCCCCTATTTTCTGGTATTGAATTTCGCCTTTTCAGTTGGCTGGTAATTAATGTTGCCGGTATTGGATACGTGTTGTGGTACATGGCAAAAATCAGGCGCAACCCAAAACTTTCGCTCGTTTATGAAGAAGATGCCTACTGGCGCGAACACGTTCAGCTAAACAACGAAAAGCTTGAATATCATACTCCTAAAATGGCCTGGGTAGTTTATGGCCTGATTACAACTGTACTTGCAGCCTTCGCAATCGCTTATCCTGAATCGTCCCTGAAAATTGGAAATTCATCGGTTAATTTGCCAATTATTCCGATATCGACTGTGCTTTTTGCCTTGCTCGGTTGGTTTAGCCTGAAAAAGTCAATTCATTTTTTTATCATGCTGATTCTTGGTTATACTATTCTTTACCTGATTGTTGGTGTGATGGGCTATGGCTGGTATGTGATGGAAATTGCCACACTTTTTCTGGCTGCCGGAATCGCTTCAGGAATGGCATTTAATCAAAGTGCAAACGAAATTGCCATGTCGTTTATTGATGGAATGAAAGATATTTATTCGGCTGCGCTGATTGTTGGTTTAGCCGGGGGAATAATTGTGGTGCTCGAAGATGGCGGTGTGATAGACAGTATTCTGTATGGTTTGTCGAAATCACTCGGGCAATTTGGTAAAATCGCATCAGTTGAAATTATGTATGGTATTCAAACCCTGATAAATATATTTATTCCAAGTGGGTCGGCCAAAGCAGCCATTACCATGCCTTTGATGGCTCCGTTTGGCGACCTTATCGGTATTTCGAGACAGGCCACTGTGATGGCATTTCAGTTTGGCGATGGCTTCACCAACATGATTACTCCCACTTCAGGAATTTTAATTGGGGTGCTGGGTGTTGCCCGAATTCCATACCATAAATGGCTTAAATGGGTTTTTCCGCTTATTTTGATTCTGTTTTTAGTTGGAGCATTGCTCCTGATACCAACTGTTACCATGCAACTTAACGGCTTTTAGACTGATGTTAGTTGTTTTTGGTAATCTTTTAAGTGTTGAAATGACATAAAAGATTATTTTTGCTTCAAATTGTAATTTATACAATATTGATCTAAAACTATACATTATGAAGAAAATTCTGTTTTTATCTGCGATCGTGCTGCTTTTGGCTGCGTGTTCGCAAAAAGTTTGGGAGAAAACTTCGGACGGAGTTTTGATTTACCCAAAATCTAAAGCCGATAAGGGCGCCCGGACAATTCGTCTTGATGTTGTTAACGACCAGATTATTAGAGTTGTGGCATCGCCAACAGAGCAGTTTTCAACAGCCAAAAGCCTCTGCGTAGTCGATAAAACTGGTGCACCCGTTAGTTTCGATGTGGTTGAGCAAAACGACAGTTTAATTTTGACCACTGCGAACGTTAAAGCCAAAGTTTCCCTGAATTCTGGAGCGGTGGTTTTTCTTGATAAAAACAACCGGGTAATCCTTCAGGAAAGAGAAAATGAAGGAAAATCGTTTTCACCGATAACTGTTGAAGGTACTGCCGGTTATTCTTTCTCGCAGGTGTTTGAATCGCCTGATGATGAAGCTTTTTACGGATTGGGACAACACCAGTCTGACGAATTTAACTACAAAGGACGCAACGAGATTTTATTTCAGTACAATACTAAAGTGTCTGTTCCTTTCGTGGTTTCGAACAAAAACTACGGCATTTTGTGGGACAATTATTCAATTACCAAATTCGGCGATCCGCGCGATTATTCTGAAATGGACCTGTTTAAACTCTACAATTCGAAAGGCGAGGAGGGTGGTTTATCCGGAATTTATTATACCAATTCAGACACCAATCAGGTTTTTGTAAACCGCAACGAAACCGCAATTGATTACGAAAACCTAACGACCATCAAAAAGTTTCCTGAAGGGTTTCAATTCAATAACTCTACCATCGTTTGGAAAGGCCAGATTGAGCCCAAAGAGTCAGGCGAATTTCATTTTAAGCTTTATTATGCAGGTTATACAAAGGTTTTCATCAACGATGAATTGATTGTTCCTGAACGCTGGCGTACTGCCTGGAATCCGAATACTTATAAATTCAGCAAAGAATTGGAGCAAGGCAAAAAATATTCGCTTCGTCTGGAATGGAAACCCGATGGCGGAACTTCGTATATTGGCCTGAAAGCTTTGAGTCCTCGCACAAAAGCCGATCAGGAAGCATTGACACTTTCTTCGGAAATGGGCGACCAGTTGGATTATTATTTCATTAAAGGAGACAATCTAGATGAAGTAATCAGTGGCTATCGCACAGTGACTGGCAAAGCGCAAATCATGCCCAAATGGGCGATGGGTTACTGGCAGAGCCGCGAACGGTACAAATCGGCTGACGAACTGATTGATGTGGTGAAGGAATACCGCAAAAGGCAGATTCCACTTGATAATATCGTACTCGACTGGAGTTACTGGCCCACTGAATCGTGGGGATCGCACGAATTTGACGCGAAACATTTCGCCGACCCGGCCGGGATGGTCAATCAGGTGCACGATTTAAATGCCAAAATCATGATTTCGGTTTGGCCCAAATTCTACCATACCACCGATCATTACAAGGAATTCGACAGTAAAGGCTGGATGTACCAGCGCGCTACCAAAGACAGCGTGCGCGACTGGATTGGCAAAGGCTACATCGGTTCGTTCTACGACGCCTACAATCCGGATGCCCGTAAATTATTCTGGAACCAAATGAAAGAGCACCTTTACACCAAAGGATTTGACGCCTGGTGGATGGATGCTTCGGAACCGGATATTCTGTCGAATGCCAGCATTGAATACCGCAAAGAACTGATGACACCGACCGCTCTTGGACCATCGACAAAATATTTTAACGCTTATGCGCTTATGAATGCCGAAGCCATTTACAATGGTCAGCGTGGCGAAGATCCCAATAAACGCGTGTTCCTTCTGACCCGCTCCGGATTTGCCGGATTGCAGCGTTATTCCACTGCCACCTGGAGCGGCGACATTGGTACTCGTTGGGAAGATATGAAAGCCCAGATTTCAGCCGGCCTGAACTTTGCCATTTCCGGAGTGCCCTACTGGACGATGGACATTGGCGGATTCTGTGTGGAGAACCGCTACGTGCGGGCCAAAGAAGGTTCGGAAGATATGAACGAATGGCGCGAACTGAACAGCCGCTGGTACCAGTTTGGCGCTTTCTGTCCGTTGTTCCGAAGTCATGGTCAGTTCCCATACCGCGAAGTTTATAATATTGCTCCTGAAAATCATCCGGCTTATAAAAGTATGGTTTATGTGAATAAACTGCGTTACCGCCTGATGCCCTATATTTATTCGCTGGCTGGAAAAACGCATTTCGAAGATTACACGATTATGCGCCCGCTAATCATGGATTTTAACGGTGACGAACAAGTGAAAAACATTGGCGATCAATATATGTTCGGTCCGTCGATGCTGGTTGCACCTGTGTATGAGTACAAAGCCCGCAACCGCGAAGTTTATTTCCCGGCAGCCAATGGCTGGTACGATTTGTATTCAGGAAAATATACCGAAGGAGGGCAGAAAGTCAGTGTTGACGCGCCTTACGAACGGATGCCCTTGTTCGTAAAAGAAGGTTCTATTGTTCCTTTTGGTCCTGAAATTCAATACACCGGCGAAAAACAGGCTGATGAAATTACCTTGTATGTTTACACCGGAAAAGATGCTGAATTTACTTTGTATGAAGACGAAGGTGTGAACTATAACTATGAAACGGGAAACTTTAGCACCATTCAGTTTAAGTATAGCGAACAGTCTGGAAAACTAAGCATTGGCGATGTAAACGGTTCGTTCGAAGGAATGTTGAAAACACGTACTTTTAACATTGTTTGGGTTGGAAAACAAAAACCGGTTGCTTTTGATTTAAGCAAAAAAGCAGATGCAACAATCGCTTATGAAGGCAAAGCGATTGAAGTAGCCAGATAATTGCCATTAGGAGCGCGATTGACAATTGCAGCACCCGACAGAAAAAACCTTTTCCGAAGCTTTATGCTTTGGAAAAGGTTTTTTCTGTATGATAGCATACAAATTTTCATTTTCTTTGTGAGAAACATGCTGATTTTAAATGAACTGTTGATTAACATTAAATAAAATGGAAGATATTTTTCAAAAAATTGGCACTACTCAAACCTTAAGCCAGAAAATCGAACGGAATATTGAACGGGCCATCCGTGAGAAAAAATTGCCTATTGGGGCTAAACTTCCTTCTGAACGCGAGTTGTGCGAGATGTTTGCCGTTAGCCGCACTGCGCTTCGTGAAGCTTTGCGCCGACTGAGTGCACGCGGATTAATAGAAATCAAGAAGGGTAGTGGAATGGTAGTGACCAAAATTGATATGAAAGATGCCATTAGTTCGCTCAACTTGTATTACGACTTGAAGTTTGATGAAAATCTGATCAGTCAGATTATTGAACTTCGTTTGGCTTTTGAACCGGAAATTGCAAAAATGGCCGCTCTGAATCGTACTGAAGAAGATTTGAAAATCATGGAAGCCAATTTGGTTGAGTTTGCCAAATGCAATCCCGACAATACTCAGCTTGAATCGGATATCGACAACCGTTTCCATCTGGCAGTGGCCAGGGCAACTGAAAACCCGTTTGTGATTGTTACCATGGAGCCGGTTCACAGTTTGCTGCCACGAATGCGCAATTTTATCTATGCCAACATTGAAGGTGAAAAGGAAATAACCTTAGGTTATCACAAGGAAATTGTGAATGCCATTCGCGAGCGCGATGCTGAACGGGCTTATGAGAAGATGATGGCCCACATTGACCGCAATATGCAGGTTTATAATAAGTTCTTTAAACAACCGTAAAAAAAACTTTTTCAAAGTATAAAGAAGGCAGCCCAACGAGCTGCCTTCTTTATTATAATTTTGAAACTCTTCCAAAGCTTTATATCGTCATCGCGAGGAACGAAGCGATCTTTTAATCAGGAGATTGCTTCACTTCGTTCGCAATGACGCCCGTTAAATAAACGACATTAATTGTAATTAAGCTTTGGAAAAGGTGTCGATCAATAATTTTACACCAGGATTTCTTTTACCTGATTGTAAACATTCTGCGCTGTAAAGCCAAGTTTTTCGTCCAGAACGGTGTATGGTGCAGAAAATCCAAATGAATCCAAACCGAATACTTTTCCGTCGGCGCCAACCAAACCTTCAAGGTTAACAGGCAATCCGGCTGTCAGACCGAATTTTTTTACTCCGGCTGGTAGTACACTTTGTTGGTAATCTGCACTTTGACTGCGGAATAACCCTTCTGAAGGAACTGAAACGATGCGGCATTTGATGCCTTCTTTTTCCAATAATACTTGTCCTTCAACCAAAGTCGCGACTTCAGAACCACTTGCCAGCAGGATTACATCAGGAGTACCTTCAGAATCGGTAACTATGTAAGCGCCTTTAGCAGCCTGCTGAGCTTCAGCATAACGGTCTGTTTTTGCCGGAAGGTTTTTGATGTTCTGACGCGAAAGGATCAGAGCTGTTGGCGTATCAATATTTTCAAGAGCCAGTTTCCATGCAACGGTTGCTTCTTCAGCATCAGCCGGACGAAGCACCAAAGTTGAGTTTTTGCCGTGGTGGTTTTTCAGT